>JMBX01000018.1_pt1 | contig 40490 bp, 65 predicted proteins | sample 616521 | NCBI WGS metagenome assembly JMBX01 (sample SAMN02727906, study PRJNA239997) | anaerobic digester metagenome | biome: anaerobic digester; isolation source: mesophilic anaerobic digester inoculated with municipal waste water sludge... | place: Germany: Bielefeld University, CeBiTec ...
CAGAACGAATTATTATGACTTATTTTAAGTTTAGTCAACTTTATTAGTAGTAAATATTTTATCTAATTATACAATTTTATATGGTAGAAGAAAATTTGGTATAATGGTTATTATTAGTTTTATTATTAGATTGATTATGCAAATGAGTATAAATTACCTACCTTTACCTGATATATTAGCTACTTCTTCCATAGGATATATAATTCCAGGGATTATTGCTCAAGATATTGGCAGACAAGGTATTGTAAAAACAGTGTCTTCCATGATATTAGTTGCTAGTTTAATAAAGTTAATAGATATAATAATAGTGAATGGTGTATTGATATGAAAAAAAAGTTTAAAAAAAGAAAATATCATTATAATAGCTTTATCACTATTTTTGTTATTTTTTTGTAATATTTATAGAAAAAAAACAAAACTTTAATAAAGGATTCTTTATATAAGGAAAAATATGAAGCATCTAAGTTAATGGAAAAATGTATAGAGGAGATTAAAAGGGAAAAAAAAGAATAGAGATATAGAAATAGATGTCCAATATGATATAAATAGTACAGGAATTATTGGAGCAGAATTCAATGGAATCACCACTACATTAGGAGCTTTAGAGGCTAAGAGAACCTCTGCTAATCCTAATTTTGCAGCAGTTATGGTAGATTTAATAAAGGAAGCTGGGCTAAATAAGGGGATAATGTGGCCGTTAATTTTTCTAGTTCTTTCCCAGCTTTGAATATTGCTACTATATCAGCCTGTGAAGTTTTGGGAGTAAATCCTATAATCATTACTTCCATAGGTTCTTCTACTTGGGGCGGAAATAATCTTGAATTTACTTATTTAGATATGGAAGAGTTTTTATTTCAAAAAGGATTAATTAATTATAAATCTAAAGCCATATCTCCTGGTGGTGCTGGAGATATAGGTAAGGATATGGATAGAGAGGATTTAGACATAATTATAAATAGAATGAAGAACTATGGGAAAGAGATTATTATAGAAGAGAATTTACAAAGAAATATAAAAACTAGATATGATTTATATTATCAAAATATTGACAAGATACATGGATTTATTAATGTAGGTGGAAATATTGTTGCCTTTGGTAATACAACGGACTCTATGAATATTTCACCAGGTGTTCTAAAGGATAAAAATTATGAAGTAACAGATAAGACAGGTTTAGTTCAATTATTTTATTCTAAAGGAGTTTCCATTATACATATATTGAATATTAAGGAATTAGCCCATAGATATGGTATGGAAATTGATCCAAAAGGGCCTTTTATAGTAGGAAAAGGAGATGTATATTATGCTTATAAATATCCTATTAAATGGATTTTAATAGTAGTTATTATGTCTATAATATTATTAATTATTTTTAGAAAAAGGACAAGGATTACCTATGATTAATAAAAGACTTTCCATAAATATAGAAAGAAAAAAACTTAATAATGGGTTGTGTGCTTATTTTATTAGGCATATTTGCACCTATATTTATAAATGTTTATAATTTTAAAGTTTATGATTTTTTTATATGAAAGCTTGGAAAAGAATCATCAAGGACTATTAATGATAGGTGCCATAAGACTTGTATTATTAAATGGCATAAGAGGATTACCTCATTATTTAGGAACCTTTATAATTGCTGAGTCTACTGATATTAAAATCAATGAAGAAAGCGTTCCTCATATTAAAGGGTTAATTGCCTTAATAATTATACCTTTAGTATATTCTGCCATACATACAATACACGATATTAAATATGATTTAGGTGTACCAGCTTTTATTGTGATATTTGCAATAATGTATCTAGAAAAATGGATTATTCTAAGATATCTTTTTTTTAAAAAAAATCAATAATAATAATTCTTCTTCTTTTGGGTGCTCAATGGCTAGATGTAATACCACAACTTTCTCCTTTAAGATTTGGAAGGGGGGGAGAGACTTCTCGAGATATTAAAGCCATTGCCTGTGTTATAGATGGTATAGAAATACTCTCTATTTCTTCAAGTATGTTTTTCTTTCTTTTTACTTTTACTGCTATACTGGTAACTAAGTTGATCAATGATGAACATAAGATTTTAACCACTACAGAAGAAAATGAAAGGGTTGAAAGACAATTACATGAAACTAGAATGAAAGCCTTAGAGGCAAGAAATTATATAGAGTTAAAGCATCTTGTCCATGATTTAAAAACTCCTTTAACTTCGATGCAGGCTTTAGTTAGTGTAATTAGACTTATGGAAAAGGATTCTAAAATACAAGAATATTTGTTAAGAATAGAAGCTTCCATAGATAATTTAAGTGAGATGATATCAGAAATACTTTATGAGGAGAAAAAGAATATTATAACTACAGAAGAACTTTTTAATTATATCCTATCCCAAATATCTCATTTGTCCTTTGCCCATAATGTAGATTATAAGAATGATGCTAAAGAAGCCTATGTAAATGTAAATAAAATTAGATTTTCTAGAGCTATAATAAATGCTTTAGATAATTCATATAATGCTTTAAAGGACAAAGATGACAGGATATTTATATATATAGGATTAAAGGAGGATAAAGTCTATATAGAAGTAAAGGATAATGGAATAGGAATTAGAGAAGAAGTTTTAGAGGAAGTAGTAAAAAGGGGGGGTTATAGTAAAAGGGAGTCTACAGGCTTGGGGATTAAGTTTTATAGAAGACATAGTAACAAATCATGGAGGAAAAATGCATTTGGAAAGTAAATATAAAATTGGTACGAGATTAAAAATATTTTTACCTAGGGTGAATGTAAATGAGTAAAATATTAATAATTGACGATGATAAACAAATATTATATGCAATGTCTGCTATTTGCCAGTATCAAAATTGGATTCCTATTACAGCTTGTAATGTAAAAGAAGGCATAAAAAAATATAAGGATAAAAAACCAGATATAATTTTAATAGATTATCATCTTCCTGTAATAAGTGGTATTGAAGGAGTAAAGAAACTAAGAAAAATAGATAAGGATATTCCAATTATTGTCTTAACAGTTGAAGAGGATCAAAAAGTAGCAGATAAATTTATTAAGGTTGGGGGCAAGTGATTTTGCTTTGAAACCTATTAAAGCTCCAGATATAATTTCAAGGATAAATGTTCATATTAGGCTGAAGAAGTCTATTGAAGATTCCATTAGAGGTTTTGATGATTATACTAAAGGGATTTCTCAGGAAACTTTAGAAATAATACAAAGATATATGGATGAAGAGGATAATTATTATTCTATTAATAATATAGCTAAAGCTACAGGATTAGCATATCAAACAGTACATAGATATTTGCAACATATGGAAAATGAGGAAATAGTAGAAGTATCATATAAATATGGAAAGGTTGGAAGACCACAAAAACGATATAAATTAAGAGGAAAATAAGATTTAGAAAGCAAACCCGATTGTGGGTTTGTTTTTTTATTTTTGTTAAAAATTTATTTATTCTTGATTTTTATTTTATTAATGATATTATATAGGTAAACGATTACCTAGTTAAACGATTAACCAATAAATATATCAAGGAAAGTGATTATCATGACTATAAAGGAAATAGCAGAGATGGCCAATGTATCTAGTGCTACTGTATCAAAGATATTAAATGGTAAAGATAAATATATAAGTGAGGCTACGAGGCAGAGAGTATTAGAAATAGTTGAAAGGGAAGGATATATTCCCAATGCCATAGCCAAGAGTTTAAAGATGAAAAGTACTAAGACTTTAGGAATAATTATCCCAGATGTAATGAACTTGTTTTTCTCAGAATTAGCTAGAGGAATAGAAGATGCAGCTGAAAGAAAAGGATATTCTGTTATTCTTTGTAACTCAGATAATAAGGAAGCTAAAGAAGAAAGATATATTCAAGTTCTTCAGGAGAAGATGGTAGACGGAATAATCCTTACAGCGTCAGAAAAAAAGTGTTAGTAAATCTTTAAAGCGAAGAAATACTCCTATGGTACTTTTAGATAGGGAAATATTAATAGATGATAAAGTAGGAAGAATAGTAGTAGATAATGAAGAAGGGGCATATACTTCTACTAGTTATTTAATAAAGAAGGGATGTAAAAACATTGGATTTATATCTTCTGATAATATAAATAAATCTTCTGGACAGAGGCTTAAGGGATATGAAAGGGCTATTTTAGAAAATGGTATGGAGTATGATGAAAATAAAATATTTTTACAAAACTATACAATAGATACTGGATATGAAGGTACTATGTCTTTGTTAGATAGAACGGAAATAGATGGGATATGCTGCGGAAACGATTTAATAGCCATAGGTGCTATTAAAGCCCTTAAGGAAAAGGGGGGGACAAATGTACCAGAAGAAGTAAAGATTATAGGATTTGATGATATTCACATATCACAATATTTAGATCCCCCCCTTTGACTACAATGAGACAACCTATTTATGAAATGGGAGAAGAAGCGGTAAAGATGTTGATATCCATTATTGAAAAAAAAGATGTGGGAACTGTAAAGATCTTAAAAACCACATTGGTGGAAAGGAGTAGTAGCTAATGTCAATGGTTACAGTAGTTGGAAGTATGAATATGGATTTAGTAGTAAATACAGATGAGATTCCTAAAACAGGTGAAACTGTATTGGGAAAAGAGCTATTACAAATACCTGGTGGTAAAGGTGCCAATCAAGGTGTGGCCATAGCTAAATTAAATAATAATATTATATTTTTAGGAAAAGTAGGCAAAGATGGGTTCGGAGATGAACTTTTAAAGTCTATGAAGGATGCTGGAGTAAATACAAAACATATAGAAAGAACGAAAACATCTACTGGAATAGCAGTGATAAATGTAGATAAGGAAGGAAATAACAATATAGTAGTAATTCCAGGTGCCAATGGAGAAGTAGATAAAGAGTATCTTAATAGACATATATCTGCCTTTGAAAAAGCAGATGTGGTAGTGTTTCAATTAGAAATTCCTTTGGAAACGGTAAAGGAAGGTCTAAGGATTTCTAAAGAATTAGGTAAGACTACCATATTAAACCCTGCACCTGCCATGGATTTAGATGATGAAATCATTGAAACATAGATATACTTATACCAAATGAACACGAATTAGAAAGATTATCAAAGATAAAAGTAGGTGATGAAGAGTCCATGATAGAAGCTGCCAATATATTATTAAATAAAGGCATAAAAGAAATAATCGTTACTTTAGGCAGCAAAGGTGCTTTGCATATAGATAATAATGGATATAAATTTTTCCCTGCTTATAAAGTAAGGGCAATAGACACTACTGCAGCAGGAGATAGTTTCATCGGTGGATTTGTATCTTCTTATATTGAACATAAAGATATGGAAAAGGCTATAGATAGGGGGACAAAGAACGGCAGCATTAGCAATACAAAAAAATAGGAGCTCAAAGCTCATTGCCTACAATGGAAGAAGTTGAAAATTTCAAGTAAGGAGGTGTCTGTTGTGGGAAAAGAAATATTGAAGATGGAAAATATATCTAAAAGCTTTCCAGGAGTTAAAGCCTTAGATGATGTAAATTTTACTGTATATGAAAATGAAGTGATGGCACTATTAGGTGAAAATGGTGCAGGTAAAAGTACATTGATGAAGATTTTATCAGGAGTATATACAAAGGATGAAGGAAAGATAATCCTTGAAGGTGAAGAAGTGGATATTACATCTCCTAGGGATGCTACTTCAAAGGGTATAGCTATAATACATCAAGAATTAAATCTAGTTCCTTATTTAACAGTATATGAAAACATATTCCTAGGTAGAGAAATGAAGTCACCCTATGGGGGGGGACTTTATAAAAAGGAAATGATAAAACAATCAAGGGAGATATTAGAAAGATTAAAGGTAAATATTAGTCCTACTACCACAGTAAATTACTTATCCATAGCTCAACAACAAATGGTAGAAATAGCTAAAGCTCTTTCTTTAAATGCAAAGATTATAATTATGGATGAGCCTACAGATACTTTGACAGACAATGAAGTAAGTAGCTTGTTTGAAATTATTAGAGAACTGAAAAAGCAAGGAAAGGGTTTAGTATATATATCTCACCGTATACAGGAAGTTTTTGAAGTATGTGATAAGCTTACGGTTTTAAGAGATGGACAATTTGTAGGTGAAAGAAATGTATCAGATGTAGATGAAAGGGAGATTATCCGTCTTATGGTAGGAAGGACATTAGATGAACAATTTCCCTATATAAAGACAGACTATGATGAAGAGGTATTAAAGGTAGAAAATTTAAACAATGAATATGTAAAGGACTTATCCTTTACTTTAAAAAAAAGGAGAAATATTAGGAATTTCAGGTTTAGTTGGAGCCGGAAGGACTGAATTAGCTAAAACCTTATATGGATTTTATAAAAAGGATACAGGAAAGATAATATTAAATGGAGAGGAATTAAATTTAAATTCTCCAAAGGAAGCTTTAGACAAAGGTATAGTTTATGTATCTGAAGATAGGAAATCTGATGGGCTAATTCTTATTATGGATGTAAAAAGTAATATTACTATTTCAGCATTGGAAAAGTTTAAGACCTTTTTAGGATTAGATAAAAAGAAGGAATATGAAGTAGCTGAAGAATATAAGGAAAAAAAATCAATATTAAAACACCTTCCCTATATCAGCAAGTTAAAACTTAAGTGGTGGAAATCAACAAAAGGTGGCAATTGCTAAATCTCTATTGACTGATCCCAAGGTTCTAATTTTAGATGAGCCAACTAGAGGAGTAGATGTAGGGGGGGCAAAGAGGGAAATCTATGATCTATTAAATGAGATTAAAAAGGAAGGTAGATCTATTATAATGATTTCTTCAGAGATGCCAGAGATATTAGGAATGAGTGACAGAATATTGGTAATGCATGAAGGAGAATTAAAGGGAGAATTAAATAGAGAGGAAGCAACTCAAGAAAAGATAATGAGCTATATTGTTAGAGGGGAGGAAAACATAAATGAAGAATAAAGAAACTCTGGATAAAATGAGGCCATTACTGGGATTAATAATATTCTCAGTGATTATAAGTATATTGAGTCCAAGATTTTTGACTAAAAGTAATTTACTAAATGTATTTAGACAAACATCTATAAATGCAATAATAGCTGCAGGAATGACTTTTGTAATTTTAACATCAGGAATAGATTTATCTGTAGGTTCCATATTAGGTTTTTCTGGAGCTATAGCAGCAAAGATGTTGGCAACAGGGAGTAATATTTTCTTAGCCCTTTTAGTGGCCATGGTAATAGGAGCAATATCAGGGATATTAAATGGAATAATTATTACTAAAGGCAAGGTTCAACCCTTTATAGCCACTCTTGCAATAATGATACTCTTAAGGGGGTGCTACTATGGTTTTCACATCAGGTAGGCCGATAGCTGTATCAGGGGATAAGATATCTCCAATATTTAGATGGGTAGGAACAGGAAATATAGGTGGTATTCCAGTACCTATAATCATCATGGCAATAGTATTTATAATATGCTATTACATTTTAAACCATACCCAATTTGGCAGACATATATATGCTGTAGGTGGAAATGAAGAGGCAGCTTTATTGTCAGGAGTAAATACTGATAAAGTAAAGATATTGGCCTATACCATAAGTGGGATATTGGCAGCAGTGGCAGGCATTATTGTAACATCTAGATTATCCTCAGCCCAACCAACAGCTGGGGGGGATGGATATGAATTAGATGCTATTGCAGCAGTAGTCCTAGGAGGGACATCTTTAGTAGGTGGACAAGGAACAGTAATAGGTACAATAATAGGTGCATTAATTATAGGAATACTTAATAATGCTTTAAACTTAATGGATGTACAATCCTATTATCAAATGATAGCAAAGGCAATAGTAATCTTAATTGCAGTGCTATTGGAATAAAAAGAAAAATCAAAGTAAGGGGAGTGGTTTGATGAAAAAAAATAGGTTTATTACATGGTGAACTATCAAAGGTAATAGGTGAAATGGCTCATCATGACACTATCTTAATAGGGGATGCAGGGATGCCAGTACCAAAGGGTGTTCAATTAATAGACCTGGCAGTAGTCAATGGAGTTCCAAGCTTTTTTTGAAGTATTAGAAGCAGTTTTAAGTGAATTATGCGTAGAAGAGGGAATTATCGATACAGAGATGAATGAAGTAAGCCCGCATATGAGAAAGAAGTTAGATGAGGTAGTAAAAGGGGGAATTTAAATTAACTGAAATACCCCCCCATGAAGAAGTAAAGGAATTATCTAAAGACTGTAAGGCAGTAATTAGAACAGGAGAATTTACTCCATATTCTAATATTATTTTGAAATCAGGAGTATTATTTTAATTATATGTGTAAAACTTTGTATTCAATAAAACAAGGGGGGGGTAAAAATGAAGATACTATTTGCTGGAGAATCTTGGGTAATAAATTCAACCCATATTAAAGGATTTGACCAATTTACAGAAACCAAATATGGTGAGGGAGGAAAGTGGTTAATAGAAGCATTGGAAGGTGCAGGTATGGAAGTTGATTATATGCCATGCCATATAGCAGCAAATGAATTTCCAACTACATTGGAGGAGATGCAAAAATATGATGTAATAATCTTAAGTGATATTGGTAGCAATACCTTGCTACTAACTGAAGATGTTTTGCAAAGGGCAAGAGGATGCCCAATAGGCTTCAATTAGTTAAAGAGTTTGTTGAAAATGGTGGTGGTTTTGCCATGATGGGAGGTTATATGACTTTCCAAGGTATTGATGGTAAAGGTAAATATGCCCATACAGCTATAGCGGATATTTTACCAGTAAAGATGATGGAAACTGATGACAGATTTGAAGCGCCAGAAGGGGGGGTGACACCTACAATTGTAAATCCTGATCATCCAGTTTTGCAAGGAGTATCAGAGGATTGGCCACATTTCTTAGGTTATAATATGTTATTTGAAATAGACCCTAAGGATGTAATAGCCAAATGTAATGACCATGTATTTATGGCAGGTAGAGAATATGGGAAAGGTAGAACATTTACCTTTGCCAGCGATATTTCACCACACTGGGGCTCCCCCCCTGAATTTTTAGCATGGGAATCCTACAACACTTTGTTTTCTAATATGGCTAAATGGTTAGCCAAAAAAATATAATATTAAAAAGGAGAGAGGTTAATTATGAAGAGGATATTAGCATTATTAATGGTATTGGTACTAAGTGTATCTCTAGTAGCATGTGGTGGTAAAACAGATGAAGGTAAGGCACCAGAAGCTCCAGCAGAAACACCGGCTGAAACACCAGCAGAGACACCTGAAGAAGAAACATTTACAGTAGGTTTTGTAATTTCAACTCAAACAAATCCATTCTTTGTAACTTTAAAGGATGGAGCAGAAGCAAAAGCAAAGGAATTAGGTGTAGAATTAATAGTATTAGATTCACAAGATGACTCAGCAAAAGCAGCAGCAAATATGGAAGACTTAATTACAAGAGGAGTAGATTTAATCTTAGTTAACCCAACAGATTCAGATGCAATAGTAAACAGTGTTATAGCTGCAAATGAAGCAAATATACCTGTAATTACAGTAGATAGATCATCTAATGGTGGAGAAGTATTATCCTATATTGCTTCTGACAATGTTGCAGGTGGAAAGATGGCAGGAGAATTTATAATAGAGCAACTTGATGGAAAAGGTAAAGTAGTAGAATTAGAAGGTATTGCTGGAACAAATGCTGCAAGAGAAAGAGGAGAAGGATTTAACGAAGCTATTGAAGGTACAGAATTAGAAGTAGTAGCAAAACAAACAGCAGATTTTGATAGAGTTAAAGGTCTAGAAGTAATGGAAAACATACTTCAATCTCAACCAGAAATAGATGCAGTATTTGCACATAATGATGAAATGGCATTAGGTGCATTGGAAGCAATAAAGGCAAGCGGTAGAGAGATATTAGTAGTAGGATTCGACGCAACTGATGATGCAGTAGCAGCAGTAGAAGCTGGAGATATGGCAGCAACTGTAGCACAACAACCAGAATTAATAGGTGAAATAGGCGTTGAAACTGCAGTTAAGGTATTAAAAGGTGAAACAGTAGAAGAAAATATACCGGTAGAATTAAGATTAGTAACTAAATAGTTAAGCTTTAGAAAGCCCAACTAGGCTATATCTAGCTGGGCTTTCTTTATGAGCACATTGTTAGTTAAAGAAATATATTATATAATGAGGAAAGTATATAATATAGAGTATATTGGAGGTATTTAATGTTAGAGAAAATTCCTGTAATAATCGATTGTGATCCAGGATTAGATGATGCAGTAGCTTTATTGATGGCTGGTGCCAATGAAAAATAGATATAAAGGCAGTGACTGTGGTAGCTGGGAATCAGACACTGGATAAAGTAGGGAATAATGCCCTTAGGATTCTTGGATTTGGAGGGATTGATGTTCCCGTTGCTTTTGGCTTTGAAGAGCCTATAGTGAGAGAGTTAAATATTGCATCTGAGGTACATGGAGAAGATGGACTCTACGGAGTCAAGATTCCAGAATCTACTCTTAAGCCAAGTAATCTTCATGCTATTGACTTAATAGCGAAGATATTAAGAGAATCTAATGAAAAAAATTACACTTATTCCCATGGGACCTTTAACTAATATAGCTATGTTTTTAAAGATATATCCAGAATTAAAGGATAAAATTGAGAGGATTTCCTTGATGGGTGGAGCTATAAATGGCGGGAATAGAACTTCAGCTGCAGAATTTAATATCTTTGTTGATCCAGAAGCAGCAGATATAGTGTTTAAATCTGGAATTCCTATTACTATGTGTGGATTAGACGTTACTCAAAAACTATTGTATTTAAGGATGATATAGAAAGGATTAAGTCTATATCTAATCCAGTAGCTAAATTAGTGGGAGAGATTCTTGAAAATCTATCTAAATATCATAAAGAAGATGGGATTGAAGGGTGTTACCTACATGACCCTGTAGCTGTATCCTGTGTAGCCAATCCTACTATTATTAAAACCACACCTTTAAAGGTGGATATTGAATTACAAGGGAAATATACTACAGGAGCCACTGTTGGCAATTTTAATAAGAGATTTAATTATAATCCTAATGCAGATGTAGCTTTCGACATAGACAGAGAAACTTTTGTAAAAGAGATAATTGAATTAATGAAAAGATATTAATGGGGGGGCAGATTTCTGTCCTTTTTTTTATGTAGAAAATAAGGTTTTAAATTAATTAATCTTAAATCAAATAATAAAATAAACGATTTCCTATTGACATCTAAATCAAAAGGATATAAAATATAATACAAGATGTGCACGAGCACAGTAAAAACAATAGGAGGTTTTATGTATGAAAAGGTTTGTTGGAATAGTTTTAGCCATAATAATGGTGATTTCAATGGTGGGCTGTGGCACAACGGAAACTAATACTGATTCTGATTCTGGTTCTGGATCTGAATCTAAAAAAAGTAATGGTTGGAGTATCAATGCCTACAAAATCACTTCAAAGATGGAACCAAGACGGAGAAAACATGAAAAAGATATTAGAAGAAAAAGGCTATAAAGTAGAACTTGAATTTGCAGAAAACAAGACTGAATCTCAAATCTCTCAAATAGAAAATATGATAACAAAGGGAGCAGAAGTAATAGTAGTAGCTGCAATAGATGGAAGTGCATTGACTAATGTTTTAGATAGTGCTAAGGAAGATGGCATCGATATCATAGCATATGACAGACTTATTATGAATACTGATGCAGTTAGTTATTATGCTACTTTTGACAATTATAATGTGGGAACAATTCAAGGTGAATATATTGAAGAAAAACTTGGTTTAAAGGATGGAAATGGACCTTTTAATTTAGAAATTGCAACAGGACCATTAGATGATAATAATGTTGTTTTCTTCTATGGAGGAGCAATAGATGTTTTACAAAAATATATTGATAATGGACAATTAGTTGTAAGATCAGGACAAACTACTAGGGAACAAGCAGCAACACCTAATTGGGATGAACAAGAAGCACAAGCGAGAATGGATAATATAATAACAGCGCATTATACTGATGAAAAAATAGATGCAGTATTATGTTCAAATGATTCTGTGTCCCTTGGTGTACAATCAGCATTAAAATCTGCAGGATATGGAACTAGTGAGAAACCAATGCCTATATTAACAGGTCAAGATGCTAATATATCAAATGTAAAAGCAATAGTTGCTGGTGATCAATCCATGTCAGTATTTAAAGATACTAGGGCTTTAGCTGATAAAGTTGCTGAAATGGTTGATGCTATAGTTAGTGGTGAAGAAGCAGAAGTAAATGATACTGAAACATATGATAATGGAGTGAAAGTAGTTCCTTCATACTTATTAGAGCCTAAGTTTGTAGATAAGACTAATTATAAAGAGTTGTTAATTGATAGTGGTTACTATACGGAAGATCAGATAAAATAATTTTATTAAATTTCATACTAGTTTAAACTAGTATGAAATTTAATTTAAGTATCTACTTTTAAGATTAAAGAGTAGGAATGGTGATGTAAAATGGATAACACTTTATTGGAAATGAAAATATAGATAAAAAAATTCCCTGGAGTAAAGGCTCTTGATAATGTAAATTTAAAGGTAAAGAAAAATACTATTCATGCTATAGTTGGTGAAAATGGTGCAGGAAAATCTACATTAATGAACATATTAAGTGGAGTTTATCCCAGTGGTAGTTATAGTGGACAGGTTATTTTTGAAGATAAATTATGTGAGTTTAAGAATATAAAAGATAGTGAAAGTAAAGGGATAGTGATTATTCATCAAGAACTTGCCCTAGTGCCAACTCTTTCCATAATGGAGAATATGTTTTTAGGAAATGAAAGGGTTGAGAATGGTGTAATAGATTGGGAAAAAAACTAGAGTGGATGCTTTAAAATATATGGAGATGGTTGGATTATTTGAAGAGCCTGATTTATTAATAAATCAAATAGGTGTAGGCAAACAGCAATTAGTAGAAATAGCAAAAGCTTTGGCTAAGGATGTAAAACTATTAATCCTTGATGAACCAACAGCATCATTAAATGATGAAGATAGTGATAAGATGTTAGACTTAATTTTAAGTTTAAAAGAAAATCAAGGAATGACCTGTATAATTATATCCCATAAGTTAAACGAGATAGAAAAAGTAGCAGATGAAATTACTATAATTAGAGATGGAAAGACTATAGAAACTTTAAATAAACAAAATGATAAAATTACTGAAGATAGAATTATTAAGGGAATGGTAGGTAGGGAAATTACAGATAGATATCCACTTAGAGATAATGAGATAGGAGATGTCTATTTTGAAGTCAAGGATTGGACAGTATACTCTCCTCATATTCCAGATAGAGTAGTAATTGATAATGTAAGTTTTTATGTTAGAAAAGGAGAAGTTATAGGAATTGCAGGACTTATGGGTGCTGGAAGAACAGAATTAGCGATGAGTATCTTTGGGAAATCCTATGGGACTAAAATAAGTGGAAAAATTTTAAAAGATGGTAAGGAATTAACAATAAATAATATTTCTGATGCCATAGATTATGGAATAGGATATGTGACAGAGGATCGTAAAGAACAAGGATTAATATTGATGAATGATATTAGAAAAAAACATTACATTGGCTAGTTTGGATAAGATTAGCAATAATGGAGTATTAGATGAACATAAAGAAATAAATGTTTCAGAAGAATATTTGAAGAAGATAAATATTAAAGCTCCAAGTATTTTTCATGAAACAGGTAATCTTTCTGGGGGGGAACCAACAAAAGTCATGTTGGCAAGATGGATTTACTCAGATCCAGATGTATTGATATTAGATGAGCCTACTAGAGGTATAGATGTAGGAGCAAATATGAAATATATACAATTATAAATGAATTAGCAGCATTGGGAAAGGCAGTTATTATAATTTCATCTGAACTTCCTGAAGTACTTGGATTAAGTGATAGAATATATGTTATGAACGAAGGACGCTTTGTTGGAGAACTTACTAGAGATGATGCATCTCAAGAAAATATAATGAAATGTATAATACAAAGTGCAAAGGAGGTATAGACGTGGATAGGATAAAAAACAAGAAGATTAAGATAGATTTTAGAAAATATGCAATGTTTATTGCATTGATTTCTATAACCATATTATTTCAGATTACTACAGATGGTGTTTTGTTAAAGCCAATGAATGTCTCTAAATTAATTATGCAAAATAGCTACATACTTATTTTGGCTATTGGAATGTTACCTGTTATATTGACTGGGAATATTGATCTTTCTGTAGGTTCTGTATTGGCATTTGTCAGTTCAATAGCAGGAGTGATGATAGTTACTTATGAGATGCCAGTGTGGTTAACTATCATAGTAGCTTTAGTTATAGGAATCTTGGTAGGTGCATGGCAAGGTTTTTGGATAGCTTATGTTAGGATTCCTTCCTTTATTGTAACTTTAGCAGGAATGTTGATTTTTAGAGGTTTAACCCTTGTAATCTTAAAAGGAAATACTTTAGCTCCTTTTCCAAAATCATATCAATTCCTTGCAGCTGGATTTTTAACTAAAAATCCAGATATGGTAAAGTTAGTTTCCCTGGCTGTAGGGGTATTATTTTCTATACTAGTAGTTTTTACTGAGTTTAGAAATAGAGAAAAAGAAAAAAAGATATGGCATTGAAACAATGCAATTTAATACTTTTATATTAAAAGTCGTTGCTGAAGTAGTTTTAATTATGTTTTCATTGTACTGGTTAAGTTTGTATCATGGAATACCAGTAGTGTTGTTTTTACTAGTGATTTTGATATTGATTTATAGCTATATAACAAATAAAACTGTTATAGGTAGGGGGGGCATATATGCATTTGGAGGAAATGAAAGAGCTGCCGAACTTTCTGGGATTAAAACCAATAAGGTTTTCTTTTTAACATATGTAAATATGGGACTTATGGCTGCTTTAGCAGGGATAATATTTTCTGGTAGACTAAATGCAGCAACACCATCTGCTGGAAATGGTTTTGAATTAGATGCTATTGCTGCATGTTATATAGGTGGAGCCTCAGCTTCAGGTGGAGTAGGAACTATAATTGGGGGGGCAGTAGTTGGTGGGCTTGTTATGGGAGTCTTAAATAATGGTATGTCAATAATGGGTATTGGTATCGATTGGCAACAAGCTATTAAAGGATTAGTTTTATTAGCTGCAGTTGCTTTTGATACCTATAATCAAAGAAAAAAAAGCATAGCTCTAATTTAGAGGTGATTTCATGAATATTACTATAAAAGAAATAGCAGAAATTTGTGGAGTATCAAGGGGGAACAGTAGATAGAGTTTTACACAATAGAGGAAATGTAAGCAAGGAAACGGAAACCTTAGTACGGGAGACTATTGAGAGATTAGAATATACTCCTAATATAACAGGTAAGATTTTAGCTGGGAAAAAGAAGGGATTTAAAATTGGAGTTATATTAATTTCAAAAGGAAATCCATTTTTTTTAATGATGTATTAAAGGGCATTAATAGGGCTAAGGAAGAGTATAGAGAGTATGGAGTGTCTGTTTTTATTCATGAATTAGAGGGCTATGATATTGAAAAACAAGTAGAAAAAAATGGATGAGTTAAAGGATAAAGTAGACGCTATAATCTTAAATCCAATTAATGATAAATTAGTAGTGGATAAAATTAATGAACTAGTCAAACAAGGTTTAGTTGTAATTAATGTAAATACAGATGTGGAAAATAGCAATAGATTATATTATATCGGAAGTGATTATATAAAAGGTGGGGGGGAAACATCTTGTGGAGTTTTGGCTTTGTTGACAAAGGGAAAAGCTAAAACAGCTATATTAACAGGTTCTAAAAAGGTATTAGGACATAATCAGAGGATTGAAGGGTTTAAAAGGATAAAAGAAATAAGGTATCCAGATATAGATATAGTAGCTATTTCTGAAACAAATGATAGGGATAAAATAGCTTATATGGAAACTAAGGAAATTTTAGAGAATTATGAAATAGATTCAATAGTAATAGTTGCTGCTGGGGGGGTAGCTGGTGTGTGTAAGGCTGTTCAAGAGATGAAGATGGAGGACAGGATTACCATAGTAAGTTTTGACGCTGTTCCTATTACAAGGGAAATGTTAAAACAAGGAGTTATTAAAGCTACAATATGTCAACAGCCCTTTACACAAGGATATAAATCCATTGAATTAGCATATAATTATTTTGTTATTGGAAAAAAATCTGAAAAAGATAAATATATAGTTAAAAATGAAATTAAAATATTAGAAAATTTATAAGGAGCTGAAGAATATGAAAACTTATTTTCCAAATGTACCAGAAGTAAAATATGAGGGTAAGGATTCCAAAAATCCTTTTTCATTTAAATATTATGATGCAGAGAGAGTTATTCATGGAAAGACCATGGAAGAACATTTGAAATTTGCCATGTCTTGGTGGCATACAATGGTGGCAGGTGGTACTGATCCTTTTGGAGATGCAACAATGGATAGAAGTTATGGGAAAGAAGATCCTATGGATATTGCAAAGGCTAGAGCAGATGCTGCCTTTGAATTAATGAGTAAATTAGGGATTAAGTATTTTTGCTTTCACGATGTTGATATAGCTCCACAGGGAAAAGATTATTTAGAAACACGTAAAAACTTCCATGAAATGGTGGACTATATTGAATCTAAGATGAAGAATACAGATATAAAACTTCTTTGGGGGGGCACAGCAAATGTATTTTCACATCCAAGATATATGCATGGAGCAGGAACTTCACCTAATGCAGATAGTTTTGCATATGCAGCATCACAGATTAAAAATGCAATAGATGCAACAATTCGCTTGGGAGGAACAGGATATGTCTTTTGGGGGGGTGGCAGAGAAGGATATGAAACTCTATTAAATACTGATATGGAATTTGAACTTGATAATATGGCTAGACTTATGAGAATGGCTGTAGATTATGGGCGAGAAAAAGGATTTAAAGGTGATTTTTACATTGAACCAAAGCCAAAGGAACCAACAAAACATCAATATGATTTTGATTCAGCCACAGTATTGGCATTTTAAGAAGATATGGATTGGAAAAAGACTTTAAATTAAATATAGAAGCAAATCATGCTACATTAGCAGGACATACTTTCCAACATGAACTAGCAACTGCTAGAATAAATGGAGTATTTGGTAGTGTTGATGCAAATCAAGGAGATCCAGCTTTGGGTTGGGATACAGATCAATTCCCAACAGATGTATATAGTGCTACTCTAGCAATGTATGAAATAATTAAGGCTGGAGGATTTACAAATGGTGGCCTTAACTTTGATGCAAAGGTTAGAAGAGGCTCCTTTGAATTCGACGATTTAGCATTAGGATATATTGCAGGAATGGATACTTTTGCCTTAGCTTTAATAAAAGCATATGAAATAATTGAAGATGGTAGAATTGATGAGTTTAAAAAAATCTAGATATTCAAGCTATAATACAGGTATAGGTAAGAAAATTGTCGGCGGTAAAACTTCTCTTGAAGAACTTGAAGAATATACTATTAAAAATGGTGAAGTTACTATGGAAAGTGGAAAACAAGAGTATTTAGAATCAGTACTAAACAATATATTATTTAAGTAAAGGAAATTTTAGTAGGACTTCATTGACTTGAAGTCCTAAATTTTAACTATTTTGTAGAGGTGATTTTATGAATTATTTAATAGGTATAGATGTGGGGACTTCAGGGGCTAGGGCAGTCCTATTTGATGAAAATTTAAATATTATAAGCTCGGCCTCTGAAGAATATCCGCTTTATCAACCACAAAATGGATGGGCGGAGCAAGATCCTGAAGATTGGGCTAAAGCTACAATTAAAGCTATAAAAACTATTATAGAAGATAGTGGTGTAAATAAGAATAAAGTCAAGGGAATAGGATTATCCGGGCAAATGCATGGTTTAGTTATGTTAGATGAAAATAATTCAGTTATAAGGCCAGCTATTATCTGGGCAGATCAGAGAACGGAAAAAGAATGTGATGAAATAACAGAAAAAGTTGGTAAAGAAAGATTAATTCAGATAACAGCTAATCCAGCTTTAACTGGTTTTACAGCTTCGAAAATATTGTGGGTAAAAAAATAATGAACCAGAAAACTACAATAGATGTAAACATATATTATTACCAAAGGATTATGTTAGATTTATTTTAACAGGTGTATATGCTACAGATGTATCTGATGCAAGTGGAATGCAATTATTAGATGTACCTAAAAGGCAGTGGTCTGATGAGATACTAGATATTCTAGAAATAGATAAAGATAAATTAGCAAAGGTATATGAATCACCAGAAGTAACAGGCAAAATAAGAAAATCTATAGCTGAAGAAACTGGATTAAGTGAAGATACAATAGTAGTAGCAGGTGCAGGGGGGGATAATGCTGCAGCTGCAGTAGGAACAGGTGTAGTCACTGATGGAAGTGCATTTACAACTATAGGAACCAGTGGGGGGGTTGTGTATGCACATAGCAGTGAAGTTCATATAGATCCAAAGGGACGAGTGCATACATTTTGTTGTGCAGTTCCCAATGCTTGGCACATAATGGGTGTAACACAAGCTGCTGGTCTTTCTTTAAAATGGTTTAAAAATAATATTTATGAAGGATTCGATCCTACAGGAGAAAAAGCATCTTATGAATTGATCAATAGAGAAATAGAAGAGGTAGAAATAGGAAGTGAAAAACTAATTTACTTACCATATTTAATGGGAGAAAGAACTCCACATTTAGATCCAAATGCAAGGGGAGTTTTCTTTGGACTTTCTGCAAAGCATAATAAAAAGAATTTAGCTCGTTCAGTAATGGAAGGTGTGTCTTTTTCTTTAAGAGATAGTTATGAGATTTTATTGAATATGGGATTACAAATTGATGAAATGATGATTACAGGTGGAGGAGCAAGAAGTAGGGTATGGAGGCAAATGTTAGCAGATATTTTTAATTGTAATGTAAGAACAATTGAATCTAAAGAGGGAGCCTCTCTTGGTGCTGCTATATTAGCAGGTGTAGGAGCTGGAATATTTGAGTCTGTAGAATCAGCATGTGAAAATATATTAAGAAGGGAAAGGAAATCATACCAAGTAGAGAAAACCATAAGATATATAATGAATATTACGAGATTTATGGAGAATTATATAGGAATTTAGAAAACTCTTTTAAAAAAATTAAGTAAAATATAATTGTGGAGTTGAGTCTTGTGAAATATGTAAAAAAAGACTATTTTGGAACTACAAAAGATTTAAACCAAGTATACAAATTTACCATTTTTAATAATAGAGGTACAGAAGTAGATATTATCAATTATGGAGCTACTGTAACATCCTTTAGAATAAATAATGACTTTGGAGAGTTAGATGATATTATTTTGGGATATGATAATTTAAAGGATTATGAAGATGGAGATAAATTTTTCGGTGTTACTATAGGCAGATGTGCAAATAGAATTTCAAAATCATCCTTTAGATTGAATGACAAAGTATATATTTTAAAAAAACAATGAAGGAGAAAATCATTTACATGGAGGTAATAATGGGTTTCATAGAAGAATTTGGGATTATGAAATAAAAGAGCGAGGAGTTTGTTTTACCTATGTAAGTGAAGATATGGAGGAAGGCTATCCAGGAAGATGTACTTTAAATGTAGAATATACATTAACAGATGAAAATGAATTATATATAGATTATACTGGAAAAACCACAAAGGATACAGTATTAAACCCAACAAATCATTGCTATTTTAATTTAAATGGACATAATAGTGGGACTATTTTAAAACATAGCTTGATAGTCAATGCAGATAATTATACTCCTATTGATTCTTATAGTATTCCTACAGGAGAAATATGTGAAGTAGATGGTACACCTTTTGATTTAAGAAAACCTAAGATAGTAAATGAAGTTATCAATAAAAAAACATAAACAAATTTCATACGGTAAGGGATTGGATCATAATTTTTGTATAAATAAAGATAAGAATGTATTAAGGCTGGGAGCTATTCTTGAAAGTGATAATAAAGAAAGAAAACTTTTAGTTTATACAACTTTACCAGGAATACAAGTATATACAGGAAATAATATAGGAACAGAAAATGGAAAAGATAATAATATTTATAAAAATCATTACGGTATATGTTTAGAAACCCAATATTATCCTAACAGCATAAATATACCAGGATTTGAAAGCCTATACTAAAGGCGGGAGATATATACAGTAGTAGAACAATTTATAAAGTAGAATAAAAGATAGGTTACTCTAAATTTAGAGTAGCCTATTTTTTTATTTCAAAAAAACTTACAAAAAAACGTTGTCTTTAATAATACATTGTGCTATAATTAAGGCAACAAAGTTACAAATGACCATTAAGTGAGCAATTGTAACATAAAATTTTTAAATACAGGGTTTTACAGAAAAAGTAATAATTATACTATTATTTAGAGAGAAGATTCATCAAAGGTATAAGATATATAAGGTATAGGAAAACCTTGTCTAAAGAAGTAAGGAATTTCCTAAGCAAATTAATTTAAGTGGATTTTTGAAAGGATGGTTAAATTGATTTTGAGAAGGAAAGAGAGCAAATTGTAGAGTATGGAAAAAAAGTTAATAACTAGTAACTTAACCAAAGGGACAGGCGGGAATATTAGTGTTTTCTTTAGGGAAGAAAAACTTATGGCTATCACTCCAAGTGGGATTGATTATTTTAAATTAAAACCAGAGGATATAGTTATTATGGATTTAGATGGGAATATCATTGATGGAATTCAAAAACCTTCAAGCGAATACTCTATGCATAAGATTTTTTTACGAGAGGAGGGAAGATATTAATTCTGTGGTTCATACCCATTCTACTTATTCAGCTGTATTATCCTGCTTAAGATGGGAATTACCGGCAGTACATTATTTAGTAGCTATTTCCGGTGGTAAAAATGTAAGATGTGCAGATTATGCAACTTTTGGAACAAAGGAATTAGCAGAGAATGCCTTTGAAGCCATGGAAGGTAGAATGGCTGTATTTTTAGCAAATCATGGACTATTAACAGGAGCTAAGGATTTACCAAATGCATTTAATAAGGCGGAAGAAATTGAATTTTGTGCAGAAATCTACTATAGATCCAAATCAGTAGGGGGGGAACCAATAATCCTACCAGATGAAGAAATGGAGAAGATGTTGGGGGGGTTATTTCAAAGTTATGGACAAGTAAAAGAAAAGAAATAAAAACATTTAGGAGGAATTATAAAATGAAAAAGAATGATAGCTTTAAAGGATTATTACCTTTAATATTTTTCTTAGTTATTTATATGGGAACTGGAATATTATCTGGAGAATTTAGTAGTATGCCTTTATTATTAGGTTTTATGTTTGCATCTGGATTATCTTTGTTATTAGACAAGCCAGGAGAAAAAAACTTCCCTTGATGATAAGTTAGAGATTTTTTTCAAAATCTGGTGGAGAACCAACTATTATACTAATGGTTATTATATTTATGTTGGCAGGTGCATTTTATTCCATAGCTGACGCCATGGGGGGGCAGTAAGTACTATAGTAAATTTAGGTTTAAGTATTTTACCAACAAATGCACTATTACCAGGAATATTTATTATAGGGGGGGCAGTTTTATCCTTTGCTATGGGAACATCTATGGGAACTATTACAGCTCTTGCACCAATAGGTGTTGGCATTGCTGAACAAACGGGTATAAGTATGGCATTAGTAATGGGAACAGTAGTAGGTAGTGCAATGTTTGGTGATAACTTATCATTTATTTCTGATACTACAATAGCTGCAATAAGAACTCAAGGTGTAGGACCAAGGGATAAATTTAAAGCCAACGCTTTAATTGTACTTCCGGCAGTAATTTGTACTTTAGTTATTTTATCATTTTATCAACAGGAAATGCTCAAATTGGAACTTATGAATATGATTTAATTAGAATAGCTCCATATGTAGTAGTTATAGTTACTGCACTTATTGGCTGGAATGTAATGACAGTATTAGGCTCAGGTATAGCAGTTGGTTCAATTATAGGTCTTGTTAAAGGGGGACTATGGTGTTGTTGAACTATTTGGATTCCTACAAAGAGGTATGGAATGGATGCAAGATTTAGCTATGATTGCCATAGTTGTAGGTGGAGTAGTTGGACTTATGAATTATTATGGTGGTATTGATTATCTATTGGAAAAAGTAAAATCTAAGATTAAGAGTAAAAAAAGGTGCAGAATTTGGAATGGTAATATTAGTCAGTTTACTAGATGTAGCCACTACTAATAATACAATTTCAATAATTACAGCAGGTCCATTGGCAAAGGACTTAGGAGATGAATATGGTATTGATCCAAAGAGAACAGCAGGCCTTTTAGATATATTCTCATCTGCTTTCCAAGGATTAATTCCTTATGGTGGTCAGTTATTAGTAGCTGCTGGAATAGGAAAGATTTCTCCAGTTGAAATAGTACCATATTCCCTATATTCATATTTTATGATACTATTTGGAGTGTTGGCAATTATCACTGGAATTCCAAAATTTAAAGATAATAAAGTAAAATAAAAAGTAGAAAGGTAGGAGATATATGGAACGTGCAGATAAAGATTTAGCATTTATGCTTAGATATGAAAATGTGGCTTGGTATGAAGATGGTAAGGTTAGGATTTTAGATAGAAGAATTTATCCTACAGATACAGTATTTGTTACATGTAATACTCACGAAGAAGTAGCAAAGGCAATTAAGGATATGGTGACACAAAGTGCAGGACCATATACAGCTGCAGGAATGGGTATGGCATTGGCAGCTTATGAATGTAGGGATTTATCAGAAGAAAAGCAAAAGGAATATTTGAAAGATGCAGCTTATAAATTAGGAAATGCAAGACCTACAACTGCAAATAGAATGAATCAAGTAGTTAATAGGTGTTTAGATGTGGCTTATGAAGCAATGGAAAGTGGCAAAAAGGTTGATGAAGCTATTTTTGAACATACTGTTGACTCTATGAATAAACGTTATTCTAGAATAGGAATTGTTGCAGAATATCTTGTAGATATGTTCCCAGACAATGGAAATATAATGACTCAATGTTTTGGTGAGACTATAGTGGGCATGATGTTAAAGGAAGCTAAAAAGAGAAACAAAAATATCAAACTATTTTGTCCTGAAACTAGACCTTATTTGCAAGGGGGGGCTAGGCTTACAGCTAGTGTAGCTTATGACCAAGGATTTGACACTACTGTAATTACTGATAATATGCCAGCTTTTACTATGCAGACTAAGGGGGGGATAGATTTATTTACATCTGCAGCAGATTCCATATGTATGGATGGACATATAGTAAATAAAATTGGAACCTTACAAATAGCAATTGCAGCTAAATATTCTGGAGTACCTTATTTTGTAACAGGAATTCCAGATAGGGATTATAAGACAATTTCTCAAGTTAAAATTGAGGAAAGGGATCCTCAACAAGTTCTTGAGTTTAGAGGCATAAAGACTACAATGGAAGGTGTTAAAGGATATTACCCATCCTTTGATATAACTCCTCCACATTTAGTAAGTGGTGTTGTTACAGATAAGGGAATATTAACACCTTATGATTTAGAGAGATATTTTGATACGGAAGTAGAGGACTATTATTAGTAAAATTAAGGAGGCGATGGTTTTGCCTAAATTTGATTCACATTTTAAATTAACAGAAAAGGATATTATACCTTATGTTAAAGAAACTTTAGATATATTTAGTAAGGACGCCAATTTAAAGGCAGAGGAAATAGGCGATGGAAATATAAACTATGTCTTTAGAGTATGGGATGAAGATACTAAAAAAATCCATTGTAATAAAACAAGCGGACACTCTATTAAGGTCTTCAGGTAGGCCTTTAGATGTGGATCGTAATAGAATAGAGGCTGAGGTATTGATGTTACAAGGAAAATTATCATCAGGCTTGACTCCAGAGATATATAATTATGATCCTATTATGTGTGCCATAGCAATGGAGGATGTATCTGATCATAGAAATCTAAGATTAGCATTATTGGAAAATGAAACATTTCCTTATTTTGCAGACCATATTAGTTCCTTTGTTGTAGACACATTATTGCCTACTACAGATTTAGTTATGGATTCTGGAGAGAAAAAGGATAATGTGGCAAGATATATCAATAAAGACCTATGTAAAATTTCAGAGGATCTAGTATTTACAGAACCATATATAGATTATAAAGGCAGAAATATTATATTAGAAGAAAATATGGATTTTGTAATTAAGGAAATCTATAATGATAAAAAACTTGTATTAGAGGCTGGTAAGCTAAAGAATAATTTTATGAATAATGCTCAAGCTCTTATTCATGGAGATTTACACTCAGGATCTATTTTCTTAAACCAAAAATCAACTAAAGTATTGGATCCAGAATTTGCTTTTTACGGTCCTATAGGATATGACTTAGGTAATGTAGTAGGAAATCTATTCTTTGCTTGGGCAAATGCATATGTCACTAAGGATGCTGAAGAAGTAAAAGATTTTATCCAATGGTTAGAAAAGACTATAGAAGATATAGTAGATTTATTTAAAGAAAAGTTTATAAAATTATATAAAGAAATCGTAACAGATGTAATGGCAAAAGAAGAAGATTATATGAATTGGTATTTAGATTTAGTATTATCAGATACTGCTGGTTCTGCAGGTTTAGAAATCATTAGAAGAGTAGTAGGAGATGCTAAGGTATTGGATATTACTGGTATTGAAGATAAAGATGCTAGAATAAAGGCGGAGAGAATCCTTTTATTAAGTGGAAAAGAATTTATTAAAAATAGGGAAAACATTAAATCAGGAAAAGATTATACTAAGATATTTAAGGCTAATTTGTCTTAATATTTTATGATACAAATTTTTCCTATTGAAATAAGGAGGAGGATAAATTTGAATAGTTTTATTACTATAATCCTACCAAATTAGTATTTGGTAAAGATTCTGTATCAAAGATTACGGAATACTTGCCTAAAGATGTAAAGAAGTTACTCCTTCATTATGGAGGAGGTAGTATAAAGAGATCAGGATTATATGATCAAATAATGGAAGTTTTAAAAGAAAAAGATATCCAAGTAGTTGAACTTTCTGGTGTAACTCCAAATCCTAAATTAAGTTTAGTTAGGGAAGGAATAAAGCTGTGTAAGGAAGAAAAGGTTGATTTTATATTAGCTGTAGGTGGAGGAAGTGTAATAGATTCATCTAAAGCTATAGCAGCTGGAGTATATACAGAAGGTGATGTATGGGATCTATATGTTCAAGGAAAGGCATTGACTAAGGCTTTACCTATAGGTGTTGTGTTGACTATACCAGCATCTGGAAGTGAAAGTAGTAATGCAACTATTATCACTAATGAAGAAACTAAACAAAAATTAGGTCTCGAGGATGATTTGTTAAGACCTGAATTTGCCATATTAAATCCAGAGATTACTTTAACATTACCAGAAAGACAAACTTTTGCAGGGATAGTGGATATATTGTCTCATGTAATGGAAAGATATTTTACCAATACTGAAAATGTAGAACTTACAGATAATCTATGTGAAGGAACCATGAGAGCTGTAATATCAAATGCATATAAATTATTGGAAAATCCTAATGATTATGATGCTAGGGCTGAGATAATGCTAAGTGGTACTATGGCTCATTCAGGAATACTTGGTTTAGGTAGGGAAGAGGATTGGGCAAGTCATAGAATTGGTCATGAAATAACTGCCCTTTATGGTACAACCCATGGTGTTACTTTAGCTATGATTCTTCCTGCATGGATGAAATATGTATATAAGGAAAATATAAATAGATTTGCAAGATTTGCAAAAAAAATGTATTTGATGTTGATGAAAAATAAAGACAGATGAAGAAGTAGCCTTAATGGGAATAGAAAAATTCGAAGAATTTTTAAAGGATATTAATATTCCCCTAAGACTAAAAGATGAAGGTATTCCTTATGATCAATTTGAACTAATGGCTGAAAAATGCACTAAAAATGGTGCAGTAGGTAGATTTGTAAAGATTGATAAGGATGCTGTATTGGAAATACTTGAATTAGCTAAGTAAAATATTTAAGCTAATTATTAAGGGCTATCTTGATTGGATAATTGTATTCTATTTTAAGATAGCTCTTTTTTTTATCTAAAATAGTTATTTGAACATTGCAAAAATTCTTAAAAAAACGTTGTCTTTTATATTCCTTTGTGCTATAATAAGTTAACAAATCATTACAGATGAACAGCAAATGAGCAAATGTAACGGGAGGACTAAAATGTCAACTTATAAAAACAAAGAAATGGTAAAGGTATCTTACTATTATTATAAAAAAAGGATTAACTCAAGGTGAAATAGCAAAAAAAGATGAATATGTCTAGGCAAAGGGTCAATAGGATATTGAAAAAGGCATTGGAAGACAATATAGTTCAAATAAAGATTAATGATATGGACAAGTATAATGTGGAACTTGAGAATAAATTAGAAGAGAAATTTAATTTAAAACAATCTGTAGTCATTAACCCCCATAGATGATTATACAATTTATGGAGCCTTAGGGATAGCAGGAGCTGAATATTTAGAAGGCATACTTACAAAGGAGGATATGATAGGTGTAACTTGGGGGGGTAGGACATTATCTGAAGTGGCAAAGAGGCTATCATATAATGAGAAATTAAATGTTTCAGCAGTACAGTTAATTGGTGGTTTAAATATAGCTTATACTGATTTACAGGCTGATGAAATAACTAGGACAATTGGAAGAAAATTAGGAGGAGACTCCCATATTTTATATGCCCCAGCCATTGTAGAGAGCAAGGAAATAAAAGATGCATTTATGTCTGACAATAATCTAAAAGAGACTTTTGAAAACATGAGAAAGTGCAATATTATAATAGCTGGAATTGGAGAACTAAAAGAAGACACCCAATTACACAAAGATGAAGATTTAAATGATGAATATAAGAAACATCTATTTTGTCAAGGTTGTGTTGGTGATATTGGATTTAGATGGTATGACAAAGATGGAAACCCTATAAGACATAATTATTATGATAGGACAATAGGATATGATATTTTGAAAAATAAAAACAATGCCTTAGTTGTGGGAATAGCTGGTGGAGAAAAGAAATATGAAGCTATTTTAGGAGCATTAAAGGGAAATTATCTAGATGTATTGATTACTGATAATGATATGGCTGAAAGATTAATTAGTCAATAATTGCTTTAATTATATAAAAAGAAAGGGGGGGATTTTATATGAACAGAGAAGAACTTAAAAACTTAGGTTTTAGTACGAAGGCAATACACGGTGGTTATGAAAAAAAATGAGCATGGTGCATTGGCTACTCCAATATATCAGACATCTACTTTTATATTTGATTCTGCAGAGCAAGGAGGTAGAAGATTTGCTCAAGAAGAGGAAGGATACATCTATACTCGTGGTGGCAACCCAACAAATACACAAGTAGAAGAAAAGGTTGCTATTTTAGAAAATGGAGAAGCAGCAGCATCCTTTGCTTCAGGAATGGGAGCTATTACAGGAGTACTTTGGTCAGCATTAAGGGCTGGAGATCATGTTGTAGCTGCAAAGACACTTTATGGATGTACTTTTGCTTTCTTAAATCATGGTCTAACTAGATATGGTGTAGAAGTTACATTTGTAGATACATCAGATCCTGAAAATGTAAGAAAAGCTATGAAAGAAAATACAAAGGTAGTTTATTTAGAAACACCAGCAAATCCTAATATGTTGATTTCTGATATAGAAACTATATCTAAAATAGCTCATGAAAATAAGGACTGTATTGTAGTAGTAGACAACACTTATCCTAGCCCATATTTACAAAGACCGCTGGAATTAGGTGCAGATGTAGTTGTCCATTCTGCAACTAAGTATCTAAATGGTCATGGAGATGTAATTGCAGGTTTTGCAGTAGGAAAACAGGAATTTATAAATGAAGTAAAGGCCTTTGGAAGAAGTGATATGAATGGTTCAGTACTAAGTCCTTTTGATGCATATTTAATTAACCGTGGTATGAAAACATTAGATTTACGTATGGAAAGACATTGTGAAAATGCGCAAAAAGTTGCTGAGTTTTTAGAGAAACATTCAGCAGTGGAAAAAAATTATGTATCCTGGATTAAAGAGTTTTCCACAATATGAATTAGCTAAAAAGCAAATGAAATTACCAGGAGCAATGATGGCCTTTGAAGTTAAAGGTGGAATAGAAGCAGGAAGAAAATTGATGAATTCAGTAAAATTATGTACCTTGGCAGTAAGTTTAGGAGATGCAGAAACACTAATTCAACATCCAGCTTCCATGACTCACTCACCATATACACCAGAAGAAAGAGCAGCAAGTGGAATCTCAGAAGGATTAGTAAGATTGTCAGTAGGACTAGAAAATGCAGAGGATATAATTGCTGATCTTAAACAAGCTCTTGATAAATTAGTATAAAAATTTATATTAGATTAAAGGGATATCTAGGAAAGATGTTCCTTTAATCTACAAATTTAAGTAATAGTAATGCTCTATAATTTACCACATTATTTAATAGTAAGATTAAAATTCTGGATTCATATTTGTATTAACCCCCCCAATATTAAAGGATTTTTTTTATATGGTTACTAGCTTTAACTTTATCACGGTATAGTGATAACGAGTCTAAGCTTTAACAAATAAATATAATTAGGAGGAAAAATATGAAAAAGCATGATAAAGGTAGTGCAGTTGGACTAATACCGTTGGGATTATTTTTAATAATGTTTCTAGGAACAGCAGCAGTTACAGGTGATTTTTATAAGATGCCAGTATTAGTTGCATTTTTCATCGTTTCAGGTGTAGCTTTAGCAATGAATAAAAACAGATCTTTTACAGAAAATGTTGAATTATTTGCTAAAGGTGCAGGACATGTGGATATTATGATTATGGTTTTAATATTTTTATTAGCTGGAGCATTTGCTAATGTAGCTAGAGAAATGGGTGGGGGGGTAGATTCTGTTGTTAATTTTGGATTATCAATAGTTCCACCAAGTTTATTAATACCAGGAATTTTTCTTATTTGTTGTTTTATTTCTTTATCCATGGGAACTTCCATGGGAACTATAGTAGCAATTGCACCTATAGCTATTGGTATTGCTGATAAAACTGCAATAACTTATCCAATAGCCCTTGGAGCAGTATTAAGTGGAGCTATGTTTGGAGACAATTTATCTATGATTTCTGATACTACCATAGCAGCAGTTAGAACGCAAGGGGGGGTAGATATGAAGGATAAATTTAAATTCAATTTTTTTTCCTAGTACTACCTGCAGCTATAGCTACAGCAATTATATTTGGTCTTATGACAAAGGGTACCACACTGACTCTAGATGGAGCATATGAATATAGTTTTATAAAGATATTACCTTATTTAACTGTATTAATTGGAGCGCTAATTGGATTTAATGTTATGTTAGTTCTTACAGTAGGTATAGTTTTTGCAGGAATTTTAGGAATTGTTGGAGGTAGTTTCGACATATTTGGACTTCTTCAAGCTGTTCAAGAAGGTATGAATGGAATGATGGATTTAGCTTTAATAGCTGTTGTAGTTGGTGGATTAGTTGAGCTTATTAAAGATGCTGGTGGTATTGATTGGTTATTAAATACTATTACTTCAAAGATTAAATCAAAGAAAGGTGCAGAATTTGGAATTGCAGCATTAACTTCAGTGGCAGATATTGCAACTGCTAATAATACTATAGCAATTGTAATAGCTGGACCATTGGCTAAGGATATAGCAGATGAATACCATATAGACCCAAGGCGTACAGCATCACTATTGGATATCTGGGGGAAGCGTATGGCAAGGTATAATTCCTTGGGGAGGTCAATTATTGGCTGCAGCTGGATTGGCAGGAATTTCACCATTTATGATTGTGCCATATAGTATTTATCCTATGTTAATGGCAGTAATGGCAATTATAGGAACTTTGACAGGTTTTCCAGCTTTTGCAACTAAAGGGAAAAGGGTTGCAGAATAAATTATCAATATTAAAAACACTTCCAATTTTGGGAGTGTTTTTTTTATGGAAATTATTCTTTTAAGGGTATATTATATAAATAAGGGTAATGAATTCAATTTAAAGGAGGAATTCCATGGGAAATTATAGGGATTTAGATACACCAGCTTTGATAATTGATAGGGATAAGGTTTTAGATAATATTAAGTTTGTACAAAATTATGCTAATAGATTTGGAGTAGCATTAAGGCCTCATACTAAAACCCATAAGATGCCTCATTTAGCTAAACTACAGTTACAGGCAGGGGGGGCAAAGGGGGGGATTACAGTTGCTAAGGTGGAAGAGGCAGAAGTTATGGCTCAAAATGGCATTAGAGATATTTTCATTGCCAATGAAATTGTAGGAAAGCTGAAATTAGAAAAAAATTAAAACATTAGCTAGGGATATTGATATCTCTTTTGGAGTTGACTGTATTGAACATGTACTAGAAATTGAAAATATATTTCAAGGTGAAGATAAGAAGGCTCAAGTGCTTATAGAAATAGAAGTTGGGGGGAAAATAGATCCGGGGGGGTGATTAAAGAAAAAGATTTTGTAAATTTAATTGAATATATAAAGACTTGCAAAAATGTATACTTAAAGGGAATCTTTCCCATGAAGGATTTACCTATGGTGCAAAGGATGTAGAAGAATTAAAAGAGATGTTTATAGAAAGTCAAAGTTTAACCCTTAAGTTTGCAAAACTAGCAAAAAAAACATGGATATGACTTGGAAGTAGTTAGTATTGGAGCTACACCTCCAACTATCTATAATTTAGATATTTTAGATGGAATAACTGAAATAAGACCAGGTACTTATATTTTAATGGATGTAGGTCAAGGAAATGCTATTAAAAGTTATGATAGATGTGCTGCAACGGTTTTAGCCACTGTTATAAGTAGGCCTACAGAGGAAAGAGTAATTATAGACGTGGGAGCTAAGGGCTTAACTATGCAGACTAGAACTGGTGGGATATGTGCTACGGAGGGCTTAGGATATATAAAGGATTATGGTATCTATATAGACAAGGTATATGATGAACATGGAATTATTTATAATAAAGAATTTAGGGATAAAATAAAAGTTGGAGATAAAATAGAAATAATACCTAATCATATTTGTCCTGTGTGTAATTTATATGATAAGGCTTATTTAGTATCAAGGGGGGGAAAAGTAGTTGAGGAAGTAGAAATTGCTTGTAGGGGAAAATTAAGATAAGGATGATTTTATGGCAGATATAACAGTAGTAGGCGGTGTAAATGTTGATATACAAGGATTTCCAAGGGATAAATTAATTTATAAGGACTCTAATATTGGGAATGTAAATATATCTCTTGGTGGAGTAGGGAGGAATATAGCAGAAAATCTTGTTAAGTTAGGAGTTTGTACTAGATTAATCTCCATTATTGGAGATGATATTTATGGTGAAAAAATATTAGATGAGGCTGATAAAATAGGTCTTGATATGAGGGATTCTATTATTCTAAAAGGAGAAAATAACTTCTATATATTTATCTATTTTAGATGAATTAGGAGATATGGTTCTTGCCATATCTAGCATGGATATATATGATAGTATGAGTATAGATTTTATTAGAGAAAAGAAAGATATAATTGAAAGCTCTAAAATATGTATAGTAGATACTAATATTCCTAAAGATGTTATAGAATACATGGTGACTGACTTTAAAGGAGTAGATTTTTTTTCTTGATACTGTGTCCACAGCTAAAACAAAAAAAAGGTAAAGGATATAATAGGGTATTTCCATACCATAAAGCCTAATAAGTTAGAAGTGGAGATTCTTACTGGAATAAAGATTGAAAACCAGGAGGATTTACTAAAAGCTGCTCATTATTTACATAATAGAGGAGTAAAAAGGGTATTTATTACCTTAGGGAAAGATGGGGGGGTATTTTATAGTGATGGTGTTTTAGTAGGACATATAGAGTCACCAGATATTAGGGTAATCAATGCTACAGGTGCTGGGGGGGATGCCTTTGTAGCAGCATTGGCTTATGGACATTTAGAATATATAACTACTGATGAAATGGCTAAATTATCCATGGCTGCATCTATTTGTACCCTTTCACATAAGGACACCATAAATCCCAATATGTCTATAGACAGAATTAAATCAATAGTAAAGGAGATTAAATAATGTTAGAAAAATATTTAGATATTAAACCGGAAGTTAAAGAGGCATTAGAGGAAGGCAGACCAGTAGTTGCATTGGAGTCTACAATTATTGCCCATGGTATGCCTTATCCTAAAAATGTGGAGACTGCTTTAAATGTAGAAAAAAAATTATAAGGGATAAAGGAGTAGTTCCTGCTACTATTGCCATATTAGGTGGGAAATTAAAGGTAGGGCTTACAGAAGAGGAAATAGAATACCTTGGTAAAGCCAATAATGTAATTAAAACTTCTAGAAGGGATATTCCTTTTGTAGTTGCAAAGGGCTTTGATGGGGCAACTACTGTTGCCTCTACGATGATCATTGCAGCTCTTGCAGAGATTAAGGTTTTTGTAACAGGTGGCATAGGTGGTGTTCATAGAGGTGCTGAAGATACCATGGATATTTCTGCTGATTTGCAGGAGTTGGCTAATACTAATGTAGCTGTAGTATGTGCAGGTGCTAAATCTATATTAGATATAGGGTTGACATTAGAGTATTTAGAAACTATGGGTGTTCCAGTTATAGGTTTTGGGACTGAAGAATTGCCAGCATTTTATACTAGAAAAAGTGGTTTTAAAGTGGATTATAGAATTGATAGAGTTGAGGAGCTTGCAGGTATTGTAAAGGCCAAATGGGATTTAGGATTAGATGGAGGTTTGGTAATAGCTAACCCAATACCAGAAGAATATCAAATGGATTTTGATGTAATAAATAAGGCTATAAATAATGCGCTGGTAGAGGCTGAAGAAAAGGAGATAAAAGGAAAAGATACCACACCATTTTTATTAGAGAAGGTAAAGGAAATTACTGGTGGGGGGGACAGCTTAGAGGCTAATATTCAATTGGTATATAATAATGCGAAGATTGGAGCAGATTTAGCCCTAGAACTTTCTAAATTAATATAAAGAATTGTGATATAATATTATTAGTTGAAAACGAGGGAGGATATATCATGAATTATAGAAGATTTGGAGACAAATATGTAGTTAGATTGGAAAAAGGTGAAGAATTAGTAGAATCAATAAAAGAATTAGCCAAAAAAAGAAGATATTATGCTAGGAAGAGTTTCTGGAATGGGAGCAGTAAATAGGGTAGAAGTCAGTATATATGGAGTGGAAACTAAAGAATATTTTAAAAAAAGAGATAAATGAAGAAATGGAAATAGTAAGCCTAGAGGGTAATATAGCTAGAAAAGATGGAGAACCTATTTTGCATCTCCATACATCTGTGGCCTGTGAAGATTGTAGAGTGTTTGGCGGGCATTTACATTCTGCAGATATTAGTGTCACTGCTGAAATAATAATTGATGTTATAGATGGAGAATTAACTAAAGAATTTGATGAAGAAACAGGTGCAAATCTTTTTAAGTTTGATTAATGGGAAAGGGGGGGCAATTTAATTTGCCTCTTTTTTTTAAAAATAAATAGATTTTTTATTGTATAGAATAAATACTTAATGATAAAATTTAGTGAGAGGTAATTTTAAATTTATGGAAATTTAAAAGGAGGTAGTGCCATGGAGGGATTAGTAGGAGTAATTGCTGGAACACCAGTAGATACCAAGATGGGGGTTGATTTTTTTTAAGTGATAAAGACATAGCGGCTAAGGGATATCCTATTTCAAAAAAAATGCAAAGGAACAAAGTAGATTTCAACTGTTATCTAAAGAAAACTTATATAATGAAGTTGTAAAATTGTTGAAAAGGCTAAATTTGATGGAATAGATATAATATTTGTATATTGTAATTCCCTTAGTGCAGCTGTAGATATGGAAAGAGTATCAAGAGAAACTAATATTCCCATTGTAACTCCCTTTTCTGCCTATACTGATTTTGGGAAAGAATATTCTTCTCTATTGGTTTTGGCAGCTAACGGACAATCTTGTGGGAAAATTGAAAGCGTTTTAGAGGAGAGTAATAAGTATATTAAGGTATGGAGTATATCAGCGCTGCCTCTGGTGGAAGAAATTGAAACAGGGAATTTAGATGATATAATCTTTGAAAGTTTAAATTTAGAATTAATAGTACAATGGGCCCAATTAAACAAGGTAGAAGGAATTATTTTAGGTTGTACCCATTTCCATACATATCAAAGCCATTTCAAGAGAAAACTAGGATCCCTATTTTAGATCCAGCGGAAAAAAATGTTGCAAAAGATGATTGAAATATATGAAGGGGGGGATTAAAGGTGCATAGATTAGAAAGAAGTGATGAGATGTTAAAATTATTGCCTAAAAGAAAAAGTGATACTCACAAAGGCACTTATGGCAGGGTTGGTATAATAGGGGGGGAAGCAGGGGGGGTATGACAGGTGCTCCTTATTTGTCATCTCAAGCAGCCTTGAGAGTTGGTGCAGGCCTAGTATATACTATAGTCCCTAAATCTTTAGAAACAATAATGTGTATAAAACTTACAGAGGTCATAGTAAAGTCTATAGAAGACAAGGGAAAAGGACATTTTGTTAAGGAATCTATAATTGAAGTTTTAGGAACAACTAAAGACATGGATGTAATAGCTATAGGTCCTGGATTAGGAATAGATATAGAAAGGATATATTTTTTAGAGGAAATTATTAAATCCTCTAAAATTCCCATGGTAATAGATGCAGATGGTATAAATTGTATTTCTCATAATCCAAATATACTATTAAACAGCAAAAGGATATTATAATCACACCACATCCAGGAGAAATGGCAAGATTATTAAAGAAAAGTATCAAAGAAATTCAGGGGAATAGGGAATATTATGCTAAATATGCAGCAAAAAAAATATAATATATATGTAGTTTTAAAGGGACATAATACCATAGTGGCCTCTCCTAATGGAGAAATATATGTAAATAATACTGGTAATCCTGGCATGGCAACAGCTGGTAGTGGAGATCTGCTTACAGGTATTATATTAGGACTTTGGGGGGGACAAGGACTTAGTTCTTTTGATGCAGCTAAATTAGGTGTATATTTTCATGGAATAGCAGGAGATTTAGCTTGTGAAGATAAAGGAGAGTATGGTGTCATAGCTACAGATATTTTAGAAAACATTCCTAGAAGCATGATGGGGGGGTAAATAGATGAAGAAAAACATACCTACCTTTCTATTACTTCATAGATTTACATAAAATAACAAGTAAAAGATTAAAATTTAATAAAAATGTTTCTTATATTAATAATAATCAAGAAGATACAAAAATTAAAAAAAGAATGACTTTTTATCTTGACTTAATATTAGCAATAGGGTAAAATATACTCAACCTAAGTAAATAAACGTTTACATACCATAAAAAAAACTTTGAACAATTTAATAAAATATATAAATTAAGTTTATTTGTCCTCGACAGGGGAAGTTGCTTTATTTGTGATAGTATACATTCCGTATACTTATATAATCAAATGAAATCCAACTAAGTAATAGTTAACTATTATTTAGTTGGTTTTTTTGTTAAAAAAATTTGATGAAAGGAGGTAATTTGATTGAATATTTATTCGGAAGAATCTGTTTATTTTAGTGCATCTTCAAAGCTGCCCTCAAGCATCCCTTCGGGAGAAGTATATGATTCACTAAACATCGGATTTGTAATTGATAAGAATACAGGAATTATAGAGGATGTGTCTGTAACATTATTATCATCAGGAGCCACTAGGTTTCTAATGTATTTAATAATTGGGTTTAATTTACATGAAGAAGATCCAGAGGTTTTATTAGATAAAATTAGAACCAGATATTTCGGTGGATCGCAAAAAGCAATCATAGTAGCTGCAAAACAAGTAATACAAAAGTATCAAGCTTATAGGAATGTTAATTCCTAGATATAATACTTAAAAATTTGTATTTTAAAATAGGGGGGGCGAAAGATAATGATTGAAATGAATATGAGTAAAACTCTTCTACTAGCAGTAGTGTTATTATTAATTGGTAAGTTGATTAGGGCAAGGGTAAGTTTTTTTTAAGAAAATATTGCATACCAGATGCAGTGGTAGGTGGACTTTTATTTGCTACTTTAACATTTATATTATATCAGGCTGATATTGTAACTTTCAAATTTGATGGGACTCTACAAACATTCTTCATGAATATATTTTTCACTGCTAGTGGATTTGAGGCAGGAGCTAGTTTGATTAAGAAGAGTGGAGGCAAGCTTGGTATCTTCATAGTTCTTGCAGCTTTACTTGCTTTCTTACAAAATGTTTTAGCTGTAGGATTATCAGGATTAGTAGGAGTTGACCCATTAATAGGCTTAATGACGGGATCGATTCCTATGACGGGTGGCCACGGAAATGCAGCTGCGTTTGCACCACTTGCTGAAGATATGGGTGCCACAGGTGCTGTTACTGTAGCGGTTGCAGCGGCAACATTTGGATTAGTTGCAGGGTCAATGGTTGGAGGGCCTACTGCCAATAGATTAATCACAAAGCATAATTTAATGGCTAAGAGAAAAGTACAAACAACAAACGGAGAAATAGAAGTATTGGAAGAAGAAACTGAGGAAATGCCATTATTAAGTGGTACTAGAATTTCTAAGGCTGCATTTTTAGTATTTATTGCTTTAGGACTAGGTGCTTATTTAGCTGATCTGTTTAAAGTATTACTACCTAATGTTACATTGCCAATACACGTCATGGGTATGATAGGTGGAGCAATAGTTAGAAATGTATATGATAAAATTATGAAAGACGAGAATAGTACTCCACTACCAGAGATTAGTATTATAGGTGATATTACATTGGGATTGTTTGTTACAATGGCTGTAATGACTATGAAATTATGGGAACTTACTAGCCTAGCTATACCGTTAATAATATTATTATTTGCACAAGTTTTACTTATATATATATTTGTAAACTTATTAACTTATACATTGATGGGTAAAGATTATGATGCAGCTGTAATGACTGCAGGTCATATTGGATTTGGGATGGGAGCTGTACCTGTTTCAATGGCTAATATGAAGGCTGTGTGTGAAAAGTATGAGTATTCAAAGATGGCATTTATCATTGTTCCTGTAGTGGGTGGTATGTTTAGTAACTTTACAAATGCTGCGATAATTACAGGGTTCCTGAATTATCTAGGTTAAGGATTTATTATAAACTTAATATTTACTCAGTTGCTTTATTTGAGAGGATATACATACCAGTATATTCAAAAATCAGATAAAATCCAGCTATTTAATAGATAAACTATGCTATTAAAAGCTGGATTTTTTTTATAAATAAATATTCAATTAAAGGGAGGACTTATTAATGAAATGTCTAATAACAGAAAAATTGACGAAAAAGGCATTAGTTTATTAAAAGAAAATGAATTTGTAGTTGACATAGCTTATGATAAAATAGAGAAGAGGTAGAAGAAATAATTGGTGAATATGATGTTCTTCTTGTAAGAGCTGAAACACAAGTAGATAGAAAATTAATTGATTTAGGAAAAACTTGAAAGTTATAGGCATGGCAGGTATTGGATTAAATCATATAGATGTTAATTATGCAAAATCAAAGAATATAAAGGTTCTAAATGTACCAGATGGTAGCATTACATCTGTTGCTGAACTAACAATGGCCTTAATACTAGCTTCCGTTAGAAAAGTATATAATGCAGTAACTGCTACTAAGGATGGGAAATGGGATAAAACAGCTTTTACAGGGAATTTATTAGATGGGAAAACTATAGGAATTTTATCCTTAGGTAAAATTGGTTTTAGAGTAGCTGAATTATGCCAAGCATTTAATATGAATGTAATAGCTTATGATCCATATTTAAATCCAGAAATAGCAGAAAAAAATAAATGTAAAACTTTTACCACTTGATGAAGTGTTAAAGGAGGCAGATTTAGTATCGATTCATACACCACTAACAAAAGAAACTTATCATATGGTAGATGAAAGAGAATTAAATTTGATGAAGGATGGAAGCTTCTTGTTTAATTTAGGAAGAGGTGGTATTGTTAATGAGAAAGCTTTATACAAAGCATTGACAAATGGGAAATTAAAGGCAGCAGCTGTAGATGTTATGGAAAATGAACCTCCTAAAACTGAAGATGATAAGAAATTACTTGAACTAGATAATTTTATGGCTACTTGTCATATAGGTGCAGGTACTGAAGAGGCACAAGCTTATATATCATACTCATTAGCTAGTCAAGTAATAGAACATTTAAGTGAAGCAGTAAATGCATAAGAACTGTAAGTATTGAATAAAATTAATAAAATAAATGGGGGGGAATAAAAATGACAAAAGAAATGCTTAATCCATTAGAAAGTGCTCAAAAACAAGTTAAAACAGCTTGTGATAAACTAGGGTTAGAATCATCAGTATATGAATTATTAAAAGAACCTCAAAGGGTAATTGAAATATCTATACCAGTAAAGATGGATGATGGAACAGTTAAGATATTTAAAGGGTATAGATCAGTTCATAATAATGCTATAGGGCCTGGTAAAGGTGGAGTAAGGTTTCATCCAGGAGTAAATTTAGATGAGGTTAAAGCCTTATCTATTTGGATGACCTTTAAATGCTGTGTAACAGGAATCCCTTATGGCGGAGCAAAGGGTGGAATTACCGTTGATCCATCTGAATTGTCACAAGGAGAATTAGAAAGATTATCAAGGGGGGGATATATTCAAGGACTTCATAAATATTTAGGAGAAAAAAATAGATATCCCAGCTCCAGACGTAAATACTAATGGACAAATCATGGCTTGGATGGTAGATGAATATATAAAACTAACTGGTAGAAGTGAGATTGGCGTTATTACAGGAAAACCTGTTGAATGGGGGGGTGGCTCAAAGGGAAGAAATGAAGCTACTGGATTTGGAGTTTCAGTAATAACAAGGGAGTTTGCTAAAAAGAATAATATAGACATAAAAAAAATGCAACAGTAGCAATTCAAGGATTTGGTAATGTAGGTAGCTTTACAGTAAAAAAAATGTTCAAGGTCAAGGAGCAAAAATAGTAGCCCTAGCTGAATGGGCAAGGGAAGTAGGTACCTATGCTCTTTATAATGAAGATGGACTAGACTATGAAGATTTAGCTAAACATATGAAAGAACACAAAAATTTAGTAGATTATCCTAATGCTAAAATGCTAACTTTAGATCAATTTTGGGAGTTAGATGTGGATATTTTAATCCCAGCAGCATTAGAAAATGCAATAACTGAAAGTGTTGCAGAAAAGATAAATGCTAAAATAATATGTGAAGCAGCAAATGGACCAATAACTCCAGATGCAGATATAGTATTAGAAAAGAGAGGAATACCTGTTACACCAGATATACTAACAAATTCAGGCGGAGTTACAGTATCCTATTTTGAATGGGTACAAAATCTATATGGATATTATTGGAGTGAAGAAGAAGTAGTAGAAAAACAAGAAATTGAAATGATTAAAGCCTTCAATGATATTTGGAAGATTAAAGAAGAACATAATGTAACCATGAGACAAGCTACTTATATGCACTCAGTTAATAAGGTTGCAGATGTTATGAAATTAAGAGGTTGGTATTAATAAATATCAATAAAATGAATAAATAGTACTAGTAATAAATAGCAAATAAGTTGTGGAAATATTTTTCCAATGACTTATTTGCTATTTTTATATATTTTTTTTCAAAGATTATTAATACAATGTAAGGTAGACCATAAGAGGGGGGGATATTTAGAATGAAGATTAGAAAAGCAGTAATACCTGCAGCAGGTTTAGGAACTAGATTTTTACCAGTTACTAAAGCTCAGCCAAAGGAAATGCTGCCTATAGTTGATAAACCTACCTTACAATATATTATAGAGGAGGTGGTAGATGCAGGGATTGCAGAAATCCTTATTATAACAGGTAGAAATAAAGCAGCCATAGAAAATCATTTCGATAAGTCTATTGAATTAGAGTTAGAGTTAAAGAATAAGGGAAAATTTCATAAACTAAAGGATATAAGAAGAATTTCTAATATGGCAAATATATATTATATTAGACAAAAAGAACCCTTAGGATTAGGTCATGCTATTTATTGTGCCAAGACCTTTGTTGGAGAAGAACCCTTTGCAGTACTTTTAGGTGATGATATTGTATATTCGGAAAAACCTTGTATAGGACAGATGGTTGAGATATATGAAAAATATAAATCCAGTATATTAGGTGTGAAAAAAAAGTACCTAAAGAAGAGATATATAAATATGGTAATGTAGAAGGAGAAATAGTAGAAGATAGAGTATATAAGGTGAAAAAGTTAATTGAGAAACCAAATTGTGAAGAAGCTTATTCTAATAT
>JMBX01000019.1_pt1 | contig 39981 bp, 62 predicted proteins | sample 616521 | NCBI WGS metagenome assembly JMBX01 (sample SAMN02727906, study PRJNA239997) | anaerobic digester metagenome | biome: anaerobic digester; isolation source: mesophilic anaerobic digester inoculated with municipal waste water sludge... | place: Germany: Bielefeld University, CeBiTec ...
TTTGGACGTTTCTTCGGGGGGGGTTGTTTCAAGATTTTGGGTGTCAGAGTGGCTTTCATCATATGTGTCTTGAAGGTCGCTTGTATCTGTTAAATTGATATCTTCAGGGGGGGTCAAAGCTGATGGCAGTACAGGGTTATCTTCCTGGTCTGCTGCATCGTCTTCAAGCACCAGTACTGTGCCTTCTAAACCTTCCAGCGTTTCGGGTTCAGGAAGGACTTGTTTTTCGAAAGGACTCTCGTGAATGGCGTCGGTTTTGCTAAGGAAGAGTTTGCGGGCGAAGCCTAAAATCAGGGCAAGCACAGTGCCCAAAGCTGGCAGATACTCGTAAAAGGGCACTTGTACCAGGGCGTAGTAGTAAAGTGGCTGTGTGCCACGTTCAACGGATTGTTGTGACATCCAGTAGCCCAGCGCTCCGGCGATGCCCTTAAAAAAAGCCTTCGCCGTGCATGAAAAAGGTGGTGTAAAAAAACGATGAAAATGCCCCCAGAAAATGGCCAGGCTTTTTAGGAACACTTTTTTTGTTCCACATCGCGCCCAGGATAACTGAAACAATCAGCAGGATTAGGAATAGCGACCCTGTTCGCAATATGCCGGTTGTGCTGTAATCCTGGGGATCCCAACCCAAAAGGTTAACGGGCATGGCGACCAGGAGTGGCAGAATAAGGACGAGTTGCAGGACAATCAGGTCAAACAAACGCGATTTGCGCAGTTCGTACCAGCCCAGCCCCTTAATCAGAGAAACAATGCTCGCGACCGCGGCGATGGCGGTAAAGGCGACTGAAATCAGAAGGGGCACTTTGCTGTTGATGATATGTTGTGGCACGGACTCTTGTGTGACGGGGGGGTCGATAATCATCGGCGCGTTGGCGACAGGTGTTTTGCCCAGGATGAAAATACCCAGGGTGAAGACAATCAGGCAGAGTGTGCTCGCGGCAGCAATTTTGAAAAATTTATGATAGCGGTCGTTTGGCCAGGCTTTGCGCCACCATTTCCAGATAAAAAGCAAGGCTAAAAAGATAAGCGCTTCGGCAGAGAAAATAAAGGAAGTGGCTTTGTCGGTGTAGTGCATGGCGGTGATGAAACCAGCCAGTAAAGCCATTTGGTTTTGCCATCTTCCATGTAGCGCAAAAGCAGCCAAAGCAGAACCATGCCCCCCCAAAAAAACGATAAAAATTTCATTACGCGTATAACGACTGTAGAAAAGAATGTAGGGCGAAATCATGAAGAGTGTGCCGGCGATAAGCGCGCCAACTCTGCCCAGGTAGCGACGCCAGGCAAAAAGCGCGAAAAGCACCACGCCGATGCCAAACAACGCGGCGGGGATACGGCTTGAGAAATCGCTGTCGCCAAACAGGAAGTAGGAAAGCGCCAAAGCATGAAACTGGAAAGGTCCATGGGTAACGGGGTCATAAACGTAGCTTTCAAAGCTGTAGGCGGGCACGACATGGTTGATTTCGTCGTGCGCCATGGTGCGTGCGCCAACGTCGTAGAGACGGCTGAAAACCGTCAGAACGATGATGATGATGAGCAGGAGTTTCTCGATAGTTAAGCCTTGCCACCAGGGCAAAACGGGTTTATCCAGCCAGTGTTGTCTTTCGGGCGATGGGGGGGATACTTGGGTGTTTTCCGCGATCATAATTGTTCTCCGAGTGCGTTTTCTCAATACTAAAATATAAGCGACTAAGGGAAATTCAGCAAGTTAAGCGCCATGAAGCTACAGCATTTTATTATGTGCTTACGGGTTGAGAATATGTTTATTCCAGGAATATTTGGAGTTGTTCGCCTTTTTCATCTTGAACGATATCGACAAGTTTATGGGTGCCAGGAATGGAGAGGCATTCTTGCAGAGTGTCGGATGGGATAAGCGCAAGATAAGGGGGGGCGAAGTTTGCCCCAACGCGTTCAGCGGCATCAAGCAGGTTAAGGGGCAGGCGAACGTCCATAATCACCTTGCCCGTTTCTAAGCCAGTGCGTAAAATGTGCAGTTCACGGTTGGAGTTGTCCTGCCTGGCTTCTTGTTCGGGTGTTTCCGGGCGGGCCGAAAGGGCTTGCAGACGTGTGATGGCGTCCGGGATTTCGAGTTCGCCCCCCCGACGCACTTCGCTAAGAATTTGGATGCGCTCTTTGTTGTGGCTCATGCCTTAATCTTAGCACATTTTTGATATCCGTTTATAAGAAAACGCCCTGGCTTTTGATTATTACCAGGGCGTTATACATGGATATAGCTTGGTCTTTAGAAATCTGTTTGTCTATTCCAGGGAGATAAGTACTCTTTCGTTGCTCTGTTCATCCTCCACGTCGATAATGACACCTGGTTCGCCCTTATTAATCATTTGCATCACGGTTTCTTTATCAAACTGGAAGGCGGCATTACCGTTCTCGTCGGTTTTGTTTCCGAGATTGATGTTGAGGCCTTTTTCCATTTTATTCCACGGTAACAATGCTAGCGGGAAACGTAAATTCACTTTCTTTTCTCCGCTTAAGCGGTCAATGATAAGAATTTTCATCCATTGTGCCCGAGTTACAGGGCCATCATTTGTAATGGATGATTCGGTGATGGGTTCTTCTTGCAGTGCGGCAAGTAAATCAGTGGCTTGGGTGGCGGTGATGGCGCCATTTTCCAGCATTTTTAAAATACGCAGTTTTTCGTCGGTCATTTTATTCTCCTGTAATAAAAGGTTCATCGCCTTGCAGATAGCGCAGGGCCTGGTCTGAGTCAATGCGTCCGGCTTCAAGATCGTCCAGGATAGCCTGGCGTTCAGCAGCGTTTGGCTTTTTGCTGTAGAGTTCTGCCTGGAAACCCAGGGTGGTAATCAACTCATTCAAACGGTTTTTAAGGGTTGGGTAGGACATACCTAAAATTTCTTCCATGCGGTTAAGGCGTCCCTCAGCACGCACAAAAGTTAGCATAAAGTGACGTTGGTCTTCGCTCAAGCGACTAAATGGGTCAACGGGAAGCACGAAAGAACCTTCAATCGTTGTTTGGCAACTGTCACAATGATAGCGAGTGATACGTACTTTGCTTTGGCAAATGGGGGGGCATGTGTTGGTAAATTCCATCGTTTTTAGTGTCCTTTCAGTAATTTAGCTAGCTTCAATGCTTATTCTACATAGAAACTTAATTAAGTCAAGTTAAAAACGCAAGAAACTTAATAAAAATCGTTATAAGCCTAAAGAAAATCAATAACAGATTGAAAATAACTGAAAATGTAGATTAATTTCTTCCCTGCGTGCATTTGGGAAATTTGGTATAATTTAAAGTTGCTAATAAAACAGTAAAAGGAGTGTGTCAAATCCATGAAAATCGTTGAATGTATCCCTAATTTCTCAGAAGGTCGTCGGCCAGAAGTCATTAAAGCCATTATCGACGCGGTTGCCGCGGTGGATGGTGTGCGCATTTTGGACCACAGTTCTGATGTTGACCATAACCGAACTGTACTCACCTTTGTGGGTGACCCAAAGGCAGTTGAAGAAGGCGCTTATGCTTGTATCGCAAAAGCAGCTGAACTCATCGACCTGAACACGCATCACGGTGAACACCCGCGTATGGGCGCGACAGATGTGGTGCCTTTTGTTCCCATTTCGGACGTGACCATGGCGGATTGTATCGAAATGGCGCGCCGTTTGGGTAAGCGTGTAGCTGGGGGGGAATTGAACATTCCAGTTTATTTCTACGAGGACGCGGCTATTCGCAAAGACCGTGTAAACCTGGAAGATATTCGCCGCGGTGAATATGAAGGCATCAAAGAAACAATCGCCACGGACCCTTACAAAGAACCCGACCTGGGTCCCAAAGAACTGGGCCCGGCTGGCGCAACGGTGATTGGCGCGCGCCAACCCTTGATTGCCTATAATATTTTCCTGAACACGGACGATGTCAGTATCGCGCAGAAAATCGCACGCCGAACGCGCCATTCCAACGGTGGTTTCCGCTTTGTGAAAGGTATCGGACTTTTGGTTGATGGTCTGGCACAAGTTTCAATGAACCTCACCGACTATCGCCGTTCGCCCATGGCGCAAGTGACCGAATTTGTGCGCCGTGAAGCTCAACGCTATGGCGTGGGTATCCACCACACCGAAATCATCGGTTTGGTGCCCCCCCAGCGCGCGATGATAAACGCTTGCAAGTGGTATATGCAAATTGATGGTTTGCAGGATGAGCAAATTTTGGAGAATCAGGTCTTTGGTTCGCAGAGTTCCGATTCCGCTGAAGAAAACATTTATGGTTTTATCGACGAAGTGGCCGCGGGAACACCTGCTCCTGGTGGCGGCTCATCTGCGGCTTACGCGGGTGCCTTGGGTGCCGCGCTGACTTTGATGAACGCGCGTCTGACGGTAGGCAAGAAACGCTATGCGGACGTTGAAAATGAAGTTTTGAAGTGATCGAACAGGCTGAACCTTTGCGCCAGGCGCTTACCGAAGGCATTGAGAAGGATGCCAAGTCCTATGACGGTGTCGTTGAAGCGATGCGTTTGCCCAAGGGAACTGAAGAAGAAATTGCCGCGCGTGATGAAGCGATATTGAAAGCCAGTTTGGTGGCCGCGCAAGTGCCCTTGCAAACCGCCCGCGATTGTTTAGCCGCATTGAAGCTTGCCAAGCGCATGTGCGAAATTGGCAACGAAAACGCGATTTCCGACGCGGCAGCCGGCGCGCATATGGCAAAAGCTGGTTTTATGGCCGCTGGTTTGAATGTGCGCATTAACCTGCTGGGCTATGAGGACAATAAAGACGCCCAGGCTCTGAAAGCGGAATGGGACGACATGGCAAAAGAAGCTAATGCCCTGATGGACGCCATGACCGCTATAGTGTACGAACGTATGGGAATCTAAGAATATGACCCAGTCGAAGTTTTGGCTTGAAAAGCAATCGAAGATTTAACGCCATCGGAATGGGAATCCTTGTGTGATTTCTGCTCCAAGTGTTGCTTGCATAAGTTCATTGAACCAGGCAAGACGGAAGTGCAGTTTACAAATGTGGTTTGTCGCTACATGGATATGGAAACCTGTAAATGCAGTGATTACGAAAACCGACATGATAACGTGCCCGATTGCGTTTTGCTGACGCCAAAACTGGCAAGGGGGGGTGCCAACTGGTTGCCTAAGAATTGCGCCTACCGTTTGGTAGCGGATGGCAAGGACATTCCCTGGTGGCATCCCTTAAAGACGGGTGACCCTGACAGTACCGTAAAACAGGTAATTCTGTTTTGGGAAGGTCGTCAGTGAGAATGATATTGACCCTGAAGATCTCGAAGATATGGTCGTGGATTGGTTTAATTAAAAACACAAAAAGAGTGTAAAATAAAGATATCATCCGAAGGAGGCAGAATGAGCGATCAAAAGAAACCAGACAAGCTGATAATCGCGGTCGTGCAAAGCCAGGATGGCGAACTGGTTGAACGCACGCTGGAAGAAGCAAACTATAGCTTTGGCAAACTTCCCAGCGTAGGTGGTTTTTTTGCGCGAAAGAAATGAAACTTTTCTGATCGCGTCTTCAGAGGCGGAAATTCCAGAATTGCTGGATCTCCTGAGTTCTGTGGCTAAACGACGGGTGAGTTATCTCGCCACACCTATCGACAACGCGCCATTTCCGATTGTTATTCCAACTGAAACGGTTATTGGCGGTGCGAATGTTTTGAATTAGATTTAGACTATTTCGAGGAGTTCTAAGATGAAACTCATCATTGCAATCATTCAAGATGCTGATAACGACCGTGTATCTGCCGCGTTAACTGATGAAAAATATCGCGTGACCTTTATTGCTTCCACAGGTGGTTTTTGCGCAGTGGCAGGAGTACCTTGTTAATCGGCACGGAAGAAGACCGTGTCGCGCGCGCGCTTGAAATCATTCGCGAAACAAGCACCGAGCCCAAAAATGAGAACGAAAAACGCGCAACTGTTTTTGTGGTCGATGTCGCGAAGTTTACGCAACTTTAAACAACTGGATTTGAGGAAATAATGAATTTTGGTAAGAGTTTTACGTATATTTTTGAAGACCCGCAGTGGTTTGACAAACTTTGGAAACCCGTGCTTTGTATGCTGATTCCAGTTATCGGACCCCCCCTTGTTTTTCAGGGTTATATTATGGACGTGATAAAAAATGTGGCAAATGGTGACCCACGCCCCCCCTTGCACGAAATGGATTTTGGCGAAAACTTAACGATGGGTTTTCGTAATTTCGTGGTGCAGTTGGTCTATTCTTTGCCCTTGATTGTGTTGTCTTGGTTGATTGTTATTCCGAGCATGTTGTCGGTGGGGGGCCATGGCGGATGAAAACTTTCGCTTGTTATGGCTGTGCCAGCACTGTTGTCTCAACTTGGGCTTTCACTGTTCTCAATGGTGTTCAGCGCTGTGTTTTATTTGGTTTTCCCGATCATTTGCGCGCACGTGGCTGTGAAAGGGACCATTAAATCGGGTTTTGAGTTCAGAGAAATCTTCAATTTGGCCAAGAAAAATTTCGCTGCCTGGCTGATGGTATTGGCAGGAAACCTGATTGCGGGCTTTATTGGACCGATAGGCGTGATTGTCTTTTTCGCAGGTATGTTTGTAACGATGGCTTATTCAATGTTGATGGTAGCCCATCTTAGCGGACAGGCCTATCGCGCGTCCCAACCCACGGTGGTTTATCCGAGTTATCCCAACTATCCCGGATAATCGCAAATAGAGCTTAAAAATGAAACTCACGCTGATAAATATGCGTGAGTTTTTGCTATTAAGATTACGAAGCATCAGGTTAATGGGCGTGGACTACTCCGAAAACTATTCTGAAAAATCTTCAACGCTGTAAATGGAAACTTCCAGGAGTTTTTTTCTTCCAGTATCCACCAGGCACGCCCATTTTTTTTGGCATAAATGGCTTAGAAAGTCTTCAGGATAGGGCAGTTGGTTCCAAACCTGCGGCAAAAGGTCGCGCGACGAAAACCATCTTTCAGGATAACGCCGTCTTGATGGGGGGGTCTAATCAGCTGAGCCAGGTCTTGCGGGTTTTCATAGTCAAGCTTTACAGGCGGGGGGGTCAGGCGGGAAATCTCAATTTTGATTTGCGCCAGTTCCGAAGCTTGCACAGCTGGAAAACGGGGGGTCTTCCGTGGCCGCCTGAATCGCGCGCAATTGCACATCTTCTGCCAGACTTTGCACGGCTTGCAGGGTGCCTATGCATCCCCGCAGCTTGCCTTTTTTTTGGTGAGAGTCACGAAACTGGCACCATCTGCCAAAAGCGTGGGGGCTTAATGGGTATTCATCCAGTTGTTTTGGCTTTTGCCCGTTGACGTGGGCAGTAATGGCATCGCGGGCAATCATTAGCAAGGTCTTTTTCTCTTCGGGCTTTAGTTTGTTATTCATAGGGACTCCTTTGTGTTAATTATACAGGCCTTTGCCTGTGGCAGGGGGCAAAAATTTTGGTTTATTAAGCTGGGATAAACAAAACCTAACTGCCTTAAATAATTGTTCAGGCGTGAGAAATAAGGTAAGATTAAGGAATGAATAATGAGCCAACGAATGTTGATGATTTCCCCGAGGATGAGCAGCCAGCGTATGATGCATCCGACGCGATAGCGGACGATGAGGACTTGTCCGAAATGAAGAAAATTTTGAAGACACGCTAAGTAATACCAGCTCACAGACGATTAGGGGCTGGTAACCAGTCCGCGCCCGGCACAAAGCTCGCGTGCCGCAGTCGCGTACCGACCGCGGGTAACTTTGCAGACCCTGGCGACAGTCATTTTCGCGGCGGTTCTTGTGGCAACCTTGCTTACTCTGTGGATGCCAAGTGCCTTTACGGGTGATAACCTGCAGGAGCAATACGTTGGGGAAATATCGGTGCCCCAAATAACGCAACAAGCTGAAGCAGGGCTTGAAGTGTCCTTGCCACAGGAGTTTCCGGAGAATAGAATCGGCATTATTATCGGTCACAAGGGGGGGCGCGATGAAGGCGAAGTTTGTTCGAATGGCTTGACCGAAGTTGAAATTAACAGCACTGTCGCTACCTATTTGCAGCAAAAACTGATTGAACTGGGCTACGACGCTGAACTGCTTGATGAAACTGACCCGCGTTTGGTTGGTTACCAGGCCCAGTTGCTCATCGCCTTGCATTGTAATTCCTGTGAATATATCAATGACAACGCCACTGGCTTTAAGTTCGCGATTGTGCCTTCGGAAGTCAAAACCATTGACCGCGAATTGCTTACCAAATGCTTGTCTGAAGCGTATGCGAACGCGACGGGCTTAAAGTATCATTACCAAACCACGACGAACGAGATTCGCAATTATCACGCGTTTGACCAAATTGACCCTTTGACCGCGGCGATGATTTTGAACTGGGTTATATGAATCTTGACCAGGATATTTTGACTAATCGACCACAATTATTAGCAGATGGGATTGCTGATGGCATTCACCGCTTTATGAATGCGGATTAGCTATAATAAGAAAACATGGAAAAATCTGACAACACGACCTCAACTTTGCTGAACCAAGCCAAACAAGCTTTACTGGCTGGCAACGGTGCAGAAGCGGAAAAGCTTGCTTTAGAGATACTCAAGCTTGATGCGAAAAATCTGGATGCAACGCTGATTATGGCGGGTGTTTCTGAACCACAGGAAAGCGTACAGTGGCTAAAACAGGCGTTGGATCTTGACCCCCGGCAACCCAACAGCACTGGAAGGTATGCGATGGGCAAGCGCAGCCATCCGTCAGTCAAGCGCGCAGGCCTGGCAACCCGCTTTGGAAAGTCAGGCAGAAACAAGCGTTGATGAGCAAACCCAAGCCATTGTCGTGCCAGCAAAGACTGAGACAACAGACAAAGCTAAACCTGCCAGGCCAAAAAGAAAACGATGGTTCGCGCGCGTTTTTGTACCCTTGCTTTTAGTTGCCGCAATCGTGCTTTTTGGGCTTTACTCATTTGGGGTGATTCGTATCAAGCCGGTGGCGGGTGCTCAGTTTGTAATAAAAAGCACCTATGACAACTTTGTAAAACCTAGTCTAACGCCAACGAATACAGCGACACCGACCAACACACCCACATCGACCAACACGCCCACACCGACCAACACAGCTACTCCTACAAAAACGCCCACGCCCAGTCCAACCCCCCCAACGGATACGCCTGTGCCTACAGTGGCTGTGACGCCCTGGACCCCCCACCTGATAATCAAACGCCACCAAAATCTTTGAAGGCAGATGGATTGATGTCAACCTTAGTCAGCAAATGCTCTATGCTTATGACGGTGATCAGTTGGTTGCCAGTTTTCTGGTTTCAACCGGCTTGCCTGCCACGCCCACTGTCACAGGGACATATCAGGTTTGGATTAAACTGCGCTATGACGATATGGTCGGGCCTGGTTATAACTTACCTAATGTTGAGTATGTGATGTATTTCTATAAGGGCTATGGCATCCATGGCACTTACTGGCACAATAATTTCGGACACCCGATGAGCCATGGTTGCGTTAATATGCGTAACGAAGATGCTGGCTGGTTGTACAACTGGTCTTATGTAGGAATTACAGTCCACGTTCATTATTAAAAATGAGAGACATCAAACTTACCCGAAGACGCTTTTTACAGGCTGTGGGGGGCTGGGCGTCTTGAGTTTTGCTTTGCCAGCGCCGAAACCGGCTGAAGCCTATTTGGGCAAGTTTATCCCTGATATTCCTTTAGGACGGGTGTTAAAATACGCTTTACCTTTATATAAGGAGCCTGATTTACTATCACCAGTTCTTGGTCATTATGATTTTGATGACGTCATCCGCATTCCAGAAGTCTTTTATACCGAAACTTGGGGGTGGTAAAAAAAACGAGGGTGGTATAAAATGGCTGAGAACAGCTATGTTGAAGCAGCCTGGATTCAAGTGGTATTCGACAAGCCAAATCGTGTAGCAGATGAGATTCCCCAAGATGGTTGTTTGGGCGAGATAACGGTGCCCAAGACGCCGGTTTATAGCTGATGGACAACGCATTTTAACCCGCAAGTTCTATTACGGAAGCACTTTTGGATCCTGGATAAATTCAAAGACGATTTGGCCTTTCTTATTATGAACTCCTGGATGACTATAGTGGTAATTCCTGGTATGTGCGTGCCAACGCGGTGCGTATTGTAACCCCCCAGAAGAGTTAAGTCTGCTAAGTCCGGATGTGGCGCCGGACGCGAAGCGCATTGAACTCAATATGCGCGATAAAATGCTGCGTGCCTATGAATACGAACGCCTGGTTTTTGAAACGCTGGTGACTACAGGCTTGAAAGATGGTTCAACGCCTGTTGGGCGGTTCGTGACCAATCGCAAACGGCCTTGCCGCAGAATGATTCACGAGCCGGATAATCCTTACACCTATGATTTGCCCGGCGTGCCCTGGGTTTGCTATATCACCATGAAAGGTGTCGCCTTTCATGGTACCTACTGGCATAATAACTGGGGAGAACGTATGAGCAGTGGCTGTATTAACATGAAACCCATGGATGCCAAGTGGTTGTATCGCTGGACCTTACCCCCCCATGTGCCTTTTGAAAAGTATTATGAAGTCGCCGATTGCGGAACTCAGGTAGATATTATCTGGGGTTACTAGAGCGGGGATTTGTTAATTCATTTTTTTTATACCCAACTGCTAGACTATAATCAGAAAAGCACAAATCTGGCTTTTATTCAGTTGCGCTTGGCAACTTGAATAAAAGCAGACTTAAAATGAAAGGAAGACCCTTGAAAAAGGCAATATTTGAAGGATTAGTTTATGATCTCAATTCACAGCCGGTAAGCGTGACATACGTCGGCGATGAGCCTGTTATGTTATCGACGATGACGGCTTTATGCGTCATGTCTCAGCTGAAAAGGTTGACCGCCAAATCTGGGAAGAGATGACCAAAGATATCAAGGGCAACGAAGACTTTTTGAGCAAACAAGCCGCGGAGATGATGGGGGGGCAGGTTGACCCTTTTTCCGTCGCGGTAATACGGTCTCAATTTGAGAAAACTGAAGAGCAGTTTGCCCAGTTACAGGAAGTTGGGTTTCCCGAAGACGCGCGTATGTTTTGGGCATGGTGGGTTTTATGGCGATTGTTGACTACCGCGGTGAACTTGTTGAGCTGAAACAACCCAGCGCGATTTCGGACGGAGACGAATAAAGCTGATAGAATAAAACCAGGACTATACCATGGCACAAGCAAACATCATCGACGTTGTTGAAGATAACTTTCAGATGGAAGTTTTACATTACTCCAACCGCATGCCCGTAGTGATTGACTTCTGGGCGCCTGGTGCGTGCCTTGTAAGGTGCAGTCACAAAAACTGGCAGGTCTGGCGATTGAAGCGGATGGCGCTTTTCGTTTGGCGAGAATAAATTGTGATGAGCAAACAAAACTGGCTGAAAAGCTGAAGGTGACCAGCTTGCCCCCCCATCTGAAAGCATTTGTGGATGGGCGTGTGGTCGCGGAGTATACGGGTGGGCTTAGCGAAAGCAGTTTGCGCCTGTTTTTGGATCGCATTTTGCCTCACACGGGCAGTTTGTTGTTGCAGAAAGGAAAAGTCTGCTTTTGCAAGGCGATTATAAAGGCGCTGAGATCGCGCTTGGACAATATGTTATCGAGTCGCATGGCGAGCCGAATGGCTTGTTAGCCTATACGCGCGCTTTGTTGTTTTTAGGGCAGGTAGAAGACGCTTTGGCGATTTTGCAGAGTTTTCCGCCAAGTCCGGAATATCAAACCGCGCAAAGACTGCGAACACTGGCTGATGTGTTGGTGAAGCAAGCCAGTCAGGAAATCCCGCAGGATGATCCACTCGCGCCAGCTTATGCCAGGGCAATCAGCCTGGCAAAAACGGTGATGTGCAGATGGCTTTGGATGGTTTGCTTTTTGTGCTGCGCAAAGACCGCGATTATCATCAAGGGCAGGCCAAAGAGCTTTTTCTTGGCTTGCTTGAAGTTTTGAGCGATGACCATCCTGAGACCCGGGACTACCGTTCGGATTTGAACACGGTACTTTTCTAAGGAAGTTTGACAAAGGACACGGTTCCTTTCGTTTAGCTTTACAATTCCCCTTTTGTTATGGAGATGCTTTATGCGTATAGGATTAATTCCTGAATTATTTACCCTTGATGTGGAACATAATATAATCCAAATGCTGAAATGGCTTAAAAGTTTGAAGGCGAAAACCTGGGTTTGATTTGCTTTGGCGAAGCTTGTTTGCAAGGCTTTAACGCCTTGAACGCTGATTATGAGCATGACCTTGCTATGGCGATCAGTCAGGACGATGGAGTTATGGCACGCCTGCAAGAAGCCTGTCGCCGCGCGAACACAGGGCTGGGCTTTGGTTATATTGAAAAAGACGAGGGCTTTCTGTACAGCAGTTATATGCTTATCGGCGCGGATGGGCGCTTGCTGCATAACTTCAGGCGTGTTTCTCCGGGTTGGAAGTTAGGTCAGGCTTTTCAGGATACGCGCTACCGCGAAGGTTCGGATTATGCCAGCTTTGCGTATATGGGCAAGAAGATAACAGTCGCCATTTGTGGCGACCTTTGGCATGAAGATTTAATTGAGCAGTTTAATGCGGTGAAGTCGGATTGCTTGCTTTGGCCTTTGTATACAAACTACGAAATTGAAACCTGGGAATCTGGCGAAAAGACGAGTATGCCCAACGCGTGGCTTGCCTGAACCGCCCGGTGTTAATGGTCAACTGCTTTGATGAAGGTGAATACCTGTCGCATGGTGGCGCTTTTGTATTTGAGCAGGGCAAGGTAAGCCAGGAATTGCCTATGGGCGAAAAAGGATTCTTGCTGGTTGAGTGCTAGTTTGTCCAGACATTAAAAATAAAAGGGCTATTTCGATGATAGCCCTTTGTGCTTTAAATGGATTGTTTTTAATTTTCGTACTCGTCAGCGTAGTTATCGAAATAGCCTTGAATGTAAACGATGGGTGTGCCTTTGTCGCCGGAGCCGGAGGAGAGGTCTGCCAGGGAACCGAGCAGGTCGGTGATTTGGCGCGGGGGGGTGGTGCCTTCGGAGCTTTCGGAACTTTTTGGGCTTCCGCTTTGAGTTTCTCGCGGATACGTTCCTGGATTTTGTTGGTCAGTTCTTCGGAAGACAAGCCAGCATAATCGTTATCTGCAAGGTATTTAATTTTGAGTTCGTTGGGTCTGCCACGCAAACCTGAGGTGTATCCTGGCGACACGACAGGGTCAGCCAGTTCCCAAATCTCGCCATAAGGGTCTTTGAAAGCACCGTCGCCATAAATCATCACTTCAATATTTTGCCAAAGCGTTCTTTTAGTCGAACCTGGAGTGCTTCCACAAAGGCTTGCGAATCACGCGGAAAGAGTTTGACCTTGTCCGCGGTGGCTTTGTTGGAACCCAGTAGACCATATTCAATGTTATAGCCATGGTCCTGGCTGGGTTGGTTGAGAATGTGGTCCAGCCCGATAACGTTTTTCGCGCCGGCATCCTTGAGCAACTGACGGGTCTTGTGACGCGAATGGATGTCGCAAACGATGATGTTATCCGCCATGCCAGCGATGGCGCGCGGGTCGTTGGCAAAAACAAACTGCACTTCGCAGCCTTCTTTTTCGCAAATCTCGCGGTAAAGGTCAATGTAGTTGATGCCGGTAAACTCGTGATAGTATTTGGTGAATTTTTGATTAAAGCTTTCTTCATCAAAAACATCGGCATAAGGATTGATGTTGGCAGTCCAAAGTTCAGCTTTGTCGATGAGTTGGTTACCGACTTCATCGGTGGGGGGGTAGGAAAGTTCAATGATCAACTTATCCGCGGCGATGGCAATCCCGCGCAACAAGAGCGCGAAGCGGTTTCGGCTGAGAATGGGGGGGTGCACAATGGCGATTTTAAGGGCTTTTGCGGGAAGTGTTGCCTGACGGAATCAGCGATGTCATTGACATGCGCGTAGTTTCCTTGAGCGCGCGCGAAAACGGATTCGGTGATGCAAAGCACGTCGCGGTTGCGGGGGGGAGTAAAGCCTTCTGCCTTAGCTGCGTTTGCCAAAATATTGGGGGGAGTATTTCCAGTAAATCGTCGCCTTCATTAATAATGGGCGTTCTTAAGCCACGGATTGTCGTACCAACCAGCCTTTTCATAGTTGTCCTTGCCATTCTCATTTGTATTGTAAAAGGGTATTGGATTCCGTCTTTTACTTGCAGATTATAGCCGAAGGGGGGGCTATTCATCAAGGCGAAAACCGCGATTACTCATCGTGAGACGGTGCCAATATCCTTGCGATAACGCATGTTATCGAACTTAATCTTCTTTATGGATTCATAAACCGCCTGACGCGCGTCGCTTAAGGCATCCCGTTTGGCAGTCACCGAAAGCACGCGTCCACCCGCGCTGAGCAGTTTACCATCTTTTTGCTTTGTACCGTTGTGGAAGATCATAATGTCGCCAGGCAAGGTGTCCAAACCTGTTATCTCAAAGCCGGTTTGGTGTTTCTTTGGGTAACCATCCGAAACCAAAATCGTGGTCATGCAAACATTGTCTTCAAAGGCGAGTTGGACGGGTTCTCCCGCCAAGGCTTGCTGGATATTTTCGAGTAAGTCCGAACGAAGGCGGGGGCAAAAGCACCTGGGTTTCCGGGTCGCCAAAGCGGGTGTTGAATTCCAGGATGTAAATCTGGCCATCCTGTACCAGGTAACCGATGAAAAGAATGCCCGCGTAACCCAGGTTTTCAGCTTCAAGACCCCGTTCGATTTTGCGTAAAATGGCGTCGGATTGCGCTTTAGGGCGGGCGTCCAGTATGGGTTGGGCGAGATGCAGCCCACGCCACCGGTGTTGGGGGGGCCCTGGTCGCCTTCATAAATCTTTTTATAGTCCATGGCGGTGTCAAAGGGATAGATTTTTGTGCCGGACACGAAACACAACAAGGATGCCTCAAAGCCTTGCAGGAACTGTTCGATGACCACACTCGCGCCCTGGCTTGAAAAGACCTTATCGACAAAGATTTCATGCAAAGCCTGTTGAGCCTGGCTTTCATCCTGGCAGATGTAAACGCCTTTGCCGGCGCAGAGACCATCCGCTTTGATAACCACCGGATAGCCAAATTCAGGCAGGGCATCCTGGGCGGAAGGTAAGCTTTCACATTTTGTAGCTGGCGGTTGGGATATCGTACTTTTGCATAAAAGCTTTGGCAAAGGCTTTACTGCCTTCCAGCCGGGCAGCGGCTTTTTGAGGGCCAAAGACCTTTACGCCATCCGCAGTGAGTTGGTCAACGATGCCATCATTGAGGGGGTTTTCCGGGCCGATAATGACCAAATCAACCGCATGGCTGGCCAGCCAGGTGCGAATCGTTTGGGTGTCGTTGTTGGGCAGGTTGAGATTTTCCAGTTTGCCGGTCGCGCCACCGTTATGGCTTGAAAAGAAAACCTTTTCGACCCCCAGAATTTTGAGCAAGTTTCCAGGCGATGGCGTGTTCGCGCGCGCCGCTGCCAACGATAAGAATCTTCATCGAGCCTCTTTTAGTGTCTAAAGTGACGGGTTTCGGTGAACACGAGCGCGATGCCGTACTGGTCGCACAAGTCGATCACAGCCTGGTCGTGTATAGAACCGCCGGGTGAAATGGCCGCTTTGATGCCGTTGGCGTGCAGCAGTTCAACGGTGTCTTCAAAGAAGAAAGCGTCTGATGCCAGCACGGAGCTTTCCAGGTGACTAGCACCGCGTTCGATGGCTTTTCAACCGCCCACGAGCGACGCACTTCGCCAAAACCGTAGCCAACCGTGCCTTCGTCTTTGACCAAAACAACACCGTTGGAGCTGATGTGCTTGACGGCTTTCATGCCAAAGACCATGTCATCAATCTCTTTTGGCTGGGCTGGCGCTTAGAAACGACATTGAAGGCTTGATAAAGCACTTTGTCATTTTCCTGGAGCAAGGTGCCATTGATGACGTCTTTGTATTTCAGGTCAGGGAATTGCGCCTGCATGATATTCGGGGATTTAATCAGGCGGATGTTTTTCTTCTTCGCCAGAATATCAAAAGCCTCGGGTTCAAAATCTGGAGCGATAACGATTTCCATGAACATGGTGTTGATTCTTTCAGCGATGTAGGGTGTTACGGCGCGGTTGATGGCGATGATGCCACCAAAGATAGACACATCATCACAGGCAATCATTTTGTCAAAAGCGATGTTGATATCGTCGTCGCAGGCGATGCCGGTGGGGTTGCTGTGCTTCACGCCAACCGCGCAGGGGCGGTCAAATTCTTTGAGCATCATCACCGCGCCGGTAAGGTCGTTCATGTTGTTATATGAAATCTCTTTGCCGTGGAGTTGTTCAAAGTCAAAGGTTGTTCGCGCGGGCTGAAAACCGTCACGGTAAAGAGCCGCGGCCTGATGGGGGGGTTTTCGCCATAGCGCATGCCCGCTTCAAGTTTGAGCGGCCGGGCGAAACGTTCGGGGGGGAACTTGTTGCCAAGTAAATTGTTGAAGTAGCTGGAGATTATGCCGTCATAATACGCGGTAAGACTGAAAGCTTTGGCTGCCAGTTGTCTGCGGTAGGCTTCATCAAGCGTGCCATCTTGCAAGCGTTGAATGACTTCGGCATAATCCTGCGGGTCAACCACGATTGCGACATCTTTGTGATTTTTAGCGGCGGCGCGAATCATGCTGGGTCCGCCGATGTCGATGTTTTCAATCATGGTGGCGTCATCTTTGCCTGATGGAGCATTTCTTCGAAAGGATAAAGGTTGTTGACCACGATATCAATGGCATCAATGTGATGCGCCTGCAAGGCTTCGATATCTTCAGGAACATCGCGGCGGTATAGGATTCCGGCATGCACGCGGGGATGTAGCGTTTTGACGCGTCCGCCCATCATCTCCGGGAACTGGGTGATTTCTGAAACTTCGCTAACTTCAATGCCTTGTTCTTTCAATAGCTTGAAGGTGCCACCGGTAGAGATGAGACCAAAGCCCAAATCTCTTAAACTCCGCGCGAATTCAACGATGCCGGATTTGTCAAAGACGGATATTAATGCGTATTTCATAACTCTCCTTGTATGTAAACTCTGTTTTCTTTTATTTCAAGACGGTTATCGCAAAACAAGCTGACCGCTTCAACGAGCAAAGGGTGTTCAATTTTGAGCACTGCTGCCTGTATGTCAGTCGCCTGCCAGTTTTGTTCAAGCGGAATGGCTTTTTGCAGAATGATTGGACCGGCGTCAACGCCTTCGGTTACAAAGTGCACGGTCGCGCCGGAAACTTTCGCGCCATTTTGGTAAACGGCATTGTGCACATGAATGCCATAAAACCCATCCCCCCCACCAAAAGCGGGGAGCAGTGACGGGTGGATGTTGATGATTTTGTGTTGGTATGCTTGGATAAGCACCGGGCTAAGGATTTTGAGATACCCTGCCAGGACAATCAGGTCAATTTGATGCGCTTTTAGCCGGGCAAGCAAGGCCTTATCGTAGTCGATGGGGTCTGGATAGCTTTTCGCGGAGATGTGTTCACAGGCGATGTTCGCCAGGCGCGCGCGTTCGAGCGCGTAGGCGTTTTTGCGGTTTGAGATGACCAGTTCAATCGTTCCATTGATTTTTCCCGCGGCTTGCGCGTCAATCAGCGCTTGCAGATTAGTGCCACCGCCTGATGCCAGCACCGCGATTTTTAAAGCCCGCAAAGTTGCACGTCCTTTTCGCCTTCGGTGATGGTGCCCATATCGATGTATGGAATGTTCCGGGCGTTCAGACTGGCGAGCACGCCATCAACATCTCTGGGTGAAAGCATCAAAATCATGCCGATGCCCATATTGAAAGTACCGAACATTTCCTTGCGGTCCACATTGCCCCCCCATTGTTCCAAAAGGCGGAAGATGGGCGGGATTTCATAGCTGGACACATCCCAGCGCAAGCCCTGACCATCGGAAAGCACGCGGGGCAAATTCTCGTAGATACCTCCGCCGGTGATATGCGCGATGGCATGAAGGTCAAAGTGTTCGATGATGGGCATAAGGTCTTTGACGTAAATTTTGGTTGGGGGGGTCAAAAGCGCTTCGCCCAGGGACATGCCCAGGGCATCCATGTGGGTATCGAGTGAAAAGTTATGGATGTCAAAAATGATTTTCGTACCAGCGAGAACCCGTTGGAGTGGACGCCGCTTGATTTCAGTCCGATGACGTGGTCGCCGATTTGCACCTTGCCGGGCACAATCATTTTGGCTTTATCCACAATACCCACGGCAAAGCCGGCGATATCGTAATGGTTTCCTGATAGATGCCGGGCATTTCGGCGGTTTCGCCACCGATGAGCGCCATCTCCGCTTGGATACAGCCTTCCACAACGCCTTCAACGACCTGTGCCATTTTTTTCGGGCACGAGTTTGCCGGTGGCGATATAGTCAAGGAAGAAGAGCGGTTTGGCTCCCTGGCATAGAATGTCGTTGGCGCACATGGCTACCGCGTCAATACCGATGGTGTCGTGTTTATCCATGCGGAAGGCGATATCCAGCTTGGTGCCGACGCCATCGGTGCCCGAGACCAAAACGGGTTCCTGGTAGGCTGCCGTGTCGAGTTTAAAGAGACCACCAAAGCCACCCAAATCTGAAATGACCGCGGGGGGGAGAAGGTCTTTTTGACCATTTCCTTTATCAACTTAACTTCTCTGTAGCCAGCTTCTTTGTCAACGCCGGCGTCTTTATAACTTAAGGTCATAATATCTCCTGAATGGGATAAACACCCGTAAAACAACGGTCGCAATAGTCAGTGCCCTGGCAGGCGTCCTTGAGACCTTCCAGCGACAGGAAATGCAGGGAGTCCGCATTGATATAGGCCCGGATTTCTTCGGCATCGCGATCATGGGCGATGAGCTTGGACGAATCTGGCATGTCCAGCGCAAGGTCGCAGCTATGTCTTACCATCGGCGCGGCGATGCGCACGTGCACCTCTTTCGCGCCGGCTTCTTTGAGCATCTCAATGGTGCGCTTTGATGTTGACCCGCGCACAATGGAGTCATCCACCAAAACAACCCGTTTGTCCTTTAGGACTTCTTTGATGGGGTTGAGTTTGATGAAAATATCTTTGGTGCGTGTGCTATCATCGGGGGGGTTGATAAAAGTCCTGCCGATGTAACGGTTTTTGATGATACCGTCTTTATATGGAATTTTGGATGCTTCGGCGTAACCGATGGCGGCAATCAAGCCACTGTCGGGCGCGCCCATCACGATATCAGCCTCGGCAGGGCTTTCGCGGTAAAGGTTACGCCCCCCATATTACTGCGGGCATTATAAATAGAGACCTGGTCAAAATAGCTGTCGGGTCGTGCCACATAAATGTATTCAAAAAGGCATTTTTTTTCTTTTGCAGGCGTTGATTGTACTGATGAAATTCAACTTGATTGTCTTTGATGACGACCATCTCACCGGGTTCAAGGTCTTTGATGAATGTCGCACCGGTTGAGTCGAGCGCGCAGGTTTCAGAGGCGATAACATAGCCATCATCTAGTTTGCCAACACAGATGGGTTTGAGCCCCCAGCGGGTCGCGAAAACCGATCATCTTATAACGGTCCAGATAAACGCCGGCAAAGGCGCCATGCAGGGTGTTGAGATAAGATTTCGCGCTTACCAAAGCGCCACTCAGGTTGAGCGTCAGCGGGTAGAGATTGAAGTCGCGGTTGAGAATATTGCCATCAACTGAAATAAGGCAATTCACGCCCCTAATCGTAAACTCTTTAGGCAGGATGGGCTGGTGGGTATCGTAGTTCTTATACTCGCCATACTTCACATGGCCCAGACCCCTGTCGCCGGGTAGGTTGATGGGAACATCATCAGGGAAAACGCCATTTATCAGTCCGGTGCCCTTTTTGACCACAACTTTGTTGTAGTCGAGCATGGCCATGCCGGTATTAACTTGTCCGCGATGTTGCAGGGCGTAAAGCCCATAAAGCAAAAGATTCGACGCCCTTTGACTGCCGGGAGTAACGACGCCTACGATACCACTCATTTATTGAATACTCCTGTCTTGTTCGGCAACGTCTTTGGCAAGTTCACGTTTATATTTTAACAGTTTTTGTTTCAATTCCGGTGAATTGAGAGCCAGAATTTGGCATGCCAGGATGGCGGCGTTATCGGCGGCATCTACCGCCACGGTTGCCACAGGCACGCCGGTGGGCATCTGCACTATGGAGAGCAAAGAGTCCATACCCAGGAAAGCCGAGCCTTTGATGGGCACGCCGATAACCGGCAGGGTGGTCATGCCGGCAATGACGCCCGGCAAATGAGCGGCTTTTCCAGCCAGGGCGATGACGACCTTCACCGCATCTTTTTCAAAACTATTGACACACTTGGTGAGCATATCCAAAGCGCGATGGGCGGAAATCACCCGCGCGCTGTAAGGAACGCCGAATTTATCCAGCATCTCCATCGCTTTTAGGGCGACTGGCAGATCTGATTTACTTCCCATGATCAAGGCAACTTTCATCATTTCTCCTAACTAAAACTTTTCGCCAACTGGGCAAAATGCGGGGGGGCAAATTACTGATGGCAAGGTTTTGATAAAGTCCGGGGGGGCCCATGCGTTCAATCAGCGCGCGCGAGCCAAAACATGCCCACATTTTGAGGCGATGCTGTCAACACCACAGTCTGATGGCAGATGTGAAACGGTGTTCATGGCAATGATATCAACTTTTTCCGCGAGCTGTTCCAAGTCATTGCAGCGGATAGTCATTTGCCTGCCACTAACTGGCGCGGTGTAGTGGGTGATATCCGCGTTGCTAAAGTAGCTGTTTTTGATGATGCTGATATTCTGCATGAAGTGGGTGTAAGCATTGTTTTTATTGCTGCTAAAGATAAAGTCATTTTGGATATTACCAAAGTAAGCCGCGTCAACCAGGGCTGCCATGCCCGCCCCCGACGCCAAGGATAAAGCCCTGACGTTCGCGAAGCGCTTGCAAGGCGCGGGAAATCGTGGGGGGGTGCTTTAGCAACTGGGTCATCGCGCCAGCGACGTTGCCAGCCACGGAGCCGAAATAATCACCATGGGGGGGTATGGCAAAGACGCCTGCGTTTTGGATGGCGTTTGCCAGCTGGCTTAGGCTGTTCTGGTAAGCCTCAAAACTGTCGGTATGGATAATTTCCTGACACACTTCAAAACCAGCACTTTCGAAAGCGCGTTGCAGGTCATATTCGCCTGTGGCACCGTCCAGGACAGGAATCAGCACTTTTTTTTATTGTTTAGTTTGATGGGTTCAAGCGGGCGGGTTTCAATGGCGGGAATCTCGACAGGCTTTGCTACCAGAATATCTCCGTATATTGTCGCATAGTCCGTTTGGCGTGTCTGTGCCAGAGCCTGATGACCACCATTTTCAACGGTGCGCCCGATTTCTTCAAACAGATTTGAGTCATAATCCAAATTTGCGGACACTTCAAAACGATGCTGCCGGGGATAAACTTATCCAGCAGTTCGGGCTTGATTTCTAAACCGAGCCCGTTGCCTAAAGCCATATCATCGAGTGTAAAACGAATGCCATGTTCGCTAACCGCTGAAGCTGCCAAAACCTTGCCATCTTGGTGTAAAGCAGCAAAAGCTTGCATGACGCGGGCGAATTGTTCAAAGTCAATCATACCCTGCGCGTCACAGGCGATTTTGGTAAGGAGAATCCGCGAATTCGCTTGCTTGAACTCGCGCGAGACGACTTTTTGACTGTCCGCGGTGTTGACAGCAAAGCTAACCAGACTGGGCGGGACGTCAATCTCATGCCAGGAGCCACTCATCGAGTCCTTGCCACCGATGGCAGGGATATCGAGTTCTTTCATCACTTCAAACGCGCCCAAGAGCGCCAGGAAAGGCAAGCCCATGCGTTCCGGGTTGCCTTTGATGCTAGGGAAAATTCCTGCAAACTCAGGCGGATGTCGGCATACTTGCCCGTCAGCGCGATGGTTTCACTATGGATTGCAAAACGGCGTAATAGCCACCGTGATACGCGCTGGCTTTGGCGATGCCCGGGAAGAAAGCGTAAGTCATCACCGACGCGGTGTTTGTGCCTTCCGCGGGGGGGAAGCGGGTGACGATGCCATCCTGGGCGGTTAAGCCATGTTTGCCACCATACTCTGCCAGCACGGTGTCGCGCCCGAGTGACGCGTCAAAGTTTTGCGATAAGGATTTGCCCAAACTGCGATTGAGTCGGGCGTTGCTTTTCTGTTCAGGGTTTCCTGATGATGGGTGTTGAGAACGACAGTGGCGTGTTTGGTCGCGCCGTTGGAATTGAGCAAAGCGCGGCTCAGGTCAACAATCGCTTCACCATGCCAGAACATACGCATGCGGGGTTCTTCGCTTACCCGCGCGACCTGGGCGTATTCCAGTCCTTCTTCGTCGCAGTAGCCGATGAATGCCACCAGGTCTTTTGGGGCGATGACCACCGCCATGCGTTCCTGTGACTCTGAGAGCGCGATTTCGTAACCGTTCAGGCCTGGGTATTTGGTGTGCACCGCGTTCAGGTTAATGTCTAGCCCATCAGCCAGTTCGCCGATGGCCACCGATACACCCCCCCCGCGCCAAAGTCATTGCATTTTTTAATTAGACGGGTGACTTCAGGGCGTTTGAACAGGCGGATAATCTTGCGTTCGGCAAAGGGGTTGCCCCCCCGTTGCACTTCTGCGCCAGCTTTGCTGAGCGATTTTTTGGTTTGAACAGAAGAAGAGCCTACCGCCGCACCCAGTCCGTCGCGACCGGTGGGGGGGCGCCGAGCAGCAAAATGATATCGCCGGGCGCGGATTCTTCGCGGTGCACCACGGATTTGGGCACCGCCGCCACCAACGCGCCAAGTTCCATGCGTTTGGCCAGAAAACCATCGTCGTAATACTCTTTGACGATGCCAACCGGTGAGCCGATTTGGTTGGCGTAATCCGAAAAGCCTTGCATGGCGCGCGTGGCGATATAACGCTGGGCGAGTTTGCCTTCCAAAGTCTGGTCGTGCGGGGGGGTGAGCGGATTGCCCGAGCCGACAACGCGAATACCCTGAATGACTTCCGCGCGCCCGGAGAGTGGGTCGCGGATACAACCACCGATGCAGGTATGCGCGCCACCGTAGGGTTCAATTTCGGTAGGGTGGTTGTGGGTTTCGTTTTTGAACATGTGCAGCCAGGTTTGGGTTTCGCCATTGATTTCAATGTCGACTTCAACCGAGCAGGCATTGATTTCGGAACTTTCTTCGAGGTCGGTCAATAGGCCCCCCCGTTTTTTTAATTTCTTTGGCGTTGATGGTTGCCAGGTCCATGAGCGAGATAGGCTTGGGCGTTTTGCCTTCATAAACGTAGGCGCGACTTTCCAGGTAGTTTTCATAGCTTTTGGACGACTGCCTTATAGTCACCATCTTGAATGGTCACGTCCTGAATGTTGGTTAAGAACGTGGTGTGGCGACAGTGGTCTGACCAGTAGGTATCCAGAATTTTGATTTCGCAAAATCGCGGGTCACGACCTTCTTTTTGGAAGTGGCTTTGAATGACCTGTAAATCGTCGATATCCAAACCGACGCCGCGTTCCTGCTTGAAGGCGATGAGTTCTTCAGCGCTAAAGGTGTTGAAGCCTTCCACCGCCTGATGTTCGCTGTCATCTGAAATCTCGTAGTCGAAATTGATTTGCTTGGGGTCGAGTTCTTCCTGGACGAGCGGATTGAATAAATAAGCCTTGATTTGTCCAAATCGGCGGGCTTAGCCAGCTGAAAACGATAGCCCCCCCGAAATAGCGCAAGTCGCTGGTAACCTTGCGTGTAGCCCTAAGATAGCGCAAGCTTTGGTCCTGGACTTGGTTGTATTGACCATCTTTATCTTTGATGAAGACGAGATTGTCGGGCAGTTCGGGGGGGATAATCTCGCCATAGCGTTTGTCAAAAGCGCGTCGATAATCTCTCCCCCCCGCTGAGTTTCATCTTCAAATGCGTATATATGGAAGATTTCAACTGCCTGGCAGTCAATTTTTAAGAAGTCCTGAATTTCGTGCAAGATTGCAAAGGCCTCTTGGTCGTGGGCTGGAAAATATTTGTAAATAATCATGAATGCTTAGTCCTTTAGAAACAAATCAGCGATAGCGTTGGGGGGGTCGAGTTTTCTCCGTCACGATAAACGCGCATACTGCCGGGCGAGATTTCGTCCATCAGCACGATGTCGCCATCGGGCGTGGTGCCAAACTCGAATTTGATATCAATCAACTGCGCGCCCTGTTTGGCAAGAAAGTCGGTCAGGATGCGCGCGATTTTGACGGTTTGTGCTTTGAGTATGTCGTATTGCGCTGGTTTGAGAATACCCAGGGCGATGAGCGCGTCTTTGGTGATGAGCGGGTCCTGGCGCTGGTCATCTTTGAGCGTGAATTCCACGTAATCTTCCAGGGGGGGCATCATCTCTCGCGCGTAAAGCCCATAGCGGCGAACGAAGGAGCCGGCAGCAAAATTGCGGAAGATGACTTCAAGCCCGTGCCCAAAAGGCGCGCAATGGGTGACAATCATTCGCTTTGTCGATGTCCGCGCTAACGCGGTGGGTGGGGGGGATTTGCTGAGCTTCAAGCATTTTATAAACGCGTTCGGTAACCAAAAGGTTGGTTTTTCCCATGCCTTCAATGCTGAGTCCAACCTGGTTTTCTCCCGGGTCAAAAACGCCGTCTTTGCCAGTCATGTCATCTTTGAACTTAAGCAGGACCTGATGTTCATCAAGTTTGTAGACGTCCTTGGTTTTACCCTTGTAAAGCAGCTCCATATCGCCTCCGCATAAGAAAAAAATCACACCTTCTAAGTGTACTAGATAATTCAATAAAATCGCAAAGATTCATCAATCAATTTTCGGTCAGGACATGATCGGAACAGGGTGCTGAACTTATATTATAATTAGTTGTGATGATAATTATCAGAAAGGCGGTGCTGTGAAAAACAAAAATCTTTTCATTTTGGTCTTTGTTTTGCTGTTCTCTGCTTTTGTGCTGTGCCCTGCAAAGGTAAACGCGCTCAACCTCCTCATATGACCATTATCGTTATCAATCCGCCCTCTGACCTTGAACTATCTGTTCGCTATACCAAGGACTCCGTCACTGAAACAAAGCTTTTAACACGACGCGATATTGCCTGGGAAGCAGAGTTCTCTTTTTTTGACTCTTGACTTTTTGGATGAAAAGGAGCTTTACGATAATCTTGTTTTAATCGTCGAGTCCAAAGACTACAACTTTGAAGTGCATTTACCCGGTGACAGCCCTGATAAACCCTATCCATATTATACGCTCAATCTCAAATCCCAAACCCTCTATGAAGGATATCCCGCATGGCACGCGCCGGTTACAATAAGCATTCGAATAATTCTTACACTGCTTCTTGAAGCCATAATATTTTTCTTGTTTGGATATCGTGAAAAACGGAGTTGGAATATTTTCGCTATTGTGAACTTCATAACAAATGGCGTTTTGCATACCTGTATTGGATTTCTTAGTGATGAAAGTTCTGCCTCTATATTCTTAGGAATAATTGGAGCCACCGTTATTATTGCTGAAATGTTTGCTTTTGCTGCTGCTCTAGAAGAGAAGAGCAGATGGAGAGCTGCTATATATGCCTTTGTCGCTAATTTGCTCAGTCTTGTTTTAGGTTCTCACCTACTTAATAATCTTCCTTTCTAAAGTTAACAGTCATCACATGATTTTATTGATAACCTAAGAAGAATAAGATGTTAAGAGACAGTGTTTACTGTTCCCTTTTCTCCATGGTGGAGTCTTATTGTATATTTCTGAATGATTCTAAGCTGGGTTGATGTTTCGGTAAAGATTATTGCGAATTTCACAACCTAAACCCAAGGAATTCCTAAAAATCCTTATAAATTGCCCAAAAAAAAGTACTTGACATGACGTACTACGTGTGATATAGTAGTTACAACGTCAGACGTAATACTTTGAAAGGACAAAAAAACATGATAAGCAGCGATGTGATAAGAGGATATACTGATATAATTATTTTGTATTTACTCCTGGATGAGCCCAGTTATGGCTACGAAATATCGCGCAGAATTACTGACCGCAGTCAGGGTTTATACACAATGAAAGAAACAACACTCTATTCAGCTTTCAACCGGCTTGAGAAAAACGGTTACTTACGTTCGTTTGCTGGCACTGAAACCGGTGGAAAGACCCGTACATACTATGAACTAACGCCCCAGGGGGGGCACACTCATTACCAACTTAAAAAGAAGAATGGATGGTCACCAAAAAGTCGTTGACCAGTTCATCAAATAATTTAATTAATTTATAGGAGAAAAATGGACGCAATTTTTAGTTACTTAGACAACATGTTCGCTCATCTGCCCAAAACGGAAGAAGTCAAGCGCGCTAAAAGTGAGCTGGGGGGGCAAATGATGGAGGACAAATACAATCAGCTGCGCGCCGAAGGTCGTTCTGATAACGAAGCGGTCGGGCAGGTCATCAGCGAATTTGGTAATCTTAGCGAACTCGCTGCAGAACTGGGCATTTCAAATCAATATCAGCAAGCCTCAAGCGACGATAATTTCGTTACCGTTTCGGATGCCGAAGCTGAATCCTTCATCGAAAAAAAACCAAAAAGTCTGCCAGATTCATCGCTGGTGGTATTACCTCGGTCTTGTTTGGGGTGATTTCCGTTATTTTCTTTTCCGGCTATGCGGAAGGTCTGTTCAATCCCGCAGTTTTGCTGGACGGTGAACCCAACAAACGTTTTGTTGCCGCTGGAATCGCTCTTCTCTTTATCTGTGTCGCATTCGCGGTTTATCTTTTTGTGATGGTTGGTATCGGTTCCGAAAAGTACGAGATTTTCGAGAAGAAAATGGTAAAACTCGAACCCCCCCATCAAAAGTTCGTTATACAAGAAGCACGGGAGAATCATCGCCCATTGCTCATGCGCAAAATCTCCTTAGGCGTGGTATTGATACTGCTGGGTGTGGCTGCTTTGTCTGTGGTGAGCATCTTGAACGAAAACAACGAAGCGCTGATTCTTAGTGCTGTGTGTGGTCTGCTAGTTGTCATTGCTATCAGTATGTGGCTTTTCATATCTGGCAGCATGCTTCAAAGCGCCTATGATAAACTGCTCAACGAAGGCGATTACACACTTGAACGCCGAAAGAGTCAATCAGTTATGCAGCGCTGGGCTCCTCCGTACTGGACATTGATGGTGGTTGGTTACCTGGCGTGGAGTTTCATCACTGGTGCCTGGCACAAAACCTGGATTGTCTGGCCGATCGCGGGTGTGTTGTTTGGCTTGATTAGCGCGATTGTTCAGGCATCCACACCAAACAAAGAATAGCATATTTTCTTGCCAGATATTTTGCTTTGGAATCATACCGCTCAAAATCAGATAGTAAGGTAACGGAAGATATAAATGAAGAAGATATTGATTACAACAGGAAAAGTACTAGTCTTTTGATAGGGTGGGCACTTGTTGGAAGTATATTCCCTGTTTCTGATTCATTAGATACTTCCGTTTGGCGATTTTGGGCGGAACTGATTCCTCTTTTGGCAATTGTTGGTTTTACACTGTTGTTTTGGCTGTTTGAAAAGAAAAGAATAAAACTACAAATTGTTTTATCACCATTAAAAGATATTACATCAGGTACGGTTTTAGGAATTCTTTGGATAGGAATCCCGGCAATTGTTTTTGTGCTATCCGGAATAATGAAAATTACTGCCTGTAATACCGTGCCGAAGTTATGGTTATGGGTTATTACTGTGTTTATTAATGCGGCAATGCAAGAACTGCTTGTAAGAGGATATCTCTATCAAATGCTGAAAGCTGATTATAACGTTATTGTTGCTACCGTAATCACAACAGCGTTTTTTTACTTTTATTGCATGGAGGCGCTTTTCAAGCAGGTCTTGTTCCAGTGTTGAATGTTATTACTATGAGTTTATTGATGACAATAGTATTAGAATACACACAATCTTTGCTTGTTCCGACAATAATGCACTTTATCTGGAATTGTGTTGGGGGGGAGTTATTCTGGGTGGAGTCGTATTAGCGGATGATTACCCGCATTTGTGTGTGACAGAATTTACTGGAAACAAATTGTTGTCCGGCGGAGAACCCAAAATTGAGGGAAGCATCATAGTTTTGATTCTGAATATAGTGTTTATTTTGGTATTTTCTTTCCTTCTTAGAAAAAGAAACCTTGTAAATTCTCATGGCGAAAATGAACACAATAGAAGAAACGGAAGATGCGGTAATATAAATTCGTAAAAACCATTTAAAAAAAAGAGACTGTTTCAACATCATGGCGACAGTCTCTTTTTGTTTTTAACTTTGGGATGTTTTATCCGCCACAGGTGCTGGGGTCATCGCAGCCCTGACTGCAACCCGCGCAACCGCCAAAGTGCAAACTGCCATTGGCGATTTCTGCTTCCGTCGCGGGGGGGCGGATGTTCAGGATAGTCACTTCGAAATCCAAATCCTTGCCGGCCATGGGGGGGTGGTTCAGGTCGAGTTCAACGATTTCTTCGCTGAGTGCTACAGGAATGGCCTGAAAAACCAGTCCGCTGGCATCGCGAATGCGCATCGGTTCGCCTAATTTAAACTCAAAATCTTCGGGGGGGAAGGAACTGCGGTTGACGGGCAAGACACGTTTGGGGGGGTCGTGTTCGCCATAGGCGTCGGCGGCCAAAACGTGCACGTTGCGGGTTTCACCAACTTTCGCGCCTTCAAGGCCTTTTTCAAGACCAGCGATGATGTTGCCGTGGCCCTGCAGATATTCAAGCCGGCCTTCGTCGGCAATTTCGCCATCAACGGTTAGGATGTAATCCATTTCAACGGCAGTGTTATCTTCAACAATTTGATCTAATTCTTTATTCATTTGTCTCCATTCAAGTTGAGCGGGTTTTATCGTTGCTCAAGCCGCGTAATTGTAACAGAAACTTTGCAGTCTATCACGGACTTGCATCAGGATATTTGACATTTTCCTAAGCGGTTTATGGCTGTTGTCCACATACGAAAAGATTTCCCCCCAAAAACGCACAGGGCTTTATGCTGAATATGTAAAAGTTAAAGGCCAAAAACCGCTCAAACAGTGTTACAATAGCTACGGTCCATTATCCGTCTTAATGGCAAATGACTAATAAAATATTTTAATCGCAAGGAGATTGCATGACTAAAAAAAGATCCCCCCCGTTTAGAGAAATTGCAAGGCTTACGCAAAGCTGCGCAACTTGCTGGTGGTCAGGCCCGAATTGATCGCCAACACAGTAAAGGCAGTTTAACTGCCCGTGAGCGCATAAACCTTTTGCTTGACGAAGGCAGCTTTAGAGAAATCGGCGCGCTTATCAGCCATCGTGGCCATACCAGCGACGAGCCTTATGGCGACGGTGTTGTGTGTGGTTATGGCACGGTTGGCGGTCGTACGGTTTACGTCTATGCTCAGGACTTTACCATTCAAGGTGGTTCTTTGGGCGAAATGCACGCAGAGAAGATTTGTCGTGTGATGGACCTTGCCGCCAAGACCGGTTCGCCCATCGTGGGCATGATCGACTCCGGTGGCGCGCGCATCCAGGAAGGCGTTTATTCCCTGGGTGGCTACGCAAAAGTTTTCCGACGCAACGCTATTTATTCTGGCGTAATTCCCCCAAATCAGCCTGATTATGGGCCCCTGCGCTGGCGGGGGGGCCAGCTATTCACCCGCGGTGACTGACCTTATCATCATGGTGCGCGGTAAATCCTATATGTTCCTGACCGGGCCTGCCGTGATCAAGACCGTGACCGGCGAGGAAGTTGATTCAGAAACACTGGGTGGCGCGGATGTTCACTTAAACACCAGCGGTAACGCGCATTTGGTTGGCGACAATGATGAAGACGCCATCGCCATCGCGCGCCGCGCTCTTTCATATTTGCCTTCCAACAATGTGGATATGGCGCCTGTTGGTGACCAGTCGGATGACATCAATCGCCGCGCTGAAGCACTGAATACACTGGTGCCGATAGACCCCAGCATTCCTTACAGTATGCACGACGCGATTGAACAGATTGTTGACGCGGGTTCTTTCCTGGAACTGCAAAAGGTTTCGCGGGCAACGCCATTGTTGGTTTTGCGCGTTTGGGCGGACAACCGGTTGCCATCGTCTCGCAGGAACCAGCTGACCGTGCAGGACTGATGGACGTAGACGCGTCCGATAAAATCGCGCGCATGGTCAATTTGGCCGACTCATTCAATTTGCCCATCATCACCTTTGTTGACTCACCCGGCTTTTTGCCAGGAACTGACCAGGAATACCGTGGCGTTATTCGCCATGGCGCCAAGGTGCTTTACACCTATGCCAACGCGACGGTGCCATTGATTAGCGTCGTGACCCGCAAGGCTTATGGTGGCGCGTATGTGGTGCTGAGTTCCAAATATATGGGTACGGATATTTGTTATGCCTGGCCAAGCGCTGAAATCGCTGTGATGGGCGCCGAAGGTGCCGCCAACATTCTGTATGGCAGACAAATCCGCGAATCCGCGGACCCCCCCGAAGCCAAACGCGCTGAACTTACCGCGCAATATCAGGAAGAATATCTCAATCCTTACGAAGCAGCCAAGGCTGGCTTTATCGATGAGGTCATTGAACCCGCTGAAACGCGCCGTAAGCTGATTGAAGCTTTGCATGCCCTGCGCAATAAAGTTGAAAATACTCCGCCACGAAAACATGGCAATATGCCAGTCTAAGGAGGCAGAATGATTGAAACATTTAAACAAGGCTTATTGATTACCGGTATCGGCATGGGCTTGGTCTTTGTCATGATTTTCCTTTTATGGGGGGGCATCATGGCTTTGCTGGTTTGGTTAACCAACCCACGCGAAAAAGCTTCAGACGAGCCAGATGCCGATGAAGCTGTTGAACTTGAGCCAGCTGCTTTGGATGTGCCGGCTGCACAGACTGTGGACGACGATGAAGGTCAGCGTCTGGCAGCCGCGTTGGCAGTGGCATACGCGCTAAGTCGCCCCAGCGCGCAAAGTTTTGCGCCCGGCGTTCAGACCCCGCAAGGGTCCAACTGGTTGAGCATCGGACGTGCCCAACAATTGCTTTCAAATAAAAGAGGACGAAACTAATGAAAATTAAGGTTGAAATTCAAGAAAAAAATCTATGAAGTAACTATTCACGACATTCACGCGCGACCGGTGGTTGCCGAAGTTGATGGTGTTCAATATCAGGTGTGGCCCGAAGAACAAGCCAGCGCACCCGCAGTCGCTGCAGCTGCTGCGCCTGTTGTAGCTCCTGCTGCACCCGAGGCTGCTCCTGCCGCTCCGGCACGTGCAGCGGTTGCCGCTGGCGCAAGCACGCTCAACGCGCCCTTACCGGGTACCATCGTGGCAATTAATGTGCGCGAAGGCGATAGCGTGGAAGAAGGTCAGGAACTTTTGACCCTGGAAGCGATGAAGATGAAGAACGAAATTCGCGCTGACCGCGCTGGGGTCGTGGCACGCATTCATGTTAATGAAGGTGATTTAGTTAAACACGGCGAAGCCCTAATAAGCTGGCAAGGTTAGGAGGGTTGATAATGGATTTTACGCAACTATTGGCTGAAGTTGGCAAGGGCTTCATGGCGTTTGGCTGGAAAATGCAGTCATGATCGTCGTCGCTCTGGTGCTGATTTATCTTGCCATTGCCAAAGACTTTGAACCGGTTTTGCTCTTGCCGATTGGTTTTGGCGCTTTGCTCGCCAACCTGGGCATGAGTAATCAGGTTGGTTTCATGAAAGTCATCTACGATGCTGGTATCAAACGGAACTCTTCCCGTTGCTTATCTTCATCGGTGTTGGCGCGATGATTGACTTTAGTCCGCTTTTATCGCAACCGAGTTTGGTGTTGCTGGGCGCGGCAGGACAGTTTGGTATCTATTTCACGCTTTTGCTAGCGATTTTGCTGGGCTTCAATCTGAACGATGCGGCTTCTATTGGCTCAATTGGTGCGATTGATGGCCCGGTTGCTATTTTCGTGGCTAACAAGCTGGCAGACCCGGACTTAATAGCGCCGATTGCGGTGGCGGCTTATTCCTATATGAGCCTGATTCCCATCATTCAGCCTCCCATCATGAAGCTGATGACCACCCGCAAAGAGCGCTTAATCCGCATGGAATATGCCCCAAACCTGTATCGCGTCTTACGCTGATTATCTTCCCCCATTCTGGTCACGATCCTGGTCGCTTTGGTTGCCCCCGACGCCGCGCCATTGATGGCCGCGCTGATGTTGGGTAACCTTTTGCGTGAAGCTTTGGTGGTGGACCGCCTGAGCAAGATGGTGCAGAATGAACTGATCAACATCGCCACACTCTTCCTGGGCTTGTCTATTGGCTCAACGATGACGGGCGATAGTTTCCTAAATCTCAAGACACTCATGGTGCTTGCTTTGGGTCTTGGCGCGTTCGTGATTGACACCGTCGCTGGTTTGCTGTTTGGCAAGCTGATGGCACTTATTACCAAGAACAAGGTCAATCCTTTGATTGGCGCTTGTGGTATTTCCGCTTTCCCGATGGCGGGACGTTTGTCTGCCAAGATGGCGCTTGACGAAGACCCCAGCAACTTCATTCTCATGCATGCCATGGGAACCAACACAGCTGGTCAACTGGGCAGTGTTATCGCTGGTGGTTTATTGCTCGCGCTGGTGATTGGCGTGGGTGGCTAAACTTCAAGTTTAGTTTAATATCGAACAGCCCCCCCGAGAAGTTTCGGGGCTGTTTTTTTTGCTTACATAATCAGGGACTAAAGATTAAGTTTGTATCCGATGCCGCGTATGGTTTGAATGAGTTCGGGCTGGCGCGGGTTTTCTTCCAGGGCGTTGCGCAACCAGCTGATATGCACGTCCAGGGTGCGCGTATCGCCAGTGTAGTCAGTATCCCACACATGGCTAAAAAGTTCTTTGCGGGTGAGTACTTTGCCCGGTTTTCCATCATCACCCGCAGAAGGTCGGAACAGCGTGGCGTAAGATGGGCTTCTTTGTCCTTGTAATGCGCCACAGCGGTTTGGGTGTTAAGTTCCAGGTCGCCCTTTTTCAGAATGTGTTTATGTTTGACCTCGTTAAACAGGCGCAGGCGGTTGATGAGTTTTGCATGGTAAAAGGCAGGCGCAAAAGAACGTTCGCCTGAGACGCGTTGGTGATGGCTTCGTCTTCGGCGATGATGAGAATGATTGGCAAATCTGGCCAGGCAGTACGAATCCAGTTGGTGATGCGCAGGCCATTTGTGCGCAAACTCATGGCGTTGATAACGACCACATTGGGCATCAGCTCCGGGATTGTTTCTAATGCCGTGGCGCCACTGGTGACGGTGGTGACATCAAATCCTTTATCAGAAAGCTCTTGCGCAAAATTATTCTTAAGCCGGCGTTTGCCTTCTATTAATAATACCGATAATCCATTTTCCATTAATACAAAACCCTAATAATTCCAAAACAAAGCGCGCACAAAATGGGCCTAAAAGACCTTAAAAATGTTAAAACGTGCTGATTTGGCTATTATAGTCGAAAGTTTAGAAATTTGCTTAGATTCAAGAGTGCAATTTTCATTTTTCCATCTATTTCAGTATGTAAAATATTATCGCAAAGCCAAGCTTAAAATATGTGATTAAAGCGTCATGGCGTGTTAGAATCAAAAGTGTATTTAATTCCGGGATTGATGTACTATGACAAAAATGACAGAATGTGAGATTGATAGCGTCAGGGTTAGTTTAACCAACCAGGATCGCGTTGTGGTGCTTAAAGATAAAAACAGCGAACGTTATTTGCCCATCTGGATTGGTCTGTTCGAGTCCGAAGCCCTGACCATCGCTTTGCAAGGTGTGCAAACCGCGCGACCGCTAACCCATGACTTGTTGCTTAGCACTATTCAATCCCTTGGCGCGCAATTTGTGCGCGTTGAAATCGTTGCCATTGATGAAGATGTTTATTTTGCGCAGCTGGTCTTGCTTTTGGAAGGCAAGCAAATCAATATTGATTGCCGTCCGTCGGATGCTCTTGTTATGATGGTGCGCGCGCGTGTACCCATTTTTATCGCGGAAGATATCTTGGAAAAAGTTGCTATCCAACCCGAAGACCGTGTTCCTTATGACCTGTCGGTTGACCCAGTTGAAGGGGGGGATGACGGTGAACTGGAAGACCTTAGCGTCTTTAGCGACTTTCTTTCCACACTTGAAGAAACGCCTGATGCAATTATTGAAGATGCCGAAATTGAAATTGATAGCGATGAAGACGATGATGACGATGACGATGACGAAGATATCGACCTTGACGATATCCTTTTTGGCCCTACAATAAACAATAACTAATAAAGAATTGCCATGAGTGATCAAGACTACCAAACCCAAAACGAAAATCTTGTCCCAACCCAACTTTATGACCGTGAGTTGGAAGAAGCTCTGATTGGTGCTATTCTCATCAATCCTGATGCTTTGTTGACGTCTCGCCGAAACTCGACTCAAAAGATTTTTATATTCATAAGCACGAGTGGATCTGGGACGCGTTCAAGAGTTTGCTCCATGCTGACCGAAATATTGACCTGCTTACCGTCAAACAAGAACTCGAAAGTGCGGGCCGGTTTGATGACAGCGGTGGTATGGCTTATTTGGTTGGACTGACGAATCTTGTGCCCAGTTCTTTGCATGCTGAAGCCTATGCAGAAACGATAAAAGGACTTGCTTTGCGCCGGCGTCTTTTGAAATCAGCCAACGAAATTGCTAAAATCGCCCATCGCAAAGATATGACCATCGACGCGGTTATTGAGGAATCTGAAAACGCGATTTTTGGTGTTAGCCAGGCGCGTTTCAGTCGCGATTTGGTGCCCCCCCTTTCCAGCGTGGCAATGGATTACCAGCGACGTATTCAGGAAGTCAGCAAGAAGACCGAAGGCCTTAGCGGGCTTGAGACGGGCTTACGTTCCCTGGATTTGGTTTTGGATGGTTTGCAGAAGGAAGACTTGATTATTGTCGCGGGGCGCCCAGGCATGGGTAAAACCGGCTTTTTACTGGGCATTGCCAAACATGTGGGCATGCGTCTTAAACGTAATGTGGCTATTTTCTCGCTGGAAATGTCCAACACGCAGTTGCTTCAGCGTATGCTTGCCCAGGAAACAGGCATTGACTCGCAAAAATTGCGATCTGCTAAACTTACTGACGAAGAATGGACACGCACTTTTCACGCTTTGAGCCTTTTGGGTGAGTCGCGCATTTTCATCGACGACACGCCAGCGATTACACCACTACAGATGCGCTCTAAATGTCAGCGTCTAAAGATGGAGGAAGGGCTTGACTTGGTCATTGTGGACTATTTGCAGCTGATGTCCAGCGATACGCGTACCGAGAACAGGGTGCAGGAAGTTTCGTACATTTCGCGCTATCTCAAAGTGCTTGCCCGTGACCTTGGTGTGCCCGTTTTGGCTGCCGCGCAGCTTTCGCGCGCGGTTGAACAACGTCAGGACAAGCAACCCGTACTTTCAGACCTGCGCGAATCGGGCTCACTTGAACAGGACGCGGATATCGTTATGTTCATCAATCGACCTGACCAAATGAACGAAGACAGTCCTTTCCACAACCTGGCGCGGCTCGCTGTCGCCAAGCATCGTAATGGTCCCACTCACAGTGGTATTGAGTTGGTTTTCATCGAGCGTTTGGCGATGTTCCGTGATGCTACCCGTCAAGAGATGCCCAGATGAGTCAGGGATTAAGGTCGCCTGGTGGCTTTAACACAAATACTCATCTTGTCGCGCTTCCGCGCGATTTTGTGAGTGCCTGTGTGGGCTTGAGTGGCGAAGCCGTTTTGCTTTTGGTGCATTACTTTAGTATATGTTCATCAGCCAAGGACTCTGTGGCCTATGTTGAACAGGAAAAGCTGCTGGAAAACTTCTCGAAATGGCATGGCAGTCAGAAACAAAAGGCTAAAACGGCGCTTGACGAGCTTTTGGAAAAGGCATTATTGATTCTCTGGCGCGAGAATGAGACCGACTATCTCATCGCGGGAACGCCAGAAGGACGATTTTATATCAAAACTTAAGTTTGGGCGAAAAGAGTCTTTTGGAACAAACATCTTCAAACCTAAGTTTAGAAGATGAACGCCCGAACATTTTTAAACTTTATGAGACGCATATCGGCATTATTACACCTATGATGGCCGAACAGCTAAAGCAAGATGAAATTGATTTTCCGGCAGAGTGGATTGAAGATGCTGTCCGCGAGGCTGTGGAACGCAACGCCCGCAATTGGAAATATGTAAAAGCTATCTTGCTTGCCTGGAAAGAACGAGGACGAGACAAACGAGATGAAGGACATCAAAGCGATATCGAAGCATTTAGAAGACTCACTCGGCAACAGCAAGAGCGAGACCAACCCTGAACAAGAAATAAGCTACCGCCAAAGTCCCGCTGACCAGCATTTTGGTGACCCAGACTGCCCCTATTGTTTGGGTTTGGGCTTTGTGGGGGGGCATGAGGTGCCCATTGACCACCCTGATTATGGTAAGTTGTATATTTGCAGTTGCCGGCTAAAGCGGGTGCAAAGTGACCAGCAAAACGCGCTTTTTGAGTTCAGCAATCTTGGCAGTCTGCGCGACCTGACTTTTGAGACATTTAAGCCAAGAGGACGGGTAGGTTTGGCGTCTCAGCAAGCGGCATCGCTCCAGCAGGCCTACAATTCCGCGCGACATTTTGCCGATAATTGCCAGGGCTGGCTCTTGCTGACGGGCACCTATGGCTCTGGCAAAACGCATTTGGCAGCCGCCATCGCTAATGAAACCTTAAACAGAGGCGTGCCAACCCTGTTTTGACCGTGCCAGACTTGCTCGACTGGTTGCGTTTTCCTTCAGTTCCGACAGCGAAAGCAGCTTTGAAAGTCGTTTTGCTGAAATTCGCAATGTGGCGGTACTTATTTTGGATGACTTTGGCACGCAAAGTTCGACGGCATGGGCGCAGGAAAAACTCTTCCAAATTATCAATCACCGCTATATTAGTCAGCTTCCTACGGTGATTACCACAAATTATCGCTTTAATGATTTTGAAGGACGCATCCGCTCGCGCTTGACTGACCCTGAAATCGTGACTCGTGTGGATATCCTTGCGCCGGACTATCGCAATCCAACCGATGAAGTTGGCCATCCGGAGCTCAGCACGCTGAATCTGCACAATAAACAACAGTTTGACACTTTCAGCTTGCGCGCCAACGAACCTGGTATGTTGGCTGAAGACAAGGCTTCACTCAAACATGCTTTGGACATTGCCCAGGCCTATGCCAAAAACCCGCAAGGCTGGCTGCTTTTCCAGGGGGGGCCTTATGCCTGTGGCAAAACGCATCTCGCCGCGGCAATCGGGAATTATCAGGCCGCGCTTGGCGCGCCACCGCTTTTGTGGGTGTGCCCGATTTGCTGGATTATCTGCGCGCGGCTTTTGCCCCCCCAAACAGCACACAAAGTCTGGACAAGCGCTTTGATGAAATCCGCTCAACGCGGTTGCTTATCCTTGATGACCTGGACACGCAGTCTGCCACGCCATGGGCACGCGAGAAGATTTATCAGCTTTTCAACTATCGCTATGTGGCAGAGTTGCCCACGGTGATGACCACATCGCGCCAGCCTTCTGAACTTGACCAAAGGCTTTTTAGCCGGCTGTCTGATACGCGCTTGTGTCAGGTAGTTTATATGAGTGCACCAGCTTATACAGGAAAGAGTACAAGAAAAACACATAAATGAAAATAACGGTATAATGGTGAAGTTAAAGTAGTTGATACATCTACTATATTGAGAATATCATGGCGCTTTAGGTGCCATATCAGTAAAAAGGAAAAGGAAATATGGAAAAAAATAAATCGACATTTGCCCGATGGCTTCAATCTGCCTTATCGTATTAAACGGCTTGCCGAACTTGCCCACAATCTGTGGTGGACATGGAACCCGGAAGCGACCCGTCTTTTAAGGAAATTGATGAACTTAATTGGAATCTCTCGACCCATAATCCGGTTGTTTTCTACGCAAAGTAGATCACCAGGTTTTGAAGACCTGATTAAAGACCGCTATTTTCTGGAGCGTTATGATAGCGTGATGCGTGCGTTTGACGCTTATATGCAAGAGAAGGATACCTGGTTTAACGTGAATTATCCCCCCCAACTGGCTGATGAACACATTGCCTATTTCTCATTTGAATACGGCTTGCATGAATCGCTAAAGGTCTATGCCGGTGGCTTGGGTATTTTAAGTGGTGACCACGTAAAAGAAGCCAGCGACCTGGATTTGCCCTTTACCGCGGTGGGTTTCTTATACACCTACGGTTACTTTGCGCAACGCATTACCGAAGATGGCTGGCAGGTCGCCCGCAATGTTGAAATCAACTTCAACGATTTGCCGATTGCATCACTTTATGACAAAAATGGCGAACCCGTCAAGATATCTGTTGATTGCCAGGACGTACACTTTGGGCACGGCTTTATGAGCTCAAAGTTGGTCGGGTTACCCTTGTGCTTTTGCATACCGACTTGCCTGAAAACAGCCCGCAAGACCGCCAGCTGACCGATAAACTCTATATCAGCGACCCGGAACTGCGTATCTCGCAGGAAATCCTGTTGGGCATCGGTGGTATGCGCGCGCTTGACCGCCTGGGCATTAAACCCACAATTTATCACATGAACGAAGGTCATTCCGCGTTCCTGAGTCTCGAACGTCTGCGCCAGCTCCTAGCCAGTGGCAAGACGATGGAAGAAGCCAAAGAAATTGTCAGTGCTTCAAACATCTTTACCACGCACACACCTGTGCCTGCCGGTAACGATGAATTCCCCCCCATTTGGCTGGTTGATAAATACTTTAGCAATTACTGGGGCGAACTCGGACTGGACCGCGAAGGCTTTTTGGACCTGGCTAAAGTCAGGAATGACTGGGCTGATGAAGTCTTTAGTATGCCTGTTTTGGCCTTACGGCTTTCAAATTATCGCAACGGCGTTTCCAAACTGCATGGCAAAGTTTCGCGGGGGGGTATGTGGCAAGGCCTTTGGCAAGACAAAGCTGAAGATGATGTGCCTATCAGCTCTGTTACCAACGGTGTGCATACGCTCAGCTGGCTTGCCCGGCGCATTGCTGAACTTTATAAGCGCACCTTTGGTCTTGACTGGATTAATCACATTGATGACCCTAAGATGTGGGAGGGCATTGAAAGAATAGATGACGCAGAACTCTGGCAAATCCGCTTTCATCTCAAGCGGAAACTGGTTAACTACATGGTTACCCGCGCGCGGTATCAGTGGGCGAATAACAACGTTCACCCCCCCGTGCAAACTGTGGCAAGTGGTGTTCTGCTGGAACCGAGCGCGCTTACTATTGGTTTCGCGCGTCGCTTTGCGACCTATAAACGCGCTAATTTAATCTTCCACGACTGGGACCGCCTGTTGCGTATCATCACGAATCCGAAGAAACCAGTGCAAATCATCTTTGCTGGTAAAGCACATCCCAACGATGAACCCGGTAAACGCATGATTCAGGAAGTCTATCGCGCGGTGAAAGATGCCCGCAACGGTGGCAGACTGGTCTTCCTTGAGGATTACGACATGGATATGGCGCGGTATCTGACCCAGGGCGTGGACGTGTGGCTCAATAACCCACGCAGACCCCGCGAAGCCAGTGGCACGAGTGGGATGAAAGCCGCTATGAACGGCGTGCTCAACTTCTCGGTTCTCGATGGCTGGTGGGCGGAAGGCTATAACGGCGTTAATGGCTGGGCGATTGGTGATGAAACCGAATACACCGATTTAGACGCTCAAGATAAGGCAGATGCAAACAGTTTGTATGACACGCTGGAGAACGAAATCGTGCCACTGTACTATACAAAACGCAGTGCGGATGGCTTGCCCGCTGACTGGCTTCAGCGCGTGAAAACTGTATGCGCAGCATCTCGCCCGCATTTTCGATGACCCGTATGGTTAAAGAATACATGACCGAGCTGTATCATCCCGCTATGCTCGGCGCTCAAAAAATAAAGAATAGGAGAATAAATGGGTCCTTTTGTGCTTGAATTTTCCAAAGAGACCATATTAATCTCATTGCTCATTTTCGCTGTGCGTGTGGTTGGTATGGCGCTTGATACCTTACGTATCATGCTTGTT
>JMBX01000020.1_pt1 | contig 39422 bp, 59 predicted proteins | sample 616521 | NCBI WGS metagenome assembly JMBX01 (sample SAMN02727906, study PRJNA239997) | anaerobic digester metagenome | biome: anaerobic digester; isolation source: mesophilic anaerobic digester inoculated with municipal waste water sludge... | place: Germany: Bielefeld University, CeBiTec ...
TCGCTCAGGGCCTGCTGGGTAAGAAAGTGGGTGATATTGCCGAGATAAAAGTGCCATCGGGTATCATGACGTTTGAGGTGTTGGAAATATCTATTTAAATCAATTATGGCTACAATTTTTAGCAGAATTATCTCCGGAGAGATTCCATCGTACAAGATTTCTGAAGATGATCGTTTTTACGCTTTCTTGGACATCAATCCTATGGCAAAAGGCCATACGTTGGTAGTCCCAAAACAGGAGGTCGACTATCTTTTCGACCTGGATGATATGCTTTTGGCAGATATGGTTGTTTTTGCCAAAAAGACGGCAAAGGCTATAGAGAAAGCTATCCCGTGCAAAAGGGTAGGTGTGATGGCCATTGGACTTGAGGTGCCACATGCGCATATTCATCTGATCCCCCATTCAAAAAGAGGGTGATATGAGCCTTGCCAATCCGAAACTTAAACTTTCGAAGGATGAGTTTGAGGAAATTTCGGAGAAGATACGGAATGCCTTTAGCACAAGTAAAGCCTTTAGCACACATCAAATATAGTTAACTGTGTTAAACAGTGGGCAAGTCACAGCTCATCGTTTTGTTTTCATCCGGGAATGAGTCCACTATAATTAACAATACTCATAAAGTTTTACTTTTACAAACATAGTGACCCCCCCTATATGTCTTTTCATTGCATTGAGACAAAATAAATATTTATATTCAGTGCATTATAATAACCATTTTTGATATTCAGGGTTTCATAACAGGCACATAAACTGTTATTGATATTTGCTGGTTATTAATGATACATATCTGTCAGATTTTCCTGATGCGGATACCTCTGACAAAATGACACTCCCCCCCTTTTCAAGAATCAGATCTGCGCGGAATCGTGTTGGGAGAATATTTTGTTCCAGATTCGGAAGATTTATTTCGTCCCAAACCCTATTGGCAAACTTCAACAGTCTTTTCTCCGGATAGAAGGCATATTTATGAAAATAGGAGTCAGGGTCACGGAAGGCAGTCAGTTGTAATTTTTAAATCTCTCCAAATACCATTCACGGAGATCCTTCTCACTTGCGTCCACGTAAATTGAAAAATCGAAAAAGTCGGATACAAACACACGTCTCTTTGGTTTTTTTGTTTAAGGAAACCTGTAGTACGTTTATACCCTCAACAATAAGAATATCAGGCCGCTCAATGGCTTGCGTCCTGCCTTTTATTACATCGTAATAGAGATGTGAATAGACCGGCACCTCAAATGTGTCACGTCCCGATTTTACACTTGCGAGAAACGACAACAATTTTTTTTGCATCGTAACTTTCAGGGAATCCTTTTTTTTATTAAGTAATCCCCGCTTCTCCAGTTCATCGTTAGAGTACAAAAAACCGTCGGTAGTTATAAGTTCCACTTTCGGATGTCCCGGTGTCATAGAAAGCAACTTCTGAAGTACGCGGGCTGTAGTGCTCTTTCCTGCTGCAACACTTCCTGCTATACCTATGATGTATGGGATTTGTTTGCTGGTATTGACGAAAAACTGATCCCGTTCGTTGTGCAGGTTGCGATAGTGGGTTATATGGATCTGCAGAAGCCTGATCATAGGAATGTAAATGTCTTCTACTTCACTTAGCGTAAGCGGTTCATTAAGTGCTTGCAGTTTTGTAAGGTCGATGTCCGATATGGGAAACATTGGATGTTCCTCCAGTTTACGCCACTCTTCACGGGTGAAAGCACGAAATGGAGAATAGGTAACCTCGTAAGATTTATTCATTTTAAGTCTGTTTTTTGATGCAAAGATAATATCATATGTCCGATATGGCATATTCACACGGAATAATCTTTATATCAGAAAGAAAAACCGGTAATGATTGAATGATTACCGGTTTTCTTCATCTTTCCCAGATAGGCAGATTTTTTTATTGTATCATTTCAAAACTGCGTTTTACAAAATTACTAAGTGCCTCTCCTTTAAGCATTCCGTTAGAAAGGAGGGCCAGATCTAACATCTGCTTCAGCCTGGTATCGGAAGAGGCCTGTTCTATCAGTTCTTCTTTTTCTTTTCCTTCACTTTTGTTTATAAGCTCTTTTATTATTGGATGCTGCACATTCAGTACAATTTGATAGGTATCGGGCATCTCTCCGTAAATGCCATCTGTTGCTGCATTACAGCCATCTCCTTCATTCTTCGTGAGAATTCGTTTTGGGTAATCTGAATAGGTTTGGATGATTCTCCAAGAGCTTTGAAATCAACGGCGAACTCCGTTTTTCTATTATCGGCAGTTGTGATTTGATTGTTTCTGAAAGTGTTTCTTTCTGTTTGTCGCTTATATCAACTTTTTCTGCCTCCTCCTTCTCAATAATATGTTCTACTGTATCGCTATCGACTCTGACAAACCGGGTCTTCCCCCCATTTTTTTGTTCCAGCAGGCCCATCCAGTGAACATCGAGTTGACCATCCATCATCAGCACATCGTACCCTTTATCCCTGGCAGCGTCTATATGCGCAAACTGTTCCTCTTTGTTGGCAGTATATAGGTAGATAATATCACCATTTTATCAGTTTGTGCGCTTTCAACTAAAGTTTTATACTCTTCGGCTGTGAAGTATTTACCTTCAGTGTTTTTTAGTAGTGAAAATTTCACCGCCCTGTCATAGAACTTTTCTTCCGTGAGCATTCCGTACTCGATGAAAGCTTCAGGCTATCCCATTTCTCTTCGAATTGTGAACGCTCATTTTTAAACAACTCTTCTAGTTTGTCGGCCACCTTTTTCATGATGTGGTTCGATATCTTCTTCACATTGTTGTCGCTCTGCAGATACGAGCGGGACACGTTAAGCGGAATATCGGGTGAGTCTATTACACCGTGCAGCAGTGTAAGAAATTCAGGTACAATGCCCTCTACAGAGTCCGTTACATATACCTGGTTGCTGTAGAGCTGTATTTTGTTGCGTTGCAGATCGATGTTGCTCTTTATCTTAGGGAAGTAGAGGATGCCGGTCAGATTAAAAGGATAGTCCACATTGAGATGAATCCAGAACATTGGTTCATCCATTATAGATAGCGGGTAGAGACCACGGTAGAATTTCAGGTAATCCTCATCTTTCAATACGGCTGGTTTTTGTTTCCAGAGCGGGTTAACATCATTTATTATGTTATCCTCCCCCCCTGTATCCACATAATTGCCATCTTTCCACTCCTGTTTTTGCCGAAAACAACCGGTACAGGAAGAAACTTGCAATATTTATTGAGGAGTGACTCAATTTTATCCTTTTCGAGAAAATCTTTATTCTCATCATCAAGATAAAGGATGATATCGGTTCCGCGTTCCTGCTTTTCAACCTCTTCCATTGTGAATTCCGGCGTTCCGTCGCAAGACCATTTCACGGCTGTTGCCTCTTCTTTATAAGATTTTGTTATGATATCCACTTTCTTCGCTACCATGAATGAGGAGTAGAACCCCCCCAGGCCGAAATGGCCGATAATTGCATTGGCGCTATCTTTGTATTTGTCCAGAAAATCATTGGCGGATGATAGGGCAATCTGATTTATATACTTGTCAACCTCATCAGCTGTCATACCTATACCGCGATCTGAAATTTTGAGTGTTTTATTTTTCTTGTCGATGGATATCCTGACTGACAAGTCGCCCAGTTCTCCTTTAAACTCTCCCACATCGGAGAGTGTTTTAAGCTTTTGTGTTGCATCCACAGCGTTTGAAACAATTTCACGCAGGAAAATCTCATGATCGCTGTATAGAAACTTTTTAATAATGGGGGGGAAAATGTTATCGGTAGTCACCCCCCCAATCTGTCCTTTTTGTACCATAAATATATACTTTTTTTGGTTTATAAATTGGTTATTCTATTGTTATTCAGTTATTTTGTCGCAATTTGCCTTTTATTAATTCGTTAAACGGATATCAAAAATAACTTACATCGCCGAATAACGATAAAGAATTAAATAATATCCGGACTCTGTAAGCGAATAACGTACAAAGCGCACTTATTGTTAAAGGCAAATATTGTGCCATTATGTTAATATAAGCATCTAACTGTTTTTATGCGCTGATATGTTAATTCTATGTTTAACATATTTCATTATAAAGATTGCAGACTTGTTATTATTTAGAGTCATTTTAAAAAAAGGGTTTATTTTGTTAGTATTGCAAAGATTTATATTAAACCTGTAGATATAGAAAATCTCAATCAAGCATCGATGCTATCAGGGGTACCCTTGTGATAGCTATATAGGGCTGATAGTCAGCTTGTTTATTTTAATATTTTTTTGTTAACACTAATTAATCGTTTTTACATCTAAAACAATTTTCGTTTTAAATTTATCTTTTTATATTTGCAGTGACAACAAACGGTCTTTTCTTGACGAAGAAAAAGCAACTGTTATTTAACACAATTAAAAGTCATCGCTTATGAAGACAAAAATTTCTTTCGAAAAGCAACTGCTTAGTCTGCAGGACAACATGTTCAATTTTGCATTGACCCTGACTGCCGACAGAGAAGAAGCCAAAGATTTGTTGCAGGAAACAACTCTCCGTGTATTAGACAACAGAGAGAAGTATTATGAGAATGTAAACTTCAAAGGGTGGGTATTTACCATAATGCATAATATTTTTGTAAATAATTATCGTAAGATTGTCAGAAGCCAAACTATTATTGATAAAACAGAAAATCTCTATCATCTTAATTTACCGCAGGATTCCGGTTTTGATACTCCCGACGGGGGGGCATACACGATAAAAGAGATAAACAAGGCTATTAACAGTTTTACTGATGAGTATAAAATACCTTTCTCAATGCATGTTTCCGGATACAAATATGAAGAAATTGCAAAGCACCTGGAATTACCTATAGGAACTGTAAAGAGCAGGATTTTCTTTGCAAGGAAAAGGCTTCAGGAATTACTAAAGGATTTCAGATATTACTCCGAATAAAATAATATCTGTATATAAAAGGAAACCTCTTCTGATTGAAGGGGGGGTTTTCTTTTATATAGCTTTCGGAGGATTACCTTTTACATTGTTGTCTTAGGTTTTTCTTTTATAGTGAAATCTTTTGGGTTTTCAACCTTTTTGTCTAATAGGGCAAGATCTATAACCTCCTTTACATCACTAATGTAATGGAATGTAAGCCCCCCCTTTAAATAGTCGTCCTTTATTTCTTCAATATCCTTTTTGTTCTCTTTGCACAGAATAATATCTTTGATACCAGCCCTTTTTGCTGCAAGTATTTTTCGCGGATACCTCCTACCGGAAGAACCTTGCCTCGTAATGTTATCTCTCCCGTCATTGCCAGATTAGGACGCACTTTCCGCTGAGTAAACATAGATACCAATGATGTAATCATTGTGATTCCTGCCGAAGGGCCATCTTTTGGTATAGCACCTTCTGGTACATGTATATGAGTGTTCCAGTTGTCGAAAATATCAGGATTTATCTCCAACTCTTCAGAATGAGAGTGAATATATTCCATAGCTAACATAGCCGATTCTTTCATTACATCTCCCAAGTTGCCTGTAAGAGTGAGTTTCGAACCTTTTCCCCCCCTACTTAGTGAACTTTCTACAAAAAGAATCTCGCCCCCCCAACTGCGGTCCATGCTAAGCCTGTTACAACACCTGCGTATTCATTGCCCTGATAGCGGTCTTTGGAGTACTCTTCCCTGCCAAGATACTCTTTGAGGCCGGAGACTTTCAGCGATTTAGGGTATTCCTCATCTGCAGCAATCTTACGGGCAACCCTGCGCATAATCTTTGCAATTTTTTTTATTCAATTCACGCACACCCGATTCACGTGTGTAGTTTTCAATGATCTTATGCAGTGTGGGTTTGGGTATGACAAATGCACCTTTTTTTAACACCATGATTCTGGAGCTCTTTGGGAACGAGGTGACGATAAGCTATTTCAATCTTTTCCTCTGTGATATATCCACCTACGTTTATCAGCTCCATACGGTCAAGCAGTGGCTGAGGAATTGAGTTTAAATTATTGGCTGTTGCTATAAACAGCACTTTCGATAAATCATAATCGATGGAGAGGTAATTGTCGTGAAAAGTGGAGTTTTGTTCCGGGTCGAGCACTTCAAGCAACGCAGAAGAGGGATCCCCCCCACGGAAATCATTCCCTATTTTATCAACCTCGTCAAGTACGAACACGGGGGGGTTTGATGAACCTGCTTTTTGAATATTCTGGATAATTCTTCCGGGTATCGCACCTATATATGTGCGCCGGTGTCCTCGTATTTCTGCCTCGTCGTGCAGCCCTCCGAGAGAAATGCGTACATATTTACGGCAGAGCGCTTCGGCGATAGATTTACCCAATGAGGTTTTCCCAACACCCGGAGGACCGTAAAGACAGAGAATGGGCGACTTAAGATCACCTTTCAGCTTTAACACTGCCAGATGCTCAATAATACGTTCTTTAACGGTTTCCATGCCGAAATGTTCCCTGTCGAGCACTTTTTGAGCATTCTTAAGATTGAAATTATCCTTCGTATATTCACCCCCCCATGGAAGATCAAGTATGGTCTGAAGATATCCGAACTGTACCGAATAGTCGGGAGACTGGGGATTTAACCGCTCCAGCTTTTGCAATTCTTTTTCGAATATTTCCCCACTTCGGAACTCCATTTTTTTTGTTTTTGGCTTTCTTCCTGAACTCATCAATCTCTATCTGTTGAGTATTGCCACCCAGTTCTTCCTGTATGGTTTTTATCTGTTGCTGCAAAAATACTCTCTCTGTTGCTGATTCAGGTCCTCACGGGTTTTCATCTGGATATTCATCTTTAGTTCCAGAATTTGTGTCTCGCGGTTGAGAATCATCAAAAGTCGGTATGCCTGTTCTTTTTCGTCATTTATATTCAGAAGATCCTGCTTTTCGTGGCTTTCTATGGGCAGGTTTGTCGCACAATAACTAATGAGCATATCTGAAAATGCCTCACTTTTTATTGTCTGGATCAACTCTTTGGGGGGGGCTCGACCCAACATGTGCAGCATATGAAGCATGGCATCGCGGATGGAGTCGAGAATAGCCCCGAACTCTTTATCTTCAGTCGATGCTTTCACATACTCCCTCAATTTAAACGTAGCCCTCATGTAAGGATCATTTTGTGTGATTTGCAACCACTCAAAACGTTTTTTTGCCTGCACGATAATGCTGAAGTTATTATCTGCAAGTTCAATAACACGCATCACCTCGGCAATTACGCCAATCTGATAAAGATCACTCTTCTCAGGATCTTCAATATTTGTGTCTTTTTGGCATACAAGACCTATATATCTTTGTTTCTTGCCAAGAGATCTGATCAATGCCAGCGATTTTTTTTCTGCCGACCGAAATAGGCAGCGTGCTCCCGGGAAAACTATTGTATTCCTCAACGGGAGCAGCGGTAAGGTCTCTTTCAGATGTGATTCATCAACCTCCGTATTGCCGTCAATAAATCGCTGGTAATAAAAGAGATAACGTTTGTTTCAGAACCCTCATCACTTGTTGTATATTTTTAAATGGATTCATAATATAACTTTCTCTGTAATAAAAACAGAAAAATAAGTACTTTTGATTTTTTTAGTTTTTTATACTAAAGAACAAATTCCATGCCAAAAGAGACTCAAAGATTGACATATTATGAGCAATCCCTATTTTAGGTTTAAACAGTTTGTCGTGCACCATGACAAGTGCGCAATGAAAGTGGGAACAGACGGTGTTTTGCTGGGCGCATGGTCAAGCGTTGCCAATGCTAAGAGTATATTGGATGTGGGAACAGGTGCAGGCCTTATAGCAATGATGATTGCTCAGCGTAACCCGTGTGCCAGGATTATGGCTGTTGATATTGATATGGATGCAGTGAAGCAGGCAAAGGAAAATGTAATAAATTCACCTTTTTCCGGTAGAATAGATGTAGAGTTGATCGATTTCAGAATTTTTGCCAAAAGCAGGCAGGAGCGTTTTGATTTAATTGTATCCAATCCTCCCTATTTTTCAAATTCTTTTTTTTGCCGGCCGACTCCCACAGGACAACAGCAAGGCATTCTGTTTCAATGTCGTTGGAGGATCTGTTGGTCTCGGGAAAGAGGTGCCTTAATAAAAACGGAGTTATCTCAATGATTCTTCCTTATGACAAGATTAGCGAACTTGAATTTTTGTGTGATAAGTATCTCTTCAGCATGAAACGTAAAACTATTGTATATCCATTGCCAAACGTAGTTCCAAAAAGGATTTTAGTGGAGATAACTTTGAAAAAAAACCACCTGCCTTGAAGCAGATTCACTTACAATTGAGACATCCAGGCACCAGTACACAGAGGATTTTACCAATCTTGCAAGAAGTTTTTACTTATATCTTTAGATTCGGGCGTATTCCCGGGGGGGCGTTATGAAATAAACTTAATATATTAAGTTTATTAATTTAAATTTATATATTATCTTTGCTGCGTGCAGTATGAGACGAGCATGCAAATCATTAGTAAACGTGAAAATAATTAGAAGTAAGTTCAAATTAATTCTGATTTTTGCTTCACTGGGTAAAATAAAGAAATTTACTCTGCGAACGCTTAGCACGAAAGTTTTGTTAGATAATTGTTTATCAGCTTAATTGTTTAATAATATGAAGAAATTTACATTCCTGGCCCTGTCTATTTTATATGCCTGCTTTTTTTGCATCAGGGAGCCGATACTGTTCATGTTAAACAGACAAAAATACCGGTTCTGATTGACAGATCGGATAATGTTTTGTTTTATATCCGTATTGATGCTGAGAAATCGAAGGTGCTGAATGAGATAATGCTGCTTTTTTTCAGATCAGGTTAATATGGATGAGATAAGTAGTATAAAACTATATTATGGCGGCACTGAAGCTGCACAGCGCAAAGGACAGACAATCTATTCGCCGGTGCAGTACATTTCAAGCTTAGCACCCGGGAAAACAAAAGAGGCCAATAGTTCCTATTCGGTAAAATTGGTTGAAATACCTTCGCCACGGAATGAAGTAACACTTTCTACAAACTGCTCGCTATTTCCCGGAATCAACTACTTCTGGATAAGCCTGGAGATGAAACCGGGTACTTCTCTTTTGTCGAAGATAGATGTAGAAATGTCTTCTGTAAAACTTGATATGAAAAGTGCTCCGCTATGTTTCGCCACTGGAAGTACATTACACAGAATGGGAATAGGTGTGCGCCATGCCGGGGATGATGGTGCAGCTGCTTACAGGATTCCGGGACTTGTTACAACCGGGAAAGGCACTCTGCTGGGAGTATATGATGTACGTTATAACAGTAGCGTGGATTTACAGGAATATGTTGATGTGGGTTTGAGTAGAAGCATTGATAATGGTCAGACATGGGAAGAGATGAGACTTCCTCTCAGCTTTGGAGAGTATGGGGGGGGACTGCCTAAAGCTCAAAATGGAGTGGGGGGGACCCGTCCATACTTGTAGATGAGAAGACAGGAAACATATGGGTTGTGGCGCTTTGGACACATGGTATGGGAAATGGCCGCGCATGGGTAAACTCAATGAACGGTAACGGAAAGGAGTCGACTGGCCAGCTGGTGATGACAAAAGTACCGATGACGGAAAACATGGTCCGATCCGGTTAATATCACGGAACAGGTGAAAGATCACTCTTGGAACCTATTGCTGCAGGGTCCGGGAAGAGGTATTACTATGATGGACGGCACGCTGGTGTTCCCTATACAGTTCATAGATTCTACCAGGATTCCCAATGCAGGCATCATGTTCAGCAAAGACCGAGGTGAAACATGGAAGATTCATAATCCGGCACGTTCCAACACAACCGAAGCACAGGTTGCTGAAGTGGAACCGGGGGTGCTAATGCTTAATATGCGCGACAACAGAGGGGGGGAGCCGTGCAGTTTCAATTACTAAAGATCTTGGCGAAACATGGTTTGAACATCCCTCTTCAAGATCTGTTCTTCAGGAACCAGTATGTATGGCAAGCTTGATTAATGTAAGGGCTAAAGATAATGTTTTGGGAAGAGATATTCTACTTTTTTTTCAAATCCTAACTCTTCACAGCATCGCAAAGATATAACAATTAAAGCTAGCCTGGACGGCGGATTGACTTTCCTGAGGAGTATCAGGTATTGCTTGATGAAGATTTTGGCTGGGGGGTTATTCATGCCTGACAATGATAGATGATGAGACTGTAGGGATCCTGTATGAAAGCAGTGTCGCACATATGACGTTTCAGGCTGTGAAACTGACAGATATTGTCAGGGAGAAGAAATGAAACCCTTATTCTGCTTTATCAATCTTGAAATGAAAACTTCAAAATTATTTCTTAAAATCATAAAAAGTTGTAATTTTGCAGTTTTAAAATTTCGGGACTGTGAATAAAGTGATCACCATTAAAGACAAACAGTTTGAGCTGTTTATTGAACAAGAGGTAATAGAACATGAGATAAGGCGTGTTGCCAGGCGTATGAATTCTGAGCTTGAAGGCAAGAATCCTATTTTCCTAGCGGTATTAAACGGCGCTTTTATGTTTGCCGCTGAACTGATGAAAGAGGTTTCGATTCCAAGTGAGATTACATTTGTGCGCCTCGCCTCTTATCATGGAACCACTAATACCGGCTGCATACAGGAAGTCCTGGGGGGGCTTAATGAAAGCATAAAGGGTAGATGTGTGGTGATTGTTGAAGATATTGTGGACAGTGGCAATACAATGGTTGCTCTTGTTGAAGAGTTGAAAAACACCAGCCCGGGGGGAGGTGAAAATAGCCACTTTGCTGTTTAAGCCTGCCGCGTTAAGGAATAAATTGGATATCGATTATGTAGCACTTGAAATACCCGGTGATTTTATTGTAGGATATGGTTTGGATTATGATGGATACGGCAGGAACCTGAAAAAATATTTATAAAGTGAAATAGTTTTACCGTTTCATGTTAAAAAAAAGGTGAATATTTCCCGCTAACGGGTAAATGATTTTAAAATAGTCTATTTTGTGGAAATTTCTTCCTGAAATGCTGAACTAAATAAAAAAATAGCTATTTTTGTATTAAAGTAGATATGTAATTAACGCAAGTAGATAAAATAATTATTCAAAATGGACAAAGATGAAGTAAAAAAATCGCCAAAAGCGAATTTGGAAGTGCATAAAAACACTTTCATCCTTATGGGTTAGTGCTTGGTATATCTGTCCTCTTCTTCGCTTTTGAATGGTCGACTGAAACCAAAAAACTTGACGAGACTGTCATCGTTCAGGATATTTTGGCTGAAGAAGAGATCGAGGTTACGCGTAGGGAACCTACTCCTCCGCCACCTCCACCACCACCTGAACCGGAAACACCCGAGATCATTGAGGTGGTAGAACAAAAGGTGGAAACAAAATTTGATATCCAGGTTGAGGATAATCAGGCTCAAAGACAGGTTCAGACCTATGTACCGCCACCACCACCAAAACCAAAGCAGGAAGAGGTGACTGAAGAGATTTTCGTGGTTGTTGAAAATCAACCGGAGTTCCCGGGAGGTAACGCTGCAATGATGAAATTCTTAAGTGACAATATCAAATATCCTGTAATTGCACAGGAAAACGGTATTCAGGGAAGAGTTATCTGTAACTTTGTGGTAGAGAGAGATGGAAGTATTACTGACGTGCAGGTAGTGAGAGGCGTAGACCCATCACTTGACAGAGAGGCCGTTCGCGTTATCCAGTCTATGCCAAGATGGACACCGGGTAAGCAACGTGGACAAGCTGTGCGCGTACGATTTACACTTCCGGTGGTATTCCGTTTACAGAACTAATTTTTAACTGAGAATGCATAAGGGGGGGCTGCTTTTGAATATGAGAGCAGCTCTTTTTTCATTATCCTTATACAATGATAGTTCGGTAAAAAGTATCGAGATTCAATGCAATACATTAATTTTCAGTAGAATATACTTTACCAAAGTTATGAAGTCTTCCTTCCTGATTGTCAGGTGTTTAAGTAGCCGTTTACTGAAATATTGAAACAAATGAGTAGTAAAATTTCCGTTTTTGAAAGAAAATAGGTGATGCCATAGATAAAGTTCTGATGGATGATCAACCGAAGTCATTGTTTGATCCGGTGAGATACATCCTTTCTATGGGAGGTAAGCGGCTTCGCCCTTTATTGACGTTAATGGCTGTAGACCTGTTCGGAAAAGATGTTGACAAAGCTATTAATCCGGCGTTAGCTATCGAAATTTTTCATAACTTCTCACTTCTGCACGATGATCTCATGGATAATGCAGATATGAGGCGTGGAAAACCGGCGGTACACAAAAATGGAGTGCCAACAGTGCCATCCTTTCAGGTGATGCAATGGTGATTGAGGCATATAAATATATTGCAAAAGTACCTGCAGAGATGCTTTTGAAGTGTTAAATCTGTTTTCCGAGACCGCTATGGAGATATGCAAAGGGGCAGCAATATGATATGGATTTTGAAAGGCGTATGGATGTCTCTGAAACAGAATACATTGATATGATTCGTTTAAAAACTGCTGTTCTCATAGGTTGTGCTTTAAAGATCGGTGCAATTATTGCAGATGCCTCTCCACGCGATGCCGATTATCTTTACCAGTATGGTATAAATATGGGGGGGCTTGCTTTTCAGTTAAAAGATGATCTTCTTGACGTTTATGGCGATCCGTTAAAATTCGGGAAAAAAAACAGGTGGTGACATATTGTGTAACAAGAAGACCTACTTATTGATTAAAGCGTTAAAAAAATTCAAACGAAAGACAAAGGGCAGAACTTAAAAAAAATGGATCTTAGCAACCGATTATAATCCTGATGAGAAATCAGATATGTTAAAATGTGTATGATGAATTAAATTTAAAATCAATTTCTGAGAATCTCATTGAAAGTATTACCTTGTATCGCTTCATTATCTTTCATTAGTCAGTGTTGCGGATGATCACAAAAAAAGAGTTGGCTGACTTGTGCGAAACCCTTATGTACAGAGAGAAGTGAATAGATCTTGAATAAGAATTTAAAATAAAAAAATTACTGTCGCAGATTAGTTATCGATGCCATATCGCAGATTGCCCAATACTGATACAGCTCGCATAAAAGCGTTGAAGACAGCTATAGAAAAAGCTGCAGAGACAGATTTTAAAGAGTTGTCTATTTCACCCAGCGTGTTGAGTGAAGCCAGGGATGTTGTATCACATTTCGAATACCTGTGCACGCGTTATCAGCAAGTTTATAACACACAGGTAAAAGCTAACAAAACCTTTATCGGTAAAGTGAAAAATGCAAGAATGTATCTCTCTCATTTTGTTCAGGTGCTGTATATGTGTGTATTACGCTCTGAAATAAAAGAAGAGCAGTTGGAACTATATGGCCTTGAGAATTTAAACATGGTTCTTCCTGATCTGACATCAAACGAACAGCTGCTGGAGTGGGGGGGAATGAAAATTATTGAGGGAGAGAAAAACGTACGTCAAGGGGGGGTGGGGGGGTTCCTATTTACAATCCGTCTATTGCCAAAGTAAAGGTTATATACACTCTGTTTAAAGATGGTTTACAAACACAAAAGCTGCATCAGAAAGCTACTGCACGCGTTTTGAAGGAGGTTGCGGACTATAGGGTAAAGGTAGATGAGGTAATAATTGATATTTGGGAACAGGTGGAAAAGCACCATATAAATTTAACTCCAGAAGAGCGTCTTGCAAGAAACCGTGAATATGGTGTGGTTTATTATTACAGAAAGGGAGAGGTGATAGAATGAGCCTAATAGATACTCACGCTCATCTGTTTGCTGAGGAATTTGAACACGATATTGCAGAAGTAATTTCTCGTGCCAAAGAGAGGGGGGAGTAAGGAAGGTATTACTGCCCAATATTGATGAAACATCGATTGACAGCCTTAAAAGAACAACTGAACACTATCCCGGTTTTTTTATCCTATGATTGGGCTTCATCCTACAAGTGTAACCCGAGATTGGAAAAAGCAACTTTATGCTATTTATCAAGAATATAGTAACGGCTCTTATATCGCTGCCGGCGAAATAGGAATAGACCTCTACTGGGATACAACGTTTCGGAAAGAGCAAATAGAAGCTTTTGAAGAGCAGTTGAAATGGTGCACCGAAAAAAAATGTACCGGCATCAATACATTTTAGGAATGCCACAGAAGAAGTTATAAAAAGTATTAAAAGAGTAGGCGCAAAATCGTTGCGAGGTGTATTTCACAGCTTTGGGGGGGAACTTGGATGAGCTGGAAGAGATAATGAAATTGAAAAATTTTTGGGTGGGAATAAACGGAGTTGTTACGTTTAAAAACTCAGGACTCTCAGAAACACTGAAATTATGTCCGATAGACAAGATACTGCTTGAAACAGATTCACCATATCTTGCTCCCGTGCCATACAGGGGGGTAAGAGGAATGAGCCTCATATTTGCCTTTTATAGTGAAAAAGCTGTCAGAAGTATGGAAGGAGACGGAAGAAAACATAATAGAGGTAACAAGTAGTAGCGCTAAGGAGCTTTTTAATATTACAGTTTAGGAACTGAACCTTTATTCCGAAAAGATATCCAGAATATTTTTTTATTAAAATAATTTCTCGCTAGAGTAGTTTATAATCGATAAATTCAGTAATTTTGCCAACCAAAAGGAGAAGAAATGAAATATTTTTTTGTAATTTGCACCCGTTTTCGTTGAAGTCTCCTGCCTGGAGAGATGCTCGAGTGGTTGAAGAGGCACGCCTGGAAAGCGTGTATACGCCAAAAGTGTATCGCGGGTTCGAATCCCGCTCTCTCCGCACCCTCGTAAAAGAATGTGTAAAGGAAAAAAAAGTCGCAATAAACTGTTTACAATATAAAATTCAGAAAATTAAATTATTAATAAATCAAACAATTAAAGATCATTAATCAAAAAAAATTGAACACAATGAAAAAGTTATTTGCAATTTTAGCAATCTTCGGAATTATGTCTGTTGGATTGTCATCGGTTCTTTTCGCTCAAGAAGCTACTCCGGAAGAACAAACACAAACAGAACAAGTTGCCGCTACTCCTGTCGAAACCACACAGGCTGCTGTTCAGGAAACTTCAACCGGAGGATTACACCAGGCATTAAAGGTTAAATTTATTGAAGGTGGTGCCGGATTTATGAGTACCATTGCAATCTGTATGATCCTGGGCCTGGCTTTCTGTCTTGAAAGAATTATATACCTGAGCTTGGCCGATGTTGATCCGGATGCTTTCCTGAATAAAGTAGGAGGTGCATTGGACAGAGGTGACGTTGAAGCTGCAAAAGTTATTGCACGCGGAACAAGAGGCCCTGTTGCATCCATCATCTATCAGGACTTCTCCGCCTCGATCAGGGAGCAGATGCAGTAGAGCGCTCCATTGTTTCCTATGGCGGTGTGCAGTCAGGATTACTGGAGAGAAACCTTTCATGGATCACCCTCTTCATCGCTATTGCCCCCCCTTCACTCGGATTCCTTGGAACCGTAGTAGGTATGGTTATGGCATTCGATGATATTCAGAGAGCAGGCGATATGAGCCCTACTATTGTGGCCGGTGGTATGAAAGTGGCTTTGATCACGACTGTAGGGGGTCTTATCGTGGCTATTATCCTTCAAATTATTTACAACTACATTCTTACAAAGATGGAAGGTATCCTTAACAAAATGGAAGACGCCTCTATCACTTTCCTTGATCAGGTAATTAAATATAACATTAAATACAAAAACTTGTAATAATTATGGCTGTAACTAAAATACACAGAACTTCCAGAATGGTTCTCATGATAGGGGGGGTTGCAATTTCCCTTGTTGTGCTGGGCCTGTTCTATTTAGGAGGTCAGGCATCGGCACAAGATAAAGTGATTGCCGAGCTAAGTCAGCCTAAATATACTGATGCGATATTGTATTGGGCTTATTTTCTGCTGATTGTCACGGTAGTTGTTTTGATTGGATTTGCTGTGTCAGATTTTATAAGAGGATTGAAAGAGAATCCCAAGAAGGCATTAAGTGGATTTTTAGCTATACTGGCTTTGGCGGCATTATTAATATTCTCCTTTGTCATGGGAGATGGAACGCTGTTGAATATTCCAGGATATTCAGGTCCGGATAATACACCTCCAACCTTGAAATTGACCGATATGTGGCTTTACTCATGCTATTTTATGCTGATAGTAACGGTGTTGGCAATGATTGTAATGCCTATGTTGAAGGTGAAGAAAAAAATGACATTATCGTAAGGCTTTTTGACCTGGCACAAGCATGCTTGTGCCAGGTCATAGCCTGAAAACGAACGAATTAATGTAACGATTCGTAACAAGAATCAATAAAAATGTTTTAATATGCCAAAATCAAGTAGAAAAGTTCCGTCACTCAACGCAAATTCAATGGCTGACATTACCTTTTGCTGCTGACTTTTTCATACTTGTTTCTAGTATGGATACGGATTCCGGTTTGGCTCGTCGCCTCCCGGCACCTCCACAGTCAGAAGAGCAAACATCGGTAGACGTACAGCGCAGGAATCTGCTGGTAGTACTGGTAAATGCCCAGAACGAAACGATGGTTCAGAACCAGCTTACCAGAGAGTGGTATTCCAATGAAAGAGAGTTGCGTGGAGAACAAGGTGGAAAAGTGGCTTTAAAAGATATGGTGAAAGAGTTCGTACTTAATACTTCAAATAGTCCGTCACTTCCGGAATTATCCGAAGAGGACTTCGGAGCGCCAATAGGTACGGTGCCTGTTACCTCTGCCCATGTGATCTCTATACAAAATGATGCTACTACCAGCTATAAGGCTTATATTGCAGTGCAGAATGAGGTGGTAAGAGCATATAATGAGTTGAGGGAAGAGGGAGCAAGGAAATATTTCAACATCTCTTATGATGAGCTGACGGAAGAACAAAAAGATCAAATTAACAAGCTCTATCCTCAACGTATTTCTGAGGCTGAGCCTAAAAACTATGGGGGGGAGGGAAAATAATGGGAAAATTTAATAAATCAGGTAAAAGAGAAATGCCTGAGTTGAATTCATCGTCTATGCCCGACATTATTTTCGCTATTCTGTTCTTCTTTATGGTTACTACTACCATGCGTAGTGAAGAAGTGATGGTAAGAATAAAACTTCCTACAGCCTCTGAAGTACAGAAGCTTGAAAAGAAGTCGCTGGTGACTTATATCAATATCGGCCCACCACAGGATGTGAGATTGGGAACAGGTACTCAAATGCAGTTGAACGACAGGTTTGCACAGGTGGCAGATATACAGAATTATATTGCCCAGGAAAAGGCTAGTATGAATGAGGCCGACCAACCTTTAATGACTGTCTCAATTAAGGCTGATGAAGATACGCGCATGCAGTATATTACCGATGTAAACAGGCATTGCGTCAGGCGTATGCATTAAAGATCAGTTATTCAGCCCGAAAGGGAGAGAACTGATACAGTGCTGAACTAATGTAAATTAAAAAAACCGGATCACTCTCAAATGGTCCGGTTTTTTTACATATTAGCCTGTAATTGAGGCTCTTTTTTTATTTACTTTTATTGAAATTTCGTGTGCGTTTTGTTATTTTCTATTCCTTGCGAACGACAATGTTTTCTGACACGTTAAGGATTACCTGATTTCACCCATTCCATCACATTGGCGGGCGCCCGTTTTGCCATAAGCTCACGCTTCATGAAGTCCATATAGGGCATTACGTGATGATAAAACTGATAGTACCCCCTCGCACAGATAATTTAACCCGTCATTACCATATCTGTCTTTAACAAAACGGTTCTTTGGGCATTCGCCGTAGCAAGCAAACAGAACATCACATTCTCGGCATTGCTGAGGCAGTTTATCAAATTTATTGTTACCGAATTCAAGCTGTTCCTGTGAATACATCATTGCTGTAAGAGGTTTGGAGTAGATGTTTCCAAGGCGGTATTCGGGAAATACAAAATGGTCACACGAGTAAACATCGCCGTTAAACTCTATTACCCGGCATGGCCACACGTTTTGCCATAGTGCAAACACCTGGTTGTTCACCAACCCAGTTGGCCAGCGTTGAGTCAAATATCTGTATGAACATTTCTCCTACATCCTGCTTAACCCATTCATCGAATATTGCACATAGGAAGTTTCCCCATTGCCTGCTGTCACTGAAAAGGGCGCCAGCTCTACTTCACTATCAGTATCTTTTGCAGTAGCTAGTTTCAGGGGGGGTGAACTGTTCTTGTGCAGACGTTCAACAATGGGGGGGGTAAACTGTACGAAACGGCAACCTGTAATCTTTGAAAAAAAACGGTAGAAATCGAGAGGATAATCTGCATTGTAATCATTCACTACTGCCATACAATTGAATTCTACACCGTGTTTATTCAGTAGTTCAATACCCTTCATTACACGGTGAAAAGATGGCCTGCCCATCTTGTCACGGCGATATTCATCGTGAAACTCTTGTGGCCCATCGATTGAAATACCCACAAGAAAATTATTTTCCTTGAAGAAAGTACACCACTCATCGTTGAGAAGGGTGCCGTTTGTCTGTATTGAGTTATCTATATGTCTCCCCGGGCATACTTCTTCTGTAGTTCCAAAGCTTTTATAGAAAGAGACCGGACGCATTAGCGTTTCACCTCCGTGCCAGGTGAACATAACCTGTGGCATGGTCTGGGAGTCGAGGTATTGCTCTATGAATTTTTCAAGGAGCTCTTCACTCATCACCTGATTCTTATTTCCATATAGAATTGCCTTCTCCAGATAGTAACAGTAATTGCAATCGAGATTGCATTTCGAGCCTACCGGCTTTAACATTACATACATTGGGCCTGGCAAATGGGGCATATGTTGGCATATTGTGGGTTTATAGAATTTATTTGTACCGCAAATATAAACAAAACATGCAATTATCCGGTTCAATGACTGGTAAGATTCAAAAAAAACACTATGAGGAGCATAGAATAATTTTTTCTATTTTTGAGAAGAATGGGTTAAATAAAAAAAATGGGTAAGCTTACTATATCGCGCCGCTACAACCAAATACCTTGCTTCGGTCAAGACCTGGGGGGGATTCATTGGGAGCTGGCCGTATAGGACTTACCCAAGTGCAAAGATACGGTTTTTTTTAGTTACAAAATGGTTAAATTGATTTTTACTATTCATGCACTTTTTTTATCTTTGTAAATATTTGCACTATTAAAGCATTGTACTATTAACGCAACTTTAACTTTTTTTTAGAGAAAAATCATATCAAATACAATTTAATTATGAATATCGCTGACCGGTTTATTAAATACGCACGTATCGATACTCAATCGGATGAGGAAAACATGCAAACTCCGAGTACCAGGAAACAGTTCAATCTGGCAAAGGAGGTAGAAAAGGAAGCATTGGAGATGGGATTGACAGATGTAAGCCTCGATAATAACTGTTACCTGATGGCTACATTACCGACTAATACAAAGAAAAAGGTCCCTGTTATAGGATTTATTGCACATTTTGATACAAGCCCTGATATGAGCGGTGAAAATGTGAATCCGCGCATCGTAAAAGCATATGATGGAAAAGATATTGTGTTAAATAAGGAACAATCTGTGGTTTATCACCGTCTGACTTTCCTGAATTATTGCGTCATGTGGGTGAAGATATTATTGTAACAGATGGGAATACACTTTTGGGAGCTGATGATAAAGCCGGTATAGCCGAAATTATGAACGCTATGCAATACCTTACTGATCATCCCGAGATTGAACATGGAAAATACGTATAGGTTTTACTCCTGACGAAGAGATCGGTAGAGGGGGGCAGACAAGTTTGATGTTGAAAAATTCGGTGCCGAATGGGCTTATACAATGGACGGAAGTGAAGTGGGGGGGAGCTGGAATATGAAAATTTTAATGCAGCCTCGGCTAAGATAGTTATACATGGTAGAAACGTTCATCCAGGTTATGCGAAAAACAAAATGATTAACGCACTTAACATAGCCAACAAGTTGATTAATCTGCTCCCGCATAACGAACGTCCTGAGTCGACAGAAGGATATGAAGGATTTTTCCATCTTATTTCTTTGACCGGGACAGTGGAAGATGCCAAAATGTCGTTTATTATTCGTGACCATGACAGGAAAAATTTGAGGAACGCAAGTCGCTGATGATAAATGCTGTTGAGATGTTGAACCAGATATATGATGGACGCATCACAATAGAGATGAAAGATCAGTACTATAATATGCGTGAAAAAAAATTGAACCTGTAAAACATGTCATAGATTACGCTTACAGAGCCATGGAAGAGGTGGGTGTAAAGCCAAATATAAAACCAATTCGTGGTGGGACTGATGGAGCACGTTTGTCGTTCATGGGTTTACCCTGTCCTAATATTTTGCTGGAGGAATGAATTTCCATGGGAAATATGAATTCCTTCCAATTCCTTCAATGGAGAAAGCCTCAGAAGTGATTGTAAAAATTGCAGAACTTGTAGCAAAAGATTATTAATATAATTAAAATATTGACTAATAATATGAAAAGGACTCCTTTTACAGATATGCATATTGCACTTGGTGCAAAGATGCACGAATTCGCCGGGTATAACATGCCTATTGAATATTCAGGTATCATTGATGAGCATCAGACAGTAGTGAATGGTGTTGGTGTTTTGATGTGTCGCATATGGGTGAGTTTTGGGTGAAAGGCCCAAAAGCCTTAGAGTTTTTGCAGAAAGTGTGTAGTAACGATGCATCTGCCCTTAGGATCGGAAAGGCTCAGTACACCTGTTTCGTAAATGGAAATGGAGGCATTGTTGATGACTTTATTGTTTATCATTACGAACTTGAGAAATACCTGCTGGTTGTAAATGCAGCCAATATTGAGAAAGATTGGGCTTGGTGTCAGAAACACAACACAATGGGTGCCGAACTTGAGAATGCATCAGGCCATATGGCGCAGCTGGCAGTGCAGGGACCCAGGGCAATTAATACACTGCAGAAACTGACTAATGAGGATCTGGCTGCAATACCTAATTATGCCTTTGTTAACGGTACATTTGCAGGTGTTGAGAACGTAATTATTTCAAATACAGGCTACACAGGTGCCGGTGGATTTGAACTCTATTTCTATCCGGAACAGGGTCAGATAATTTGGGATGCCATTTTGATGCAGGTGAAGAGTTCGGTATCAAACCCATAGGCTTGGGTGCACGCGATACATTACGCCTCGAAATGGGATATTGTCTATACGGAAACGATCTTGACGACACAACAACACCGCTACAGGCAGGTTTGGGATGGATTACCAAATTTACTGACAACAAACCGTTTATTGGCAGAGAGGTGCTGGAAAAGGAGAAGTCTGAGGGAGTATCTCGTAAACTTTGTTGTTTTGAACTGGTTGATAAAGGAATTCCCCGCCACGGGTACGAGATTGTTAATGCCGGGGGGGGAGAGGTTGTAGGGAATGTGACTTCTGGAACAATGTCACCAATGCTGAAAATTGGAATCGGTATGGGATATGTCAAGCCGGAATTGGCAAAGCAGGTACTGATATCTATATAAAGTTCGGAATAGAAATCTGAAGGCAACAGTGGTAAAACCGCCCTTCAGAAAATAGTAAGATTCAGTTTCAGACATAAATCATCTTTCGGGTCATTCCGCCATCAATGATGAAGTTTTGTCCCGTGATGAAGCTGTTTTCGGGATTCATAAGGAAGAGGACCATACGTGCAATATCCCAGGCATTGCCCACACGCCCCGAGGGATGTTGCAGGTGGTCTTCCCGGGATAACAGGGCTTGTTTGGCAACCGATTTTTTTGAGCGCTGAGACATCAATCCATCCCGGGCTGATTGAATTTACACGTACATTTGGTGCCAGGCTTACTGCCATGGCATGGGTGAGAGAGAAGATGCCGCCTTTGCTGGCTGAGTAAGATTCGGTGTTGGCTTCGGACTGAAATGCCCTTGTGGAGCACATATTAACGATAGCCCCCTTCGATTCTTCAAGATAAGGCGCAAGATACTTACTGCATAGAAACGTGCCGGTGAGGTTAGTGGCAATAGCCCTGTTCCACTCTTCAAGGGAAAGCTTATCCATTGGCTTGGAAACCTCATATACGGCATTGTTGACCAGTCCGTATGTGTTGCCAAACTTTTTTTACTGCAGCCCTGATGGAGGACCTGATGCTCACCTCATTTGAAACATCGGTAATAAAGAAATCGCAGCGACGTTTGTTGAGGTGGGGACGAAGCTCTTCCATCGCTTCGCTGTCAATATCAAATATAGATACGGTATAGCCGTTTTTAAGCAGTTCCTGAGAAATAACTCTTCCGATGCCTTGTGCTCCTCCTGTGACTATAATATGTGGCAGTTTTGTCTGTTTCATGCCGCAAGTAAATAAATCAGCAACAACCGGACTTTAACTATAAATATTCTTTTTGCCGGCCAAAAGAGTATTTTTAAGTAGCGATACTATGGTCATTGGGCCTACACCTCCGGGAACGGGAGTTATGTATGAGCATTTAGGGGCAACCTCGTTAAAGGCAACATCACCGGTGAGCTTGAACCCTGATCTGGTTTTGTTGCTTGGTACGCGAGTTGTGCCTACATCAATTACTACCACTCCCTCTTTAACCATATCCCCCTTTCAGAAATTCCGGTACTCCCAGAGCAGCAATAATGATGTCGGCCTGCAGGCAAATCTCTTTGATGTTAGGAGTGCGGCTGTGGCAAACAGTTACTGTACAATCGCCAGGATAGCTTTTTTGCATCATCAGCATGGATACCGGTTTCCCGACAATATTGCTTCGTCCCAATACCACGCAGTGCTTTCCCCCTTGTTTCTATATTGTATCTTCTCAGCAACTCAACTATTCCTGAGGGTGTTGCAGACAGAAAGCAGGGCATCCCCAGCGACATGCGTCCTACATTTACCGGATGAAAACCGTCTACATCTTTGCGATAATCAATTGCTTCGGTAATTTTAGTTTCCGAAATATGTTTTGGTAATGGCAGTTGCACGATAAACCATCGATACCGGTATCGTTGTTCAGCCTGTCAACACATGCCAGAAGTTCTTCTTCGGTGACATCATCTTCGTATCGTATCAGGGTGGACTTGAATCCCACCTCTTCACACGACTTCACCTTGTTAGCCACGTAGGTTTCGCTGCCTCCGTCGTGCCCCCCCACAAGTACCGCTGCCAGATGAGGAGTTTTACCTCCGGCCGCTTTGATAAGTGCTACCTCTTCGGCAATCTCTTTTTTTATTTGTGCCGCAACTGATTTTCCATCAATCAATTCCATAATTTGCTGTTTATTATCTTTTAGTATTAGGATGTCAGTTCTCAGCGTTCGGTTCTGAATTCTGAATTCCCGGTTTCAAGTTTTCAATTTTCTGAATTATGATTTTCAGTTTTATCTTCTGCGCATTTTCCTCATCGTCTGCCGTCCACCGCCCGATGTCATCATGCGCATCATCTTTCGGGTTTCATCGAACTGCTTGATAAGTTTATTTACCTCTTGAACGTTGGTGCCGCTCCCTTTGGCTATGCGGGCCCGACGGCTACCATTAAGTATTTCGGGGTTGCTGCGTTCCTGAGGTGTCATGGAACGGATAATAGCTTCAATACCCTTAAAGGCATCGTCATCAATATCCAGGTCTTTAATCTGTTTACCTACACCGGGAATCATTGATGCAAGGTCTTTAAGGTTACCCATTTTCTTTATCTGCTGAATCTGGGCAATGAAATCGTTAAAATCGAACTGGTTTTGGCAATCTTTTTTTGAAGGCGACGAGCCTCCTCTTCATCGTACTGCTCCTGCGCTTTCTCGACAAGCGAAACAATGTCGCCCATCCCCAGGATACGATCAGCCATACGTTCGGGATGAAATACATCTATGGCATCAAGCTTCTCGCCGGTACCCACAAACTTAATAGGCTTGTCTACAACAGACCTGATTGAAAGAGCAGCCCCCCCACCACGCGTATCACCGTCAAGTTTAGTAAGAACAACGCCGCTAAAGTCGAGCCGCTGGTTAAACTCTTTGGCTGTGTTCACGGCATCCTGCCCTGTCATGGCGTCCACCACAAAGAGAATTTCTTGAGGGTTGATTGCTTTTTTTTATGGATTCTATCTCGTTCATCATCTGCTCATCAATAGCCAAACGGCCTGCGGTGTCGATGATGATAAGGTCTTTACCGTGCTGACGGGCATATTGAAGGGCATTTTGTGAAATTTTTACCGGATTCTTATTATCCTCTTCAGAATATACTGCCACTCCAATCTGTTCCCCCAGTACCTTAAGCTGTTCAATGGCAGCAGGACGGTAAACGTCACCAGCCACAAGCAACGGGCTTTTACCGCGTTTGCTTTTGAGCATGTTTGCCAGTTTGCCGGAGAAGGTGGTTTTACCCGATCCCTGCAACCCCGACATTAGAATTATTGCCGGGCTACCTTTTATATTAATATCAACAGCAGAGCTACCCATAAGGGTTGCCAGCTCATCATGAACAATCTTTACCATCATCTGCTCGGGCTTCACGGCGTTTAGTACGTCTTGCCCGAGTGCCTTCTGTTTAACGGTTTCAGTAAACTCCTTCGCTGTTTTATAGTTTACGTCTGCATCGAGCAAAGCACGGCGTACCTCCTTAAGGGTTTCAGCAACGTTTATTTCGGTAATCTTGCCCTGGCCTTTCAATATTTTAAACGACCTCTCGAGTCTTTCGCTTAAATTCTCAAACATAATTTTTAGTTTTAATTCACTTCACGGACACAATGTGCGCAAAAGCGGAGGTCAATCCGAAAAAAGGCACAGTGTGAAAACGATTCATTGTATGGATGATAATAAATGATTATAAGTGATGAAACAGTTTCACTATTTTGAATACAAAGATAATGAAAAAAAAGGTTTACCCTGAAAAAGTGAAAGTGTACATTTAAAATAACTATATTTGTTCCGGAATTATGACTTTCTCCCCCCCTCAACGACAGAAGAGTGGCATCGGCCCCCCCTTCTAATAATTGAGTGGACTGAATACTTTAACAAAAATGAATGTAAAAAAAAGCAAACAAGCTGCAAAATTTTATTTATCTATCTATTACCGCGGCAATAGTGACGATAGTGTTGAAATTTTACGCCTACTATATAACCGGATCAATGGGTTTTTTTGTCGGATTCGTTGGAATCATTCGTTAACCTGTTTGCGGCTATTTTGCCCTGATTATGTTAAACCTGTCTCAGAAACCTGCCGACGATGGACACGATTACGGGCACAGTAAAGCAGAGTATTTTTCCAGTGCTGCCGAGGGAGCCTTAATTCTTGTTGCAGCCTTTAGCATTATATTGAGTGCCATCAACCGTATTATTAATCCAAGACCGCTGGAAAATATTAACACCGGGTTGCTGTTTTCTTTTTTTGGCATCACTGGTTAATCTGTTGGTGGGGGGGATCGTATTAATTAAAAATGGGAAAAAAACAAATCATTGCTTCTTGAAGCTGATGGTAGACATCTTATGACCGATGTATGGACCTCGGTAGGGGGGTTATTCTGGGGGGATCATCGTGGTTAAATATACCGGGTGGCTCATTATCGACCTGTAATTGCCATACTGGTAGCTATAAACATTATTTATACCGGATATATTCTGATCAGCCGTTCAGCCAGCGGTTTGATGGATGCGGCAATACCCGAGGATGATCTGAAGAAAGTAATCATCTATCTTGAATCATTGAAAGATAAACAGATTGAATACCATTCACTTCTGACACGGGCCGCAGGTCAACGAAAATTTATCTCAATGCATCTGTTGGTCCCGGGAGAATGGACTGTAAAAAAAAGGGGGGGCACGATTGTGCCGATGATATTGAAGAGGCTATTGTTGAAATGTTTGACGAGCCGGTTACCGTTTCAACCCATATCGAACCTGTGGAAGATCCGGCCTCGTTAAAGGATATCGGCATCGATCGTCAGAAGCGCCACAAGGGCCAGCAAGTTACCCCCCCGTAGTATCGGCATCTATAAACAGAATCCATGCAAGGGCCGGCTAATAAAATAAAAAAAACCGGAAGTTATTTAATAACTTCCGGGTGCCTCCCGGCCAAGGCTGATTTCTTCAATTCCGTGGCTTTTATTATTCTGAAAAATGAATATAACAGAATGCTCGCAGCAATTTTTTTACTTGCATTGCAAAGCAGAAAGCTTATCAAACTCAACAAATTATGCCGTTTGCTTATTGATGAATATGTTATGCAATTGCTGAACCCATGAGAAATGCAGCTGCAAGCGACACTATAGCATATAACTCCGGGAATACAGCCAGGATAAGAGTGTTGCTAAACGCATCGTGCCCCCCCTGACCGATAGCAACCACACCGTTAGCACAAACCTGTCCCTGACGTATAGCAGAAAGTAGTCCTACGAATCCCAGAGCAAGCCCTGCAGCTAATGTTGCCATTGCCTGAATAAATGTGATGTCGGGAGTCAACACCCCCCGAAGATACTCTCAAACATGAAGTAGCCGGCAAAACCGTACAATCCTTGTGTACCGGGAAGAGCTGTTAATACTAGAAAATTACCAAATTTCCCGTCCACCTTTTTAGCTGCTCCAATGGCAGCATTTCCAACTATAGTAACCCCGTAGGCGCTTCCAATGCCAGAAAGGGCAATCATCACTGCTATACCTACATAGGCAATTAATAAATTTGTTTCCATTCAGTTGTTTTAATTTATATGTTGTTTTATTGATATTTTTAATTTTTAAAGGGGTTGTATTTTTCCCGCCTCCTGTAAACTCAGAGTTGTTGTAAAATTCAACAAACGTAAGCCGCAAGGGATGTACAAATGCTCCGAGTGCGTTCATGAATATGGTTATGGCGTGTCCGATAACGAAGATAAGGACAGTTACTACCGGTCCTAAGATAGCTTTATCGGGACTCATTCCGGTAGCAAGGCTTGTGAATACACTTGCCAGAATGCCTCCCGACAGCCCCCCCAGCGCGAAAAGGCGTACATAAGATAAAACATCTCCCAGCAATCCGGTGGCCATATTGTATGTATCCCATAAAGACAGCCCAATATTTACGAAAATATTCTTTCCGGGAGAGTTAAAGAATATAATAGGTATTGCAGATGACATCATAACAATATTATGTGCAGTACCACCCATTTGCAAAATTCGGGAACAGATAAGCTACGATTATACTCAGTAGTAGTGTAAACCAACCTATTGTAGATACAGCATAGGGAAAACCGAACTGTTTTATCCGGTTTATACATTTCATGACCATGCCAAACATAATCTGAATTATTCCTAGAACGAGTGAGAGAATAAACATTTGTGAATTGTCAAAAAAAAGATCTGATCTTTCATATTCCGGAAGAACGGAGCGTTGATATCATAAATGTTATAACCGAAAAAAACCACCGGTAAGCAGGCCGCATACCATTGTGGAGGCACCCAGTATCTGTACAAGAGTCATGATGCCTTTAAGTGATTTTTTCTATTTTGTCCTTTTTCAGAATTTTTATAAGTGTTCCCAAGATAAAGAGGAAAGCACCATAACCTATGTCACCCAGCGCCAATCCGAAAAAAAATCATGTAAAACGGCGCAAAGAAAGGAGTCAGGTCCACCTCATTATACTTTGGCATCATATAGAGTTCGGCAATAGGCTCGAACATACGAGAAAATCTATTGTTTTTGAACTTAATTGGCACATCGTCTCCGGGCAATGGATCAGAAGTTTCAAAATATACACTTTCTTTGGCAAGGTAGCCGGTGATCTCTTTAACATTGTCTTCCGGAGCCCAGCCCTGCAGCAGTATTATTTTGTTGTCAGCCACAGGAGTGGAGCTTTGAACAGCCTTGGTAAATACAATTTTATCTTCAAGCTTCTTTATTGCAGCCTTCACCGATGGCAGGTCGTCAGACATCTTTTCAAGTGCTTCATCCTGATGCCTGATCTTCTCCTTTATAGACTCTATCAGCTTGTTTAGCGATTCCAATGACACATCTGGCATCTTAACCTCTTCAATGTTAAGTAGTTCTGCCATATTATTATTTTTGTCACCGTAACAAAATAGGTCCTTGAAGACTCTTTATTTATGACAACTGCATCGTAAAGTGTTTCCCACTCCTTATCATATTGATTGTCCGGAGCAATGAAGAAGTTGATCCGGTATCCGGCTCTCTCAAGTTTTTTTAATATTTTCCGGATCAAAGTTACCCCATGGTTTCAGTAAGTTGCTCTCTTTTATACTGACCTGGAGCTGCTGGTTGAGTGACGACTTGAAGTTCTCTATCTTCTCTATCTCTTCAGGGATTCGTTGGCCGAGTTCGATATCCGGCTCATTGAAAGAATCTTCATTGTTATTATCTCTATATCTTTTCAGAGTCTTTACTGCTCCTTCAAGTTGTTTTAATTTAGAAGTGTATGGATAGAGTTCTTCTTCGTCAAGTTCAGTCCGGTCCTGTTCTACAATATGGATCATTCCCAAATTGCGCAGTTCTATTAGGAACTGTTCATAATCTTTATGGAAAGCCAAAAAGATAAATTTTTTTCATTTTTGCTACCATATTTCTTCTCCTTTCTCCCTTTTTCTTTCCTGTTGAGAACGCATAATCTTTTGTGATGATTTGGAGAGATTCTCCTCATCTTCAAGGTAACGTTTGATTTTCAAAATCGCTTCCTGATATCCCGGTATCTGTACCTTCTCGAATAGGTTCACTTTTTGGGTTGTTTTCTTCCTTGCATGTTCAAGGCGATTGAGCCTGATTTCATGAAAATCGCGGCGAATAGCTGTCTCGGCAAGCTCTTCAAGAGTTTTCACCCCCCGTCGAGAAACCATTTCGGGCGGCTGAACAGGCTGAACTGTTTGATTTCGAAATCAACACTGTCAAGCATGGGAATCAGCACTCCCGCAATTTTCCTCTTCGAAAGATGCACATCTTTAACACTTATCAGGCTGGGATCGAATTCAATCCACATTCCCATCATCTTCTTGTATGAAATCACCTTTGCCTCAAGATCTTTTTCAAGCAATTTGATTTCATCTTTGGCTCTTTTTACCTCCGTCCGAAGTGCTGTCTCCTTATTCTGTAAGGTGGGAAGTGCCCTCTCACGTACAGTCAGTTGTTTTTCAAGCAGCTGACGGGAAGTTTTATTATATTGAAATTTAATAGCCATTTTTTTATTTCCAATACTTATCCACTAACTCTTGTTTCATATTAACCTCGGTTGGTTTGAAGTATTTTGAAAGCAGCTCCCAAGTTTTATCAAGCATCTCCACCGTATTCAGATTTACGTTTATAGCAAGTATGTATTCTGAATAATCTTTCGCGAACGACAATGTCCGCTGATCATAATCGGTCAGATCGAAGCCGTTTTCCAGTTTGGTTTTAGCATTTGCAGCGTCGGCATAAAGTCTTACTGCTGCATTCATCAATTGCGGATGATCGTCCCTCGTTTTCTTGCCCTGTACAAGTTGTTTTAGTCGCGAGAGAGAGCGGAATGGATCAACAATAACCTTTCCCACATCGCTGTCGAGGCGCAGGAAGAGTTGTCCCTCAGTAATATATCCCGTATTATCAGGGACTGCGTGAGTAATATCACCTCCTGAAAGTGTGGTAACTGCAATAATGGTTATAGAGCCTCCTGAAGGGAACTGGGCCGCTTTCTCGTATATTTTGGCCAGGTCGGAGTATAGCGATCCGGGCATTGAATCCTTCGACGGGATCTGATCCATGCGGTTTGACACAATAGATAGAGCATCGGCATATGAGGTCATATCTGTAAGCAGCACCAGCACCTTCTCGTTTTATCGACTGCGAAATATTCAGCTGCCGTCAATGCCATATCTGGTACCAGGAGCCGTTCTACAGCAGGGTCTTCGGTGGTGTTCATAAAAGAGATGATCCGGTTTAATGCACCAGCGTTACTGAATACATTCTTGAAGTAAAGGTAGTCATCGTTTGTCATCCCCATCCCCCCAGAATAATCTTGTCGGTCTCTGCACGAAGGGCCACTGTAGCCATTACCTGGTTGAACGGTTGGTCAGGATCGGCAAAGAAAGGTATCTTCTGTCCCGATACAAGCGTATTGTTCAGGTCTATACCTGAAATTCCCGTTGCTATAAGCTCCGAAGGTTGTTTCCTTCTTACAGGGTTAACAGAAGGGCCACCGATGGGACGCTCTTCACCTTCGGGTACCGGGCCGCCGTCTATGGGATCACCGTAAGCATTGAAAAAAACGGCCTGCAAGTTGATCGCTTACCTTAAGAGAGGGTGATTTTCCCATGAAAATCACTTCGGCATTGGTTGATATACCTTCGGTACCCCCCCAAAAATCTGCAGAGTAACCTCGTCGCCCATTATTTTTACTACCTGTGCCAGTCGCCCTTCCACTGTAGCCAGTTCATCATAACCCACATTGGTTGCTCTCACAGAGCAGGTGGCTTTCGTGATTTGGGTAATTTGCGTATATATTTTCTGAAATGCTTTTGCCATAACTTCAATCTATTTTTTGATAAGCCAATTGGTTCAGCTTGCTGTAGTATTTATTAAACCTCTCTGATTTGAATTCTGAGTAATTCATCTGTCTGCCGGTATTTATCACCTTCTTGAAAAAAATCAGCCACATCGTTGAAGTTGTCAAATTCGAAATCGGTGCGACAGATATCGATTACCAGGTCAAGAATATATTTCTGACGTTCTATTGGTGTAACTGCATCAATATCATCAAATGCATCTTGCTGCAATATGATGAAATCTATCAATTCAGATTTCCAGAATGTAATATGATACTCTACCGGCACGCCGTCATCTCCCAGAATATTTATCTGTTCGGCAATCTCCTTTCCACGAAGGAGGCGGGTCTTTGCCTCATTTACTTTTTCTGTCCAGTCGGTTGATATATGCTCAGAAATATACTCTTCAAACTCAGGATATTCAATATATTTCGAATATGATTCTATAGGGTTGATAGCAGGATACCTTTTTTTATCGGCACGATCCTGTTCAAGTGCGTAATAACAACGGGCAACCTTTTTTTTGTGTTTTCGGTCACCGGCTCTTTGAGGTTACCCCCCAGCGGGTGATACTGTACCGATAAAGGTAATTGATCCCTCCTTGTCATTATTCAGGATCACGTGCCCTGCCCGGCCATAGAAATTGGATATAATAGCTGAGAGGTCCATAGGAAAGGCATCGGGGGGGCCCGGTAGCTCTTCCAGCCGGTTACTCATCTCACGCAACGCTTGTGCCCAACGTGAAGTAGAGTCCGCCATCAGAAGTACTTTCAAGCCCATTGAACGGTAATATTCACCAATTGTCATAGCTGTATAGACCGAAGCTTCACGTGCCGCCACAGGCATGTTTGAAGTGTTTGCTATTATGATTGTACGCTCCATAAGCTTGCGCCCGGTGTGCGGATCAACAAGTTCGGGAAATTCAGTAAAGATCTCCACAACCTCGTTTGCACGTTCACCACATGCGGCTATGATTACTATATCGGCCTCTGCCTGTTTTGAGATGGCGTGCTGAAGCACAGTTTTCCGGTGCCGAAAGCCCCCCCTGGAATAAATCCCGTTCCACCTTCCACTATCGGATTCAGGGTATCTATGGAGCGAACACCCGTTTCTAGCAACCTGTATGGCCTTGGTTTCTCTTTATAAGCTGTGAGGGGGGGTATTTTTACGGGCCATCGCTGAATCATATTCAGCTCCGTTTCATTGCCGTTTTGGTCTTCCACCACTGCTACTGTTTTATAGATATTGTAATCTCCTTCCTTCGCAATGCTTTTAATGATGTACTCATCTTTCATCTTAAAGGGAACCATAATCTTATGAGGTTGATAGTTCTCGTCCACCTCACCCAGCCAGGATCCCGCGGTTACCTTTTCCCCCCCGGTTTGGCAATAGGTTTAAAATGCCATAGCTTCTCTTCATCGAGTGGGAATGTGTACTCACCGCGTTTCAGGAAAACACCATCCATTTTATCAAGATCGTTCTCCAACCCGTCGAGGTTCCGCTCAAGGAGCCCGGGTCCCAGTACTACCTCAAGCATATGGCCCTGAAATTCCACTTCTGCTCCTACAGTAAGTCCACGTGTACTTTCGAAAACCTGAATGTAGGCATTCTTTCCGATTACCTTGATAACTTCCGACATCAATCTGGTCCCATCCAGATCGATGTAAGCGATCTCATTTGAGCAACAGGCCCATCCGCATCAACGATGACTAGATTGGATATGATCCCTTTAACTATTCCTTTGTCAACATATATGTTTTTTTTAATTTGTATCGGTATTAAAATTCTTCCGGTAGGTTTGTCTGATTCTTCAGATTGGAAATAATTTCCCGAAATACACGTTCACCTTCTTTCGCGTTTAGCTTCACCCAACGTTCAAGGATTTGAAGTTTACATAGATAGGCGAATATGTATTCGATGTTGAAGTAGTCGAAAACGGTGTTCTCTTCAAGCCAGTTCCATCTGAACCTATCGGCCTTTCGCTCACGTTCATAAATATCCGATTCCTCTGATATGCGCTGTATAGTATCGAAATATTCCAGTTCACGACTAAGCCCGAAATCGCGTATGTTGGCATTATCTTTAATTATTTTTGCGATTTTATTACTTCCAACTATCACTTTTGTGATATCTATACCATATTTTTTTGCATAGATTGCCGCGAGTATATTCCCGATATTCAGGTTGAGTTCGAACCATTCAGAAATCAGGCTGTTTTTAACTTCTATCCCATAGTCCATAAACAGGGAGGTGAGCAAATCTTCCCACAACCTTCCTCCTTGGGGGGGCTGCCCTTCCTCACTTAACCATATCCGGATAAATTTTTCGAAATAGGGCGGTATTTTTTTTATTTGTGACAGGAAGATCTTCTTTTACTCTTTCTAATGTTTCCAGTATATCTTCACGCGATAATTTTCCTGCAGGGTTCAGATCTGAATCTTTTTTTCAACAGTGTGAACAGATTCTCATTATCTGTCTTCAGGAAATATTTGCTCAATAGCTTCTGATCTGCCTGTTTTAATTCTGTGTCGAGCATTGATCTGAATTCTTCCACAGTGAAGGGAAGCTTCATGCTGTCGAAAGTGAAATCTGGCAGTCCGGATATAAAGTAGTAATATTGATTTTTAAAAAGCATATGCAAAATCAAACCGGTAATGGGGGGGAGATAAAAATCTCCTGTGTTAAAATAGAAGTTTTTGAATCTGAGGACGCAAGAACTCTCTGAAATATTCGATAAACTCCTCTTCTCCGAATTTTACTTTGTAGGAACCATCTTCAGGAGATAGTGTGAATCCTGTTTAATACCACTCACTGTCTCAATCTTTAATCCTTTATCCAGGAGATTTTTGGCATTGGAGGCGATGTACGACTCAAGCTCCTTAGGATTTTTAACCCCCCCAATAGTTAAGGTTTCATCCTTAGACCAGTTCTGTATCAGCTCCACTATCAGTTTCTGCATAAAGGTTTTGTCCTCAACGGCAGCCTTCACATTCATCGAGGCCAGCTTGTCAGTTACGATGTTGGTAATCTCCGTTTTGAGTGCCTCGGAAGACTGAGCTGCGAACAGTTTTAGTTCCGCTTCGGTATGGCTTTTTAATTCTGCACTTTTCTTTTGGGCTGCAGCAATAATTTCAGCCGCCTCAGTTTTTGCTTCATCCAATATTTGCTGCTTTAAAGCTGTGGCTTCCGTAACTATTCTGTCGGCTTCTTCTTTGCCTTTCTCCACACCCTCGGAGTACAATTTTGAGGTAAGTTCCTGAATCTTATCCATATAGTAATATAATGATTTTATTTTTTTTGAGCCCGGGAAGTCGATATTCCAACCTGTCGGATATGGATTACCGGCACAATGCTGAAAATGCAAAGTGAACCCACAAATTTACAAAAATAATGCAGAATTGTAATTTAATCAAATCAAAAATACCTGAATCGTACATTTATAAGTTTCAGGCTGCATTATTTTCGGATGAATTGTCGTTTTCACCATCTCTTTTATTTGGCACTGTTTTGCTTTTAATAGAACTATGGACAGGAAAATCTTCAGGCTTGCCATTCCAAATATTATTACCAACATTACCGTTCCATTACTGGGGGGGATGATTGATATTGCCATTGCAGGCAGGCTTGGCTCCGCAGTGTATATTGGTGCCATAGCCCTTGGTGCAAATATTTTTAACATGATTTACTGGAACTTTGGGTTTCTGAGGATGAGTTCAAGCGGTTTCGCCGCGCAGGCATACGGAGCAAGGGATCTATCGGAAGTTATGAACGTATTTATCCGTTCTCTGGCCATAGGGCTGGGAGTTGGCTTATCATTGTTTTATTGCAATATCCCATTGGTGAGCTGGCTATTACTTTTATAAAGTCGGGCCCTGAGTCAGCAGAGCACGTGAAGAGCTATTTTCGTATTGTGGTGTGGGGGGGAGCGCCGGCAGTGTTGGGGGGGATGTATGCCTTTAAGGGGGGGTGGTTCATTGGTATGCAGAATGCAAGAATTCCCATGGTCATCGCCATCCTTAATAATCTGCTCAACATTTTGTTAAGCATGGTTTTTGTTTTTGGTTTCGGGATGAAGATCGAAGGAATTGCGTTAGGTACAGTGTTATCGCAACTAATTTCGCTACTGGCAGCAGCAGGCCTTTGGTGGAAGTATTACAGACGCCTTGTGGAATATGTCAGGAAGGAGACTGTTTGGGACAGGCAGGCTATTCGTCAATACTTCAGGGTAAACAGTGATATTTTTGTACGTACTTTTTTTGTTGACTTTAGTTACCACTTTTTTTCACCTTTGCCTCTTCGGGGATGGGAGAGGCCATATTGGCAGTCAATGCCCTTCTGATGCAGTTTTTCATGCTCTTTTCCTATTTTATGGATGGTTTTGCCTATGCCGGTGAGGCCCTGACCGGTCGGTTTATCGGTTCTAAAAACCGGGAATACCTTCAGTGGATGATCCGTAGGATATTTTTCTGGGGGACTGTGGTGAGCCTTGTTGCCGTAATAGTTTATCTGATCTTTCCTTCTCAGATACTGCATATCATGACCAACGACCTTTATATTATTGAGCGAACCAAAGATTTCATGTTTTGGACATTGCTTATCCCCCCCGTTGCCGGCTTTGCTGCTTTTCTGTGGGACGGTATTTTTATCGGTGCTACGGCTTCCGCACAGATGCGTAATGCATGATACTCTCTTCTGCGCTTTTTTTTGCCTGCTATTTTATTATGTCCCCCCCACTGTGGGGGCAATAATGGACTCTGGCTTTCTTTTATCCTCTACCTGCTGGTAAGAGGTGTTATGCAAACCATCTGGTCGCGGAAAGCTTTGTCTTTTTAATGCGATAGCTTGTTCTTAAAAAAAACCTTAAAATAGAAAATGATTATTTATAATAGCCTGAATATTAATGCCTATTTCAGCTAGCTTCTGCATTATCTGTTATCATTAACATCCTACTCCAGGTATCTACCTATTTTGCCACTGATCTGAAGCAGTGAGATCTCATAAAGCTTTGTGTTGTATTGCGCTGTTAAGAGTCGCTGTTCTGCTTCTAGCAGGCTATTTTGAGCCTCACGCAGTTCCAGCCCGGAGAGATCTCCGATCTTATACCGTTCCATGGCTATCTCGTAATTCAGTTCTGCATTTTCAAGGCTTTCGGACTCCAGCTTTGCCAACTCAATATTGTTCTGGTAAGCCATCCACATATTAGCAAAATCGCTTTGTATTGCAAGTTTACTTCTATCTATTTCCAGTTCCCTGTTTTGAATGGATATTTTTGCATTCTTCTGTTCTCTTCTGCGGTTGAATCCATCGAAGAGTGTGTATCCTAACGTAAGCCCGGCTGAAGGGCCCCCCCAGTTGCGCTGCCTGTCAATAGACCCAGTGTTGTAGTTGTAATTGGTGAACCCGTATCCGGTATTCAAACGGAGATAGGGATAGTTCCTGCTTTGCAGTTTTTTTAGTTCAAGCTCGCTCAATGTTTTGTTCTTTTGTGTGAGTAGTAGCAGAGTGTTTTGCTGTAATGAAGCATCAAGAAGCTCATCCTGCGACAACATTGTATCGAAAAGGATGGTGGTATCTTCTGCCATGAAATTCCTGTTTACATCCACTCCCATCAGCTCGTTGAGCCTTATACGGGATCTGTTCAGTATCTCGTATTGCTGTATAAGCTGAGAGCTGTCGGCATTAAATAGACGCGGGCCTGTTGAAGGTCGAGGCGCGATAATGACCCAACCTGATAACGTGCCTCCACGATGCGTAATCGCTCCCTTGAAAGCGCTACGGCATATTGGAGATTACCTAGGCGGATCTGCTGTTGTACATAGTTGTAGTATTCAGCTGTTAAATTGGCTATGAGGTTCTCTAAAGACAGGCGGGTATTCAGTTCACCTACTGTCTGCAACTCCTGTAGCCGCTTATAGTTTGTTTGCACGCGGAAGCCCTCAAATAGAGTCCAGCTCAGATTAACCGATGCATCAAGAGCCTGTGTGCCGGAGTTGCGGGTTTTTACAATATCTCCGCCTCCAGAGGGTGACTGATTGGTGTTGCTGCTACGCATGCTATACCCCCCCGAATTAAGGTTTACATCCGGTAAGAAGCCGGCATTCCCCCCGGAGTGACATTGTTATCAGAGATCATTTCTTCATTGCGTGCTATCCGCAGGTCGTAATTATTCTCAATCCCAATCCTCAGGCATTCCTGCAGGTTTATCACACTTTGCGGTGATGTGATGAAAGGAATAAAGAAAAACAGTAACGACAGCACCTCTTTTATCTTCTTACTCATGTTGCAGTTTCTCATTATTTTTCTTCTTTTCTTTGCTTTCCTGTCGGTGGAGAGATACATATACATTGCAGGTATGAGGTACAGGGTGAGCAGCGTGGAGATAAGCAGCCCGCCTACAACTACTGTCCCCCCCATCGCGATCCTGCCGTTCGCTCCCTCGCCTGTGGCGAACATAAGTGGAAGCAGACCGAGAACGGTTGAGATGCTTGTCATAAGTATCGGGCGAAACCTCTGTACTGAAGCCTCCACGATTGCCTGGCTCTTGTCAAGGCCGGTAGCCTGGCGCTGGTTAGCAAACTCAACAATGAGGATACCGTTCTTGGTAACCAGGCCAATAAGCATTATCAACCCTATCTGGCTGTAGATATTCATTGTCACCCCCGGTTATCCACATGAACAACAGTGCACCGAAAAGTGCCAGCGGAACAGTAAACATTATGACAAACGGGTCTTTGAAGCTCTCAAACTGAGCCGCCATCACGAGGAAGATCAGCAATAGAGCCAGCCCGAAAGCAAAGAGAAGGCTCGATGAACTCTCCCGGAAATTTCTCGACTCCCCCCTCAAGGGCTGTCCTGAATGAATCGTCAAGCACTTCAGTTGCTATCCTGTCCATCTCTTCCAGTCCCTCCCCCAATGAATATCCGGGTGCAAGCCCTGCTGATATCGTTGCGGAGTTAAACCGGTTATACCTGTATAGCTGAGGGGGGGCGACCGACTCTTGGAGTTTGACAAGGTTATCCATCTGGATCATCCGCCTGTCTGAATTTTTGATATAGATGGTTTTCAGGTCTACAGGTTTATTTCTCTGCTGACGGTTTATCTCTCCAAGAATCTGGTACTGTTTGCCGTTCATGTAAAAATAACCCATTCGTTGCCCGCTTAGAGCGTATTGCAAAGTCTGGCCGATGTCGCGGGTACTTACTCCCAGCATGGCTGCTTTATCTCGGTCTATCAGTATGCGTGTTTCGGGTTTGGTGAACTTCAAATCCACATCGGCCATCTGGAAGTAGGAGCTTGCATTTACCTTTTCCATGAAAAGGGGGGATGAACTCCTGCAGCTTCTCAATATTGGGAGCTTGCAGCACATACTGGATGGGCATTCCGGCACGCCGCCCTCCAAAAGTAGACTGTTGCTGTACGAAGGCACGGGCAGCCGTTTCATTCCTTACGGCACGGGAAAGAGCATCGGCAATCTCCATCTGACTTCGTTCACGCTTATCCATATCAGGCAATACCAGCCGGACCATTCCGAACCCGCTTCGGGTCATGGTTATATTTGATTCTCTTTCTGGCGCGATAGAATCGGAAATATATGAGATCCGGTCGGTGTAGTCCCGTACAAATTCATAGGTTGCACCTTCAGGGGGCGGAACTTCTGATTATCACCTGCGAACGATCCTCAAGTGGAGCCATCTCGGCCGGTATGATTCCCTGGAAGAGAACAATGAGTATTGCCGAAATAATAACTACCGGCAAGACGAGCCATTTTTTTGTTTAGAAACAGATTCAGGGAGTTATTGTATATACTGTTCATCCCCCCCTTGAAAAAAAGCTCTGACTTTTGATAGAGTTTCGATGGCTTTCGTTTCCTCTTTAACATTTTGATGAGAGCATGGGGGGGACGAAAGACAAAGCTACAAATGAAGAGATGATAACGGCACCTGAAATAACAATGCTGAATTCCCTGAATAATCTTCCTGTCAGCCCTTCAAGAAAAACAATAGGAAAGAAGATAGCCACCAGCGTTACTGTTGTAGATACCACTGCAAAGAATATCTCTTTGGACCCTGTGATGGATGCCTGCCCGGGTCCATCCCATTCTCAACCTTCTGATAGATATTCTCAGTTACTACTATGGCGTCGTCAACCACCAGACCGACTGCCAGTACTACCGCCAGCATCGACAATACATTGATTGAGAATCCCGCCAGATACATCACGAAGAATATACCGATAAGTGATATAGGTATTACCAGTGCCGGGATAAGGGTGACACGCCAGTTACGAAGGAAGACGAATATGATGAAAACCACCAGGATAAAAGCAATGATTACAGTTACTTGCACCTCCTCGATGGATGCCCTGATAAATTTAGTGTTGTCGAAAGCTACATCCAGAACCACATCCTCAGGGAGATCTTTTTCATCTGGTCCATGCGTAATCTCACCTGATCGGCAATACTTATATGGTTGGCCCCCCCGGCTGGGGTATTATAACGCAGCTCACCATGGGAACGCCGTTCCTGCGAAGGATATTTTGACGGTTGGCTGCATCCAGCTCGGCATACCCTACATCCCTGAAGCTACTATCCGGAAATTATCTTCTATCAGAATTAAATTGTTAAAATCTTCCGGCGTCTGCATCAATCCCATTGTGCGGATCGACTGTTCTATGTGGTCTCCTTCTATACTGCCTGCAGGAAGTTCAATATTCTCCCTGTCAAGGGCATTTTTTTTATGTCCATGGGAGTGATATTGTATGCTGCCATTTTTATGGGATCAAGCCACAAGCGCATAGCGTATCTGTATTCTCCCCCCCAAATCTCAACCGCACTTACGTTGGAGATGGTTTGCAGACGCTCCTTGACGGTGAGGTCGGCGATCTCAGAGAGCTCAAGCATAGAACGGACCGGGCTCTGCACTGTAATCTGCATGATTGGGTCAGAATCGGCATCAGCTTTCGAAACTGTGGGAGGATCGGCATCTCGCGGCAG
>JMBX01000021.1_pt1 | contig 39170 bp, 60 predicted proteins | sample 616521 | NCBI WGS metagenome assembly JMBX01 (sample SAMN02727906, study PRJNA239997) | anaerobic digester metagenome | biome: anaerobic digester; isolation source: mesophilic anaerobic digester inoculated with municipal waste water sludge... | place: Germany: Bielefeld University, CeBiTec ...
AAACTGGATGAATAGCCTTGAAGAAGTCGCCGGACCGGGGGGGGTGTTTATCTCCCCGCACCGCAGTTTTATTGTGCATTTGGGTTGGGTGTCGCGCATCAGCCGTGATGAACTCAAAATGGCGGATGGCTTCATCGTGCCTATCGCGCGCGGTCGCTGGCAGGAGGTTTCAAAGGCGTGGCTGGCGTACCGACGGGGGGCATAGCGCATGAGCCTGTTGGTTTGCTGCTTTTTGTGTGCCGGTTTATGTGGTTTTCCGGCTGGCGCGGTTCAAGGTAAACTGGGCGAATGTGTTGATTCTGGCGCTTATCCTGGCGGGGGGGATTTTGGGTCTGGCGGTCTGGCTTGCAAGACCATGGATTTTATTCGCCGGTGGCGGGCTGACGCTTTTCTTCTTTGTGCTATTTTATGACGACGAGCCATTCCGCATCGAATTGCGCTGGCTTTGCCTGTTTTGCTGATAACGCCCTGCTTTGCCTTGCTGTTACCGATGCGCTTTGCTTTTGGCGCGAGCTTTTTATTCGCGCTGTTTTTTTATATGGGCATGGAAACGCGCACTCACCTGGCCACGCGCGCTCCTGGTCGCGCTTCTCTTTGTCGCTTTGAGTTTTGTAAGCCCGCTTTATTTGCAGATTATCCTGAATGGTCTTAGTTTTATCGCGCTGGATGGTTTGATGTATTCCATCCAAAAGCATTTTGACATTAACTCGCGGGCTTTTCAGCAGAGTTTGCTGAGCAGTCATTATCAGGAAGTCAAAGAAATTTACTTACAGATGCGCAGCTGGCGGCATGATTATCACAACCACTTGCAGAGTTTTAAGGCTTATTTGGCGCAGGGGCAGATTAAGGAACTGGGCAAGCATCTCAACGAGCTGGAGGCGGAGCTGGACAGCATTGACACGCTGGTCAATTCCGGAAACGCGATGGTGGATGCCATTCTCAACAGCAAACTGAGTTTGGCGAAAAAAACATGGCATTGATCTGAACGTCAAGGTCGCGGTGCTGGCGGATTTACCCATCAGCGATGTGGATTTATGTGTGATTTTGGGGGGGAATTTGCTGGATAACGCGATTGAATCCTGCCGGCAAATTGAGCCGGGGGGGAGCGTTGGTTGCGCGTTTATTTTGACACGCAGGGCGAGCAGCTTTATTTGTCGATACAGAACGCGGCGAAAGAAATCCTGAATTTTAACGAACGCCACTATATCAGCACGAAACGAGGCGATCATGGTTTGGGGGGGCTTAAGCGGGTGAAACTGCTGCTGGAAAAGTATCAGGGCTTTTGAACCTGCAAAACGAGCCGGGCATCTTCGCTGCTGAGGTTTCGGTTCCTTTGGGGGGGCATTAATAACATTAACAGAATCTGCTCTGCGGGACGCTGGCGAAAATAAATGTTCCTTCATGGTCTCCTGACCATGACAGGCACGTGGTCAGGAGACCACGTGCGAACAAGTGCAAACGTGTATCTGCACGGCGGGACGCCGGCAGGAGGAATAAGAACGCTCGCCCCGGCGTCCCGCCGCGGGCATGACAAAAAAAATCATACAAAATCCCCCCCATATAAACTCCAAAGAAACCCCCCCACCAACAACCTTTCGCGTCAGAAAACGACATTTCACGACAAAAGCGCGAAATCAGCAAAAAGATTTGTTATTCTATGCTTGTTGGATAACTCGGAAAAGGTGAACTATGAAACATCTCTGGAAAAACTTCACATTTTTATGCGGCGAGTGGCGAAAATTGCCCATTAAAAAAACCGCATGGCTGTATTTTTTTCTTGTATTTCTTATTTGGTAGCGTGGTCGCGGTGCTGGCGGTGCTTGTGCCATCGCGAGCGGTGGTCTCTTTACAAAATTTTGAGACTTTTCTGCCCTTTTTAGGATTAGTAGCCGCATTAGGTATTGCGCTGTTTCTGCAAAATATTCTGCAAAATGAAACTTATATGCTCAGTTTTCTTTTTCGCCTCCTTGAAGCTTATCCCGCTGCAATGAAGCCCATGCTGTTACCCGCCGAGCAAATGGAAGGCCCCAAAGGCAAAGAACAGCGCAATTACATCTCTGCAGCGGTCTATTGGGGGGGTAACGAACTTGGGGGGGTGGAAGGTTTCATGACGAATATACGGGATATTGTTGCAAATCTCATCAACACCTTGATATACATTCTGCTTTCAGCACGCCTGGAATGGAAATGGCTGCCTCTGATCCTCTTACCTGCTGTCGGGCAAGGCATTATGTCACTCATTTTATGAAGCAGATAAATGAGAAAACCAGGAAAGGCAAAATCTTTGGGCTGAAGGCCATTACATGCAAAGCATCGCGCTGAAAAATGAGGCGGCAAAAGATGTCAGACTGTACCCCCCCATCGTGGATATTTTTAAGAAAAAGTATCTGGACTTGCGCAAACGTTGGGATGGCTATGTGAGCGGAAAACAGTATCGGCTTTTCGCTGCGGATGCAAGTTTTTGGCTGTTGAGCATCGCGCGCGATGTCATTGTCTTTATCGTCCTTTTCGACGTGTTCAGGCGGGCATGCCTGTCTCCGACTTTGTGCTCTATATGGGCGTTATCTTGGGCATAAGTGCTTATGTGAGTGGGATATTTAATAAAATCGCACTTTTGTTTCAAAACAACTTTGTTGTTACGCACTTTCGCGAGGCGATGCAACAGCCGGAATATGACCAAACCGGCACGCCAGGTTTGGTTCCTCAAGGTTTTGGTACGATTCGCTTTGAGAATGTCTCTTACTCCTATTCAAGTGAGAATGAGAATACAAAATGGGCGCTAAAAAAATATCAACCTGACGATTAAACCCGGCGAGAAAATTGCCCTGGTTGGCGAAAATGGCGCGGGCAAAACGACGCTGGTCAAGCTTGCCACGGGCATCTTTACCCCCCCAACACGTGGCGAAATTTATTATGACGGTATCAACATCAAAGAATTCAAACCTACGGAACTTTACAAAAAAAGTTGCCATGGTCTTTCAGAATGTGACTATCATCGCCACGACATTGGCGGAAACATCACTTGCCAGCCCGAAAGCGAAATTGACTATGAACGCCTGAAATGGGCAATTGAAAAAGCCGGCTTGAGCGAGGTTGTGGCACGATTGAGCGAAGGTGTGCACAGTCAGCTGACGACTTATCTGCACAAAGACGGGGTGAACTTGTCGGGTGGCGAAAACCAGCGTTTGATGCTGGCGCGCGCCTTGTATAAGGGTGGCGACATCCTTATTCTAGACGAGCCCACAGCGGCACTGGACCCGTTGGCTGAAGCTGCATTGTACGAAAGATATCATGAATTGGCCGAAAACCAAACGGCGGTTTTTATCTCGCATCGGCTTTCTTCGACCCAGTTTTGTGATCGGGTGGTCTTTTTGAAGGAAGGCGAAATCGTTGAAACCGGCACGCATGCATCTTTAATGGAAGCCAAAGGCGCTTATCAACATATGTTCCATGAACAAGCCAAGTACTATCAAACGGAGGCGGCATTATGAGCCAGGCAGAAAAAGTAAACAAAGCAAGAAAAAAAAGACGAACGCAAAAAGGCGTGGCAAACCCTGCTGTGGGTTCTCAGGGAAGTTCATACCCTCAAGCGATCTTACACGCCATTGGTACTCATCCACACCTTGCTGAACTTAGCCACCATCTACGTGCCGATACTGCTCATCGCGCCGGTTTTGGAAGGTTTTATCAGCAAAACTGGCAAAAGGCATGGACATGGGGCTTGACCCTGGTGGGGCTAAGCATCGCCTTGAATTTACTTAAAGATTTTTTTAAGTCGTTATCTAAAAATTCAAGGCAGTGATTTGCATGAGGCTTTTTCTGCTAAAATACACGAAAAACCGATGACTCTCGACTATCCCAGTTCGCAGGACAACGATGCCAAGAATGCGTTTCAGCGCGCGTTTCAGTCCATGAACTATGAAGGTTATTTTAATGAGTTTATCGGGCAACTCTTTACGCTTTTGGGTGATTTGCTAAGCCTTATCACATCCGTTTCGCTAAGCGCGGTACTGTTGCTTTCTTCACCAAAAACTGAGGGATGGCTTTCTGTCATCGCGCAACCCTGGCTGGCAACGACGGTGACGGTTGGCTTGGTTGTTTTCCTGTCGTTGCTAACAAAGAAAAGCAATGATCAGCTTGCCATCCAGCGCAAACGCTATCACGATGAGCATATCACTGTTGAAACGGATCTCAATTACATTGTGATGCAAGTTTTGCTTTCACACGGGAACTACGCGCTATATCAGGTCTACAACATGATTCCGATGATTGCTGCCTGGTACAAAGAAAAAAAAGCAAAGCCTTGACAGACTTTCTCTTAAAAGCCAACATAATAATAAAAAGAGAAATATTGAATAAAGATGTCAGTGGTTTTGTTTTTACGCTGATGGCATGGTTTGTTGCTGGTGTTAAAGTAATGACTAACGCTGTGCCCCCCCTGGCGATGGTGGTGACCTATGCCAACAGTCTTATACAGGTCAGCAAGTCGTGGCTGAGTTTTAGCGAAAATTTGGCTACGATAACGCGCCGTGTGCCTTACTATCAGGATATTCAAAATTACATGGCGAAGGAAAACGCGCTGGAAACTGGTACGATTCCGGTTGAAAAACGACGCGACCACGAAGTTTTGCTGACCATGGAAAACGTTAGCTTCAAATATCCCGGTTCGGACAAGTGGGCTTTGCGCAATGTGAACGTGACCCTGGACATGAAAAAGCGCCACGCGTTGGTGGGTCTGAACGGCGCGGGCAAAACAACGTTTGTCTTGCTTTTGTGCCGGCTGTATGACCCAACCGAAGGGCGTATCTTGCTGAATGGTGTGGATATTCGCAAATACAATTATCAGGAATATTTGCGACTCTTCTCGGCGGTATTCCAGGATTTTCAGCTTTTCGCTTTTCCGGTGGCGGAAAATGTGGCTTGCGACGTGGATTATGACGAGGCCCGTGTGCGCGCTTGTTTGGAGATGGCGGGATTCAGTGAACGTCTGGCGGAACTCGAAGAAGAAGGCAAAGGTTTGGAAACGGAAGTAGCTTCCTTCCTTGGTGGTGTGATGCATTTTAGCGGGGGGGTGAACAGCAGAAAATGGCTATCGCGCGGGCTTTGTATAATCAGGGCTCGGTGATGATACTCGATGAACCCACTGCCGCGCTGGACCCCCATCAGCGAGGCGGATATTTACGCGCATTTAAACGAGATCATTGAAGAGAAAACGACCGTGTTTATCTCGCACCGTATGTCATCTTGCCGCTTTTGTTCGGATATCATCGTGTTCAATGAAGGTGAAATTGTGGAACGTGGCGAGCATAATTCGCTCCTGGCGCAGGGCGGTTTGTATGCTGAGATGTGGGCTGCCCAGGCGAAGTATTATCTCGAGCAAGGACATGTGAGTCTGGTGGAGAACTAGCGGGTTCGTGTAAGAGAACCCGCTAGCTTAGAAATAACAGGGGGGGTATAATTAGATTAGAAAATCTGAAACGAGGGATTTCCATGTTTAATTACGAAAACTCAACGAAGCACTCGATTATTTCAAAGTGATATTTCCTGGAACACATTGGGAAAAAGAAAAATATAAATGGCAAGCAGTGAAACATTTTCAGGAACACTGGGATGAAAACGCGACTGATTTTTCTGAAATGTGGATGAAAGCAACGGAAAAACTGAAAATTTGTTGGCGTCAAGATATAACTTTCCACGGGGGAATGATAAGAGACTTTATAGAAGTTGCCCCCCTGAAAAGTGAGAGCAATGTTTGTCAATCTGTTTGATGAATCAAAAGATTTGGAGACCAGGGTAAGGAGTTTTCAGTCTGCTTCCGATGATCTTTTAGAAACCCACAAGGAGGAAAAAGGCTGGAAGCAACATTTTCAAAGCACTAACGCTATTAGCACATATCTTTGGTTGCGTTTTCCTGACAAGTATTACATTTCGAAATCAAGTGAAATTTTGCGTCTCGCTAAAATTTTAGAAGTGAAGCAAAAGATACGGCAAGAAGCTGTCGGAAAGATGCTGGATTGTTACAAGATTTTGATGAACTGAGGCCTTACTTTAAGGCAGATGATGAGTTGACTCAAATCTTAAAACAATCTATTGATGATACTTGTTATCCAGATCCTGAATTGGTCACGTTGCTCGTTGATTTTTCATACTATTTAGGACAAGAGTATAAATCCATGTTGGCTGATGAGGGCAAGACTCAATACGTAGAATATGACCCGGGAATTACTGTAGAACAATGGAAACAACTCTTGCAAAACGAAGATATTTTTAATCCAAGTTCTCTAAAAGTGGTGCGTCGTTTTCTTGATTATGGGAAAGAGGCTGCAATATCGCAAATTGCTTCAAAATACGGTTTAACTAATAATTTTTACAACAAAAACACAGTAGATACGGGTGTTCGGGTTAGAGATGAATTGCAACTTGAGCGCCCATTTGAAGGCAGTAATAAAGGTTCATGGCGTTTTCTTTTTACAGGCAGATATGGCGATAGTAAGGACAGTGGCTTGTTTCTTTGGAAACTGAGAGATGAGCTTAAAGAGGCTTTGGAAGCGGTTGACCTTAGTCATATCCCACTCTACGAAGATGAGGAAACCTCAAAGACTCAATTGCTGTCATACACGAAGGCTGACTTTCTTGACGAAGTCTATCTGTCTGAGCAAAACTATGACACATTAGTGGCTTTGCTTAATCACAAGAAAAACATTATCTTGCAAGGGCCTCCCGGGTAGGCAAAACGTTCATGGCTAAACGTCTGGCATATTCTATTATTGGTGAAAAACGAGAAGATAATGTTAAGCTCATTCAGTTTCATCAAAGTTACAGTTATGAAGATTTTATTATGGGCTATAAACCAGATGCCGATGGTTTCTATCTTGAAGAAGGGCTCTTCTACAAGTTATGTAAACAAGCAGAAGACAATCCTACAGAAAACTTTTATCTCATCATTGATGAAATAAACCGCGGTAATTTGAGTAGAATCTTTGGCGAATTAATGATGCTCATCGAAAAGATTACCGCGACACAGAACTTTACATAGCATATAGTGATGAACCTTTCAGTGTTCCAGGTAACCTTTATCTTATAGGCACGATGAACACCGCTGACCGAAGTCTGGCGATGATTGACTATGCTTTGCGACGACGATTTAGTTTCTTTACCATGACACCAGCTTTTGATTCCAAGGGGTTCAAGGCTCACCAGGCCAAGCAAAATGACCCGAAATTTGATCAACTAATTACAACAGTCAAAGAACTTAACCGAGCGATTAGTGAAGACACCAGCCTTGGTGAAGGTTTCTGCATCGGTCACAGTTATTTCTGCGAGAACAGTGTTTCCAGTTCGGATTGGTTACATCATGTGGTGCACTATGAATTGTTACCCATGTTGGCTGAGTATTGGTTTGATAATGTCGATAAATACAAGGAATGGGAAGGTCGATTAACAGGCGTTTTGGATGACTAGAACAAACCACATCCTGATAAAAATATCTATTACATGCTCAGTTATGCTTTTCAGACGCTGAGAAGTACGAATTATCGGGAACTTGAGTCTGAAAGTTTCGAACACATTCATGACCTTTTAGCTGAAATCCTTATAAAAGGTATCAGTCAGCAGCTTAAACGCGGACTTTACAAAGTTTATGTGCCCTTTCATGAAGATTTGCCAACAGTGCGTGGCAAGATCAATATTCAAGACAGTATCCAAAACAAGTTAAGAAATAGAAAAGTCCTTTCATGTGAATTTGAGGATTTGTCGTTAAATAATCGTTATAACCAAATCCTAAAAACAACCCTTTCCATTCTGTTAAAGCAAGAAAATGTTCATCAGGAAAGGAAAATTGCTATCAAACGTTTGCTGATGCACATGGGGAGCATAGATACTGTAAATCCCTACAATCTCCGAAGGGATATGTTTAAGTTTCATCGTAACAATCAGAGTTATCTGATGCTACTTCAGATTTGCTATTTTGTTTTAGATGGTTTGTTACTTAGCGAAGAGAAAGGCAAACATAAACTGGCAGATTATTTTGACGAACAAAGGATGTCAAGCCTTTTCGAAAGATTTGTGTCTGCTTATTACCAAAAGCACCATCAGCAGCTGTTTGCAGGTGCTGCACAAGTAAGATGGGCGATAGATGATGGTTTTTCTGAAGGCTTGCCAGCGATGATTACTGATGTCACATTGAAAAAGGGCGAAAAGGTTTTAATTATTGATACAAAATTCTACTATCGCACCCTGCAATATAGAGAAGTATATAATTCTCGAAGTATTCATTCTGCTAATCTGTACCAAATGTTTGCCTATGTAAAAATAAAAGCCAGCAGACAACGGGGGGGAGTGTTTCAGGCTTAATCCTTTACGCAAAACCACAGAAACCATTACGCCAGACTATAGCTATATGCTGAGCGGGAATCAAATTAGAGTTGAAACTCTGGATTTGAACGTAGAATTTCCTGAAATCGCCATGCAACTCGACAACATCGCGCTTAATTATTTTTAGCTTAGCGCCGGTCTCGATTTTTCATGTTCGTGTGTAAGCGTCAAGTGCTAGTATAATGAAGATGACGAACTTTATATCCTGAAACGTTGGAGAAAGGTTTATGAAACGAAAAGAGAAACTGGTAAGTCAAATCAACTGTGATAATTGCGGCGCGCCACTGCAGCCGAAGTGGGGGGGCGAGCAGGTGCATACTTGCCCATTTTGCAAGTCGGTGCAACATTTGGCTATTGACTGGAAAGACGCCAACGCGGAGAGAGGCATGTCTTTTTCTGTTATGCAAGGTGGAACTGTTTCGTCAAGCGATACTAAGGGAGCGCCAAAACCGCAGGGAAAAGAACACCTCTCAATCGTGATGAAGGTTTTGTTTTTCATCGTTTTTTTTCATTATCCTGTCGCTAATCTTATACACAGCGCTTAGGATGTTCGGTTTGGGTCCGTTTCAGGGGGGGATTTCCCAGGTTTTAGGCTGGTCAGCTTTTAGCCCGGAAATATCCACGAATAGAAAATGATATCTCGCCCGTCGCGCGTGCTATAATTTCGCCATGCTTAAGCAACGCATTTTAGATTCCCTGTTTGGGGCATTTAGCGAAGAAGATCCTTCAACCCGGAAAAGCGCTTGTGCTGGCGGTGTCGGGTGGGGGGGTGGATAGCCTGAGCCTGGTGCACGCCTTGCGCGATTCAGGCTTGAAGCTGATTGTGACGCATTTAGACCATGCCTTGCGCGATGTCTCCGCGCAGCAAGCTCAGGCACTGGGTGAGATGATGACGCGCTGGGGGGGCTGCCCTACATAAGCCAACGGGTGGATGTGGCGGCTTTTGCCCGGGCAGAAAAGCTGGGCATTGAGAAAGCCGCGCGAATTTGCCGTTACCGGTTCTTGTTTGAAGTCGCGCGCGAGCATGATGCCCAGGCGCTTGTTTTGGGGGGGCATAATGCCGATGACCAGGTGGAAACGGTCTTGATGCACTTCATGCGTGGCGCGGGAATGGCGGGTTTGGCAGGCATGGCAAGGCGGAGCGTTTTGCCCCCAGTTCGACGCCAAAATTCCCCCCCTGTTGCGCCCGCTGCTTGGCATCAGTCGTGCAGAAATTGAACAATATGCCCAGCAGCATCAGCTTGAAGTGCTTCTCGATGAAACCAACGTTGAACCTGTTTATTACCGCAATCAACTGCGCTTAAGTCTTATCCCCCCCGAGATGGAAGCTCTCAACCCGGGTTTTAAACAGAGTGTGTTGCGGGCTGCGGAAGTTTTGCGCGTGGATAACTTGCTGCTTGAAAAGCTTGAAGCGCAGGCTTTCAGACAGGTTGTGGGCTGGCAAAGCGAAAATGAGATTGTTCTAAACCGCGAAGCCTTTTGCCGCTTGACCTGGCTTTGCAGCGACGTGTCGTTCGGCGTGGGCTGAACGCTTTGCGTCCGGTTAATCCTGATTTTGGTTTTGGAGACATCGAAAAAAACACGCCAAGTCATCATCAACGGGCTTGGCGCGCAAGACTTGAGCCAGAAAACGCGAGCGGTAATGGTTGGGAATGCCTGCCATCTGCTTGAGCAAGGCGCGTTGCCGACGATATTGAGCATGCCACAACTTGATTCTGACAGCACGCTTGAGCTTGGTGTTGGCGAGAGCATTTTTCTCAACCCTGGCTGGCAACTGAGTGCCAGTTTGATTAGCAAACAGGACTACGGAAAAATCTCAGGCGCGAAAAAGAAAGACCCTTACCATGCCTGGCTCCATCCTGCTGACATGGCATTGCCCTTGATTGTGCGCGCGATGCAAACGGGCGAGCGCTGGGCGCCGCTGGGACTGGAATGTGGCAGTCAGAAACTGAGCGATTTCTTCGTCAATAATAAAATTCCCCCCCAGGCAGCCCGTGCCAAATGGCCTTTGGTGCTGAGTGGGGAATCGGTTGTTTGGGTCATAGGCTTGCGTATCGCGCATGGCTGGCGCTTGCAAGGCGACGAGAACGAGATTTTACATTTGTCTTTAAAGCATAACGACTAAAGCCAGTTTAGTTCGCGTCTAAGACCTCACGCAAAATACCCTTTATCTCTTCAAATTTCGGGAATAAAACCGACGCGCCACCTTCGGTAACGCCAGGCGTGACGTTGGTGTATTCAATGCGATACATGGTAAAGACGTTCTCATCGAAGTACTTGGACAAAGGCAGGGCGTAGATGATGAAATCGGCAAATTCCATGTCGGTTTCGATGCTGCGTTTGACCGCGCGCAAGTTGCCAGGCAGATACCTGAGATGCGCGGGCTTGAGCGCCTTTTTGCCCATGGCTTTAATAACTTCCATCGCGCGGCGGTTGCGGTCGATATCGGACGAGTTCATGCGCGCGCGCACGTACCAAAACACTTCAGGCTGGGTCATGGTCACCGTGCCTGGTTCCACAACGCGCCAACCGCTGGCATCAAGATAGCTTGCGTCTTCCATGCGTTCGCTAACTTCAACATCGATGGGACCGAGCACATCCAGGATATGCTTAAAACCTTCGAAATCGGCCATCATGTAATGGTCGGGCCGAAAACCGAAATTCAGGGCGAAGGTATCACTTAGCAGTTGCCAGTCGCCGAAGGGGAAGGCGACGTTTAAACGTTGTTCGCCCAGTCCGGGAATGGTAACCCAAAGGTCGCGCGGGAAAGAGATGAGATTGACCTTGTTGGTCTTGGTGTTGAAGGCCATCAGCAGCATCACGTCGGTACGAAAACCGATTTCGGGCTGATAGTCCGAGCCGAGCAGCAGAATCGTTTGACGTGATTAGGCACGTTGATGCGCGTGGCTTCATTGGAAAGATAAGGGTCATCGAGATATTTATCGGGTGTGATCCACAGGTTGGTCAAAAACCAGGCTGGCCTTCGCGAATTTTATTAAGACTCACGCCAACCATCACGCCCAGTATCAAGAGTACCAGGACTATAAGAAAAGTTGAAAACGCGCAACCGCGTTTTTTTGTTTGATTGCATTTTCATAGAAACACCTTTATTGTTTGGCGTTTAGCCCATGCCTAAGAAAGCGTGTAATCGTATTCTTCGGCGATTTTATGCAGCCTTTCTTGCACGTCGCGCCACTGGATTTTGGAAATACCCAGTTTCTGGCGAATGCTGTCGGGGTCAACGCCCTTGCTAAGGTCAATGACGGCGCTGGTCCAGCGCAGGCTGTCAAAGGAAATGTTCTTCTCGAATTTGGCTTCTTCGGCGATATCGCTTAGCAGATATTCCAAACGACGTTGCGACCACGGGAAGACCTGGTCTTTGATGTCGTATTGCTGGGCGTAGTCGGTGTAGGCCTCTACCCAGTCCTGCGAAAGGGGCAAGCGTCGTTCTTTGTAGCGATAGCGGGGGTTGGAATAGCGCACATGGAGCGCGGCGTTTTGGGGTCGTCAATTTCGAGATGTTCAACCATCAAACTCAGGCATTCGCCTTTTTTTGAGCGCGGTTTCGAGCACCAGCTGGAAGAGTACCAGGGGTCGTGGGTCAGCTTTGGCACCATCGCGAATGGCCCGCGCGGCTTCAAGCGCCAGGCGGTATTCCGATTGGGTCAGCGCGTGGGGCAAACGACTGGCGACAGGCTTTTGAATGATGGGGGGGTCAGCGGGGGGGTTGCTTTTGAGCACGCCTGATTCAAACAACCAGCGGAAAAGGACTTGAGTGACGTGATGCGCCTGGAGAGCGTTTTGGGGGGGCTACAGGGGGGGACATCGCGTTCATTTTCCATCCAGTACAAGTGGTTTTCCAGGTCGGCGGTTGTAATTTGCCCGATTTGTTTGTCGGTGGGCAGGTAGCTTTCAAGCAGATTGAGATCCGCGCTAAAGGCCTTAAGGGTATGGTGCGATCTGCCCTGGTCGCGCAGGTAAATTTTCCAGGCCTGAATGGCTGGGTGCAAGAGGGTTGTCTCTTGGATATGGGCAGAGATGGGTTCAGATTTTTTGGCTCATTTCGCCTCCATAATTTCGTATAGCTATAAGTTCTGTCCTTAAGTTTAGCCCTAATGCGTGGGTCTGTCAAATCAAGACACGTGTACATTGCCGGGCAAAGCAATTACCGGAAGGGGGGGATTCTATAAAAAAAACGTGAGGCTTACTGTTCGTTGCGATAAAGGGCTTCGTTGAGCATCCTGGCGATGGCGTTATTATCGGGCATGAGCACCATAGAGCCTTCCCAGGTAATCCAGTCATATGCCATTGTGCTGTCAACCGCGAAATGTCGCAAATTGCTAAAATCCTTGAGTTTTGACGCCATGGGCATCAGCTTCATCACGGCACTCAAGGGCATATCGGTGTCAATATATTCGCGATAATGACCGTAAAGTTCGGGGGGGATTTTGATAATCATGTTGCGACTCATCGCCTTTTTTTTGCCATAGCCACTATCACGTCTTGTGTGCGGCGATTGCGATCAAAGTCGCTGCTGGTCATACGCGAACGCGAGTACCAAAGCGCGGTTTGACCGTCCATGTGCATGACGCCAGGCTCAAATGTACACCAGCCACTGGGGGGGTCCATGTGGCAAGAATCGCTGAGCGTTTGGGTAATTTCAACGTCAATGCCATCCAAACTGTCCACTACGGCTTTAAAACCATCAAAATGGACCATCATGTAATAATCTGGAACGATACCAAAGTTGGTCTCGAAGACCTGCTTGAGCAAGTCCCATCCGCCCAGACTCCAGGCGGTGTTGATTCGGTTTGACCAAAAGCCCGGAATTGCGACATATAAGTCGCGCGGGAAGGAGATAAGCGTAACGGTTTCGTGTTTGGGGGGGTTTATCGAAAGCAAAATGATGACGTCGGTGCGGAAATTGCGTTCTTCGTAGTCATCCTGGCCCAAAAGGAGAATGTTCACCTGCTCGTCGGGTAATTCGCCCGCGGGAATGATGGGCACCGGCGTGGGTGTAAAGAGTGGCTGGGGGGGAAGCCCGTCTTCGCCCAAGAGCCCCCGCCATGTTTGCAGGCTGGAAAGGCGTGGGGGGGGTGGGCGCGCCATCGCGCAAGATGAAGCTAATAGCGGAACTGTTTGAGCTGGCCATGGCCCTGACCACCGCGCCAGTACCGAAAACAACCAAAGTGGTGCCGATGAGAATGATGATGATGTATAAAATAATTTTGTTTTTATTAATGCCTTGCATAGTTTTAGCTTTCTGTTTTGCGCTTAATATCTGGCGTCGCACGCCAAAGCAAGCTGGCTGAGTTTGTGTTGTAGTAGATGCAAGTTTCGTACCGAGTGAATATATATGGCGATATATCCCCCTAAATGCTTGCCTGGCTTGAGCACTTGCGCGTGATGGAGTGATTGACCAAGTGGCGTCTCTTGAGTAGAATAGGTCTGTTATATAAAACTAACAAGCTTGTCTATTTTAAATACGGAGTAAGTTTTTGATCGAAGAAATTAGTCCATTACTGAATATTTGTTGTTGAGCGTCGCTGCCAGTTTGGGTACTGGCCTTGGGGGGGCTTATCGCGGCACTTGTCAGGCCATCGCGGCGGTCTTATGGCTTCCTGATGGGGCTGACCGCTGGTGTGATGATTTGTCTTTCGTTCCTTGAACTGGTTCCCAAAGCGCTTGAGCAGTCGAACTGGGTAACTGCCACGATTGGTTTTGCCCTGGGCGCGGTATTTATGTTCGCGCTGGACCATCTCATCCCACACATTCGCTTTGGCGAAAGGGAAATTCGCGATTCAGTGGATATCGAGCTTAATGGCGATATTGTCGGCATTGACAGCGAGATACCGGATGAAGCTTGTTGCGACAACAAGCGTTTCAGCAAGCCCTGTGATTGTGAAGAACGAAAGAGAAAACGGGGGCGGATTGTTCAGCATTCGCCGCAGCGACAATGGCGAACCCGTTGACCGCAAACTGATTAATGTGGGTTTGCTGATGGCGATAGGTATCGCGATTCATAACCTGCCGGAAGGTATCGCGGTTGGCGCGGGTTATCTGCACAATCCCCCCCAGTTTGGCATTTTTGTGGCGATTGCGATTATGTTGCACAACATTCCCGAAGGTATCGCCACCGCTTTACCCCCCCTTTGTCGCGGTGGCATTTGCAAGCGCGATGCGATTAAGATTGCTTTTCTTTCCGGCCTGGCGGAGCCCATCGGCGCGGTTTTAGCAAGCCTGGTTTTGATTAATTTCACCAAGCTTTTACCTGGCGCGCTGGCATTCGCGGCCGGGGGTGATGGTGTTTATTACCTTAGACGAACTCATTCCCACCGCGCGCGAACACGGGCATAACCACTTTACCGCGATTGGGATTATCGTTGGTTCGCTTTCGGTGTTTGTGCTGAGTGGTATCCTGGGCATTTAGTTCCCGGGCTTAATTTAAGTAATATAAAAAGGCATGCGCGCGCATGCCTTTTTTTAGACTTTGTATGAAGCTTGGTATTATCCGGCCAGCCAGCCACCGTCAACTACCAAGACATCGCCATTCACATACGAAGATTCATCGCTGGCCAGGAAGAGCGCGACATTGGCTATCTGTTCCGCGCTTCCATGCTCAGGTGAACAAGCGTAAACGTTTTGTAACCTGGCATATCCATTCATGTTCACATCACCCATAGATGTACCGATTTCGGTGACGATTCCACCAGGAGCGATTGCATTACAGCGTATTTTATTCGGTATATACATATAGGCAGTGTTCTTGGTCATTGAAACCAGGGCGGCTTTAGACGCGCAGTACACAGCGCCGGCAAGTGTTCTTATAGCACCCCCCCGGAAGCGATATTGATGATATTGCCGCCTTCGCCCTGTTCTATAAATACCTGTACGGCTTTTCTCATGGCACACATGGGACCATAGACGTTGATTTTCATGACATGCTCATATCTTTCGTCTTTACGTCCCGATAGGGCTCATGTCATCCATAACGCCCGCGTTATTGACGAGTACATCAAACCGTCCGAATTCCTTAACACAAATGTCGATCATCTCTTCATTCGTGCTCTTTAGCCCGACGTCTCCTGGGAATACGATTACCTTGCCGGGAGCATCTTCCAAAGACTTGGCAAGTGCTTCAAGCCTTTCTTTTCTCCTTGCAACGGCGACAACATTCGCGCCTTCTCTGACGAAAGTTTCTACAATGGCTTTCCCCCCCATTCCTGAAGAAGCGCCCGTTACGACGACAGCTTTTTATCTAATCTCATTTTTACCTCCTAATGTCAAGTACCTGATTTTAATTAATAATAACATTAAAAAAAACAACAACACCCCCCCTATTTTGTCAATTAATTAGTATATTAGCAAAACAATTGAATCTGTACGGCGGGACGCCAGCAGTGGCGTGAAATAAATTAGCAAACAGTGGCGGAACATTTATTGATTTTGGATGTTTATTAAGTATCTGCTGTGTTCTATGAGCATGATAAAATTAAGCTGGCATTTTAATAAAGAAAGGCATGATATGAGAAAACGATATTTACTATATTTACTTGTCTGGTTTTAATGGTGGCGAGTGTGCAGACCAGCGTCGTTCAAGCGAAAACTGTCCTTTCTGGCGAAAAGCTTTCAGACCCGGTGGCTAAAGACTCTTTTAGAACGCCACATTATCGCTTACCGTATCATCGTTTAGATGAAGAAATGCCAAACACCTGGCATCATCCCTATTTAGAAGAAAACAAAGAGCGAGTCTACACTCCCCCCAAGCGCGGAAATTATTCGACTCACCCAAAAACAAGTGCAGTCTTTTGACTGTAACACGGTGACAGATGTGCCTTATGAAGAGTGTGAAGCTTTGGTAGCACTCTATGAAAGCACCAACGGCGCGGGCTGGAAAAGAAATTCTAACTGGCTGGAAAGTACAACAGTAGGTGATTGGACTGGTGTTTCTGTTAGCGCAGAGCATATAGTAAGTGTTAGCCTTGCGCATAATAATTTGACAGGTTCACTACCTGTGATACTGAGTAATCTCTCGCATTTGGAAGAGTTGGAACTAGATAATAACGAAATAAGTGGTACGCTACCTGCTGAGCTAGGTAATCTGTTAAGTTTGAGATGGCTTAACCTTGACTTTAATCACTTGACAGGTTCGATACCTATTGAACTGAGCAATCTGCTAAGCGTGGAATTACTTTCCCTTTATAGAAATAATTTGACCGGTCAGATTCCTGCCGAATTTGGTAATCTTTTGAATTTAGGATGGCTCAGACTTGGTGATAACCAATTGACTGGTGAAATCCCCCCCGCCACATTGGGAAATCTCACGTCTTTGGTGTATCTTAGCCTTTACAGAAACCAATTAACTGGCGTAATACCTGCTTCATTGGGTAATTTAGTTAATTTGTACGAACTCATTCTTGGCGACAACCACTTGACGGGTGAAATACCTGACAGCTTGGGTAATTTAACAAATTTGGATTACCTTTACTTAAGCAATAATTTGCTGACTGGCAAGATACCCACCACGTTGGGGAACTTGACAAATTTATGGCATCTCGAACTCGCAAATAACCAACTGACGGGTACGATACCAGCTGAATTGTCCAATTTGTCAAAGTTGTGGGTTCTTTCTCTCTCAAACAATCAGGTAACGGGTACGATACCTGCTGAAATAGGTGATTTGTCTAATTTGATATATCTTCTTCTTGAGAATAATAAACTAAGTGGCTCAATACCCACTGAATTGGGCAATTTGTCAAATTTGCAAGAACTCCGTCTCGATAACAACCAACTGATGGGCACAATTCCGGTTGAACTCTCAAATCTAATAGAATTAAAGATTCTTTCTCTCTCAAACAACCAACTGATGGGCACAATACCGGTCGAAATAGGTGGTCTTTCAAATTTGTCTGTTCTAAATCTTAGTTCCAACCAGTTGACAGGCCCGATACCTGCGGAATTAGGCAATCTTGTGAATTTAAGATGGCTTAAGCTGGCTAACAACCGCTTGACGGGTGAAATCCCTGTCACGTTGGGAAATCTGAGCTATTTGTGGTATCTTGACCTTAGCAAGAATCGGTTGACAGGCACGCTGCCGGAAGAAATAGCGAATATCACAAATTTGCGCCACTTGGACTTAAGCCACAATTATTTGAAAGGGGGATTTACCAGCCAGCTTTACAAATCTTGTATCTCTTTGTGTTGATGGCCAGTATGAGGACCGCTGTAAGGATGGTGATGGTGGCTATTACTTAAGCGACCTTGGTTACAACTTTTTCAACGTGCCACAACCCAACCCGCCATCTGATTTCTTTACCTAAAAGACCCGGACTGGGATCAAACCCAAGGTTTCTTAGACGAGTTTATTTACTTCCCAACCATCTTGAATTAGCGGTTGTTTGATATTTGAATCAGTATATTGAAAACACCTGGCTCTTGTAATAAGCCAGGTGTCTTTTGTTTTAGGGTGAATGTTGAGAACTTAAGGTATTAAGCCAGCAGTTTTTCAAGCCCTAATCTTAGGCGGCGCAAGGTTTCTTCCTTGCCCAAGAGGCTTGCCAGTTCAGTGGCACCACCGGGGGGGCTGGCGGGCGCGCCACTGAGCGCGGTGCGGATAGGCCACATGGTTGTTCCAACTTTGTTTCCGCTTTCTTTCGCGTAAAGTTTGAGCGTTTCAAACAGGGCGGCGTTGCTGAAGTCTTCCTGCTTTTCAAGGACTGGTATAACCGCTTCAAGGATTGCTTTCGAGCTTTCAAGGCTTGATTTGGACTTTTGATTTTCAAAAAGCGCGATATCGTATTCGGGCAGTTCAGCTAAAAAGCGAGCATCTCAGGGATATCGCCCAGACAATCGGTGCGAATCTGAATAAGCTGGCTGATTTGCTGCAGGTCAAAGCCACGCAGGGCATCGCCATACCAGGGTAAAGCGACTTCATGGAAGGCTTCCGGGCTTAACGCGCGGATGTGTTCGCCGTTAATCCAGCGCAGTTTATCCATCGAGAACGCCGCGCTCGATTTGCTGATACGGTCCATATCGAAAGCTTCGATGAGTTCTTCCATGGAGAAAATTTCGCGCTCGTCACCCGGGTTCCAACCCAACAGGGCAACATAGTTGACGATGGCGGCAGGTAAAAGCCCATGTTCACCAGATCTTCAAAGGTTGGGTCGCCAGCGCGCTTGCTGAGTTTCTTGCCATCTTCCTTGATGATGTGGGGCAGGTGGATATATTCAGGGCATTGCCAGCCAAACGCTTCGTAAAGCAGGTTGTATTTGGGTGTTGAGCTCAGGTATTCCTGCCCGCGGATCACATGGCTAATAGCCATAAGGTGGTCATCAACGACGTTGGCGAAGTTGTAGGTGGGGAAACCATCGGATTTGAGCAGCACCTGGTCATCAAGCTGTTTGTTTTCGATGCTGATATCGCCATAGACGTGGTCAAAAAAAAGCTGGATGTGCCTCAAGCGGGATGCGCTGCCGAATGACGGGTTGAATGCCTTGGTCAAAAAGTCCTGGACTTCAGCAGGGCTCAGGTTTCTGCAAGGGTCGTGGCGTTCTTCATCGCGTTCTTCGCCGGGTTCAGGGCGGTCTTCTTTTTGGCAGAAGCAGTAGTAAGCGTCGCCTTGGTCGATGAGTTGATGGGCGTATTGTCCATATATCGCTTTGCGCTGGCTTTGCACATAGGGGGGGCCGTGACCGCCATCTTTATCGGGACCTTCGTCGTAGGTGATGCCGGCAAGGGCGAGTCCGTTGTAAATGGCATCAAGCGCGTCGGATACGTTGCGTTTTGATCGGTGTCTTCGATACGCAAGATGAACACGCCCTTTGCTTTTTGGCAATCAGATAGGCATAAAGGGCGGTACGCAGGTTGCCGATGTGCATATAGCCGGTGGGCGATGGGGGGGCAAAACGGGTTCTAAACATAATCACTTCCATTGTTTTTGTAATCCTATGAATACTACCATAAAGAGACTAATTCGACGCAGGATTTGGGATTAGTCAGGGTAATTCAATGCCTTGCTTGCGGCCAGCCATGCTGATTCATTTGGTACCATTTTATTCTCCGAAAGTGTTTGAACAGGATGATAGTCTATTAACAGTCACCGTTCAAAAATTTTTCGCAGTAGTCCTTAATGCGCTGGAAGGTTTGCTCGCTCACATAATGCTCAATGCGGCAGGCGTCCATTTCGGCGGTTTGCTCATCCACGCCCAGGTGCATGAGAAAACGCGTAAAGGTCTTATGGCGCATGAAACAGCTTCGGCGATTTGCCGTCCCTGGGGGGGAGTCAACGCGATTTTGCTGCCTTCGTCGATGTGCACAAGCTTTGTTCAGCCAGTTTTTGACGGCTACATGCACGGTGGGGCGTTTAAAGCCGAGCGCGCGCGCGATGTCTACCTGACGCACGACAGGGTTATTGCGTTCCAGCAGGAGAATTGTTTCAAGGTACATTTCGCTTGATTCGGGCATATCTAATGAAAGTTCACTTTTCATATCTCAATTATACCAAAAACCCTTGACAGAAAAGTTAGTTGGGTCTAACATATAATGAGTTAGTTGATACTAACAACTAAAGGAGTAACATGGTACCACTATGCTATATGCAGAATAAAAAAAACGATGTCGTGTCAGGCGCGCGCGTGGCAGATCCCGCGAACGCATGGAAGCTCTTGGCTTTGTGCCCGGCGAAGAGCTGGATGTGATTTCTTCTTGCGATGGAAATGTTATCGTGCTTTTGCGCGATGCGCGCTACGCCCTGGATAAAGAACAAGCAAAAGACATTTATGTCGAGGAGGCAGTTTGAAAACATTATTTGATATGCAACCCGGCCAAAAGGCTGTGGTCAAAAAAAGTACATGGCGAAGGAAACTTGCGCCAACGCATTTTAGATATGGGCATTTTACGTGGGGACTGAACTGGAAATGATTAAAAAAAGCCCCCCCATTAGGTGACCCGATTGAGTTCAAGGTGAAAGGTTATGACCTTTCATTAAGACAGTCTGAGGCATCCTTGGTAGAAGTGGAGGTGCGTAAATGACGAAGCAAGCCTTAACAATCGCCCTGGCGGGAAACCCAAACTCAGGTAAAACGACGCTGTTTAATCAGTTGACTGGCGCAAACCAGTATATCGGTAACTGGCCAGGTGTGACGGTCGAGAAAAAGAAGGCAAGCTCAAAGGGCATCCGCAGGTCACTATTCAAGACCTGCCCGGTATCTATTCCCTTTCGGCAAACTCGCTTGAAGAACGCATTGCCAGCGAACAACTGACCCAACATTCGCCCGATGCCATTATCAACATTGTGGATGGCACCAACCTGGAACGCAACCTGTATTTGACGATGCAAATTCTTGAAATGGGTATTCCGACGGTCGTCGCTATCAACATGGCGGATATGCTCAGCAGACAAGGCGCGAAACTGGATTTAGACAAACTCTCTAAGCGCCTGGGTTGTCCTGTGGTGGGCATTTCGGCGTTAAAGGGCACACATATTAATGAGCTTATCGCTGAGGCTTTGAAAGTGGCCAAAAGCGGACAGGCGCCTAAGGCTTTGGCTTACGAGAAAGACTTTGAAAAGTTGCTGAGTGATGCTGACGCGGTGCTTGGTTCGGATTTGCAAGAAAATCAGCGACGTTACTGGCTAACCCGCGCGCTGGAAAACCCGGAACCGCTCAATCTCATGCCTACCACATTTGAGAAGTTAAATACTTTGGTTAAGACCTACGAAGAAAAAGAAGACGATGATATCCAAAGTCTGATTACCTTCGAACGTTACGCGCTGATTGACCAGGTGGTTGAAGGTGTGCGGGGGGGCGGAAAAGCCCCCGATGCCGTAAGCACGTCGGATAAAATTGACCGCATCGTAACCAACCGCTGGCTGGCACTGCCCATCTTTGTAGTGGTTATGACACTCGTTTTTGGCCTATCGGTGTGGAGTGCTGGTCCGGGTACTTTCCTGACCGACTGGGTGAACGAGAGTTTGTTTGGTGATATTATCCCACCCGCGGTCGAAACACTTTTGGTAAACTGGGGGGGTTGCTGACTGGCTGCAAAGTTTGATACTGGACGGTATCATCGCCGGTGTTGGCGCGGTGCTGGGCTTTTTGCCACAGATGGTGGTGCTTTTCCTGGTTTTAGCTTTCCTGGAAGGTACAGGTTATATGGCACGCGTCGCGTTTATCATGGACCGTTTGTTCAGGCGCTTTGGCCTTTCCGGCAAGAGTTTCATCCCGATGCTCGTTGGCGTAGGCTGCAGTGTGCCAGGCATCATGCTTCGCGCACGATTGAAGAAGAACGCGACCGACGCATGACGGTCACGGTGACGAGTTTCATCCCCCCCTGCGGTGCCAAACTGCCCATTATCGCTTTGATTGCCGGCGCTTTGTTCGGTGGCGCGTGGTGGGTGGCGCCCAGTGCTTACTTTCTGGGGATTGCCGCGGTGATTATCTCGGGTATCATCCTTAAGAAAACCAAACCTTTTGCTGGGCCACCAGCACCGTTTGTGATGGAATTGCCCCCCCATACCGCTGGCCCGCGGTTGGCACAGTGTTGCGCTCAGTCTGGGAACGCGCGTGGAGTTTCGTGCGCAAGGCGGGAACGGTTATCTTGCTCTCAAGCATTGTCATTTGGGTTTTATCCTCTCTCGGATGGGAAAACGGCAGTTTTGGCTTGGTTGAAGATGTCGAAAATGGACTTATGGCAAAACTGGGTGGCGCGATTGCCTGGATATTCAAACCACTTGGCTTTGGTAACTGGCGCGCGGCCGTGGCGACGATAACGGGTTTGGTCGCCAAAGAAAATGTGGTGAGTACCTATGGCGTTCTGTACGGTATCGGCGAAGTCAGCGAGGCAGGTGAGGAAATTTGGCATCTTCTCGCCAGAGATTTCACAACGGTATCTGCTTACGCTTTCCTGATATTCAACCTGATTTGTGTGCCATGCTTCGCGGCGATTGGCGCCATCAAGCGCGAAATGAACAGCGCGCGCTGGACTTGGTTCGCGATTGGCTATCAGACCATCTTCGCTTATGTGCTGGCTTTGGTTTATTATCAACTCGGCACTTGGTTTACCACAGGCGCTTTCACTGTTGGCACTGTCTTTGGCATCATCGCCCTGATGGGACTGCTTTATATGATTTTCCGCCGGCAGAAAGACTACCAAAAGTCCGTGTCCAGCCTGGCACCGGCGAAATAATGGTGAGATGATGACTCCCGGAACTATTCTGGTCGCTTTGGCTGTCCTTTTAGTCGTTGCCCTGGTCATCTATGCAATGGTGCGCCAGGCGAAACAAGCCACGGCGTGTGGCAGTGTGTGCAGTGCTTGTCCGCTGGCTAAAAAGTGTGCCAAAGTTAATGAAGAAAACTTAACAACAGTAAAATTCAGGTTTGAAGATATCGTCTCGGACTCTTCAAATTAGTATTGGTTGTTTTACTCCTCAAATCAAAGAGCGTCGCTGGTCCGACGCTCTTTGTTGTGTTGGCTAATTAATGCGGGTCGTTGTGGAAGCGCAAACCATGTCCGCGGACTGTGACGATATAGTCATAATCAGGGTCAAGGGCGTTGATGCGTTCGCGCAGGCGGCGGACGAGCGCGTCGAAAGCCTGTTCGGTTACCCAGCGGGTATCTTCTTCCCAAACGGCGTTAATCAGTTCTTCGCGACTGACAACTTGCCCTGTTTTTGCGTACAACACTGACAAAAGGCTGAATTGCTGGGCGGACAGGGGGGGCGGGTCAAGTTCAACACCGCGCACCCAAACCCGCTTTGAGTCTTCTTCAAGGCGCAGGCGGAAGGCTTGCATGAGTTCGGGCGGAATGCCGGCAAGCGGCATGGTGGCGTCGGAACTTAAAAAGAGAAAGTTTTGGGTGAAGGCCACGGTTATCTCATCCGCCTCGGTCAGTTGTTTGGGTTCGGTAAGGGGGGGTTGTCCGTTGAGATAGGTGCCGTTTTTACTGCCCAAATCTTCAAGCATTACCACCGCGCCGGTTTTGGTGATGCGCGCGTGTTGGCGCGAGACCTGGCGGTCGGGGATGACAACATCACAGGCCGCGTCGCGTCCGATGAGCAGGGTGTCGGTGATGACCCATTGTTGGCCATCCAGGGAGCTGTTGTTGGCAATGAGAACTGGATCTTCCATAATATCTTTAGAATACCTTATAATTCATTATAATCTATTCCAGACGAGATAACACAGCCTGGAAAAACATTTTTAACTTTAGATAAGAAGACCTGGATGAAACAAGAGTTTTGCAGCGGCAGCGTTTTGCACGATCGTTATAAGGTGGAGCGGGTTATTGGTCAGGGGGGCTACGGATCCATTTTGCTGGCAGAAGATTTGCGGCTTAGCGGGCGTTTCTGCGCGGTAAAGCAGGTGAGTTACGACCCTAACTACACTCCCACAATGCTTGAAGACGCGCGTGAGCAGTTTATGCGTGAAGCGACGGTTTTGGCGCGTTTGGATCACCCGAATTTGCCTAAAGTATCTGACTTTTTCTCGATAGACGACAATGATTTTTGGTGATGGATTATATCCCCGGTGATGACCTGCGCGCTGTGATTGCCAAAGCAGAAGCGAACAAGCAATTCCTGAACGAAGCCGATGTGATTGACTGGGCGATGCAAATTGGCGATGCTTTGAGCTATTTGCACAGTCAAAACCCTGCTATTCTGCATCGGGATATCAAGCCGTCTAACATAAAAGTGACACCCGCTGGGGGGGTGGTAAAACTGGTTGATTTTGGCTTGGTAAAACTTTTGGCGCCTGGCGAGGTGACGATTACGATTATGCAGGGGGCAAGGCACCGCGCTTTATTCGCCCTTGGAACAATACGGAGGCGACTCGAACATGATGGACGGCCGCGCTGATATATATGCCTTTGGCAGCACGCTCTATCATTTGCTTACCAACACACCCCCCCGTGAACGTACGCGACCGCTTTTTAGACCCCCCCAGCAACTTAGTACCCCCACGTGAGATTAACCCTGCCATTTCTCCGCGCGTTGAAGATGCTATCCTGTGGGCTATGGAACTGCACCCAAACGAACGTCCGCGGAACGTGAAAACTTTCTTAAAAGCTTTGACCGGTGAATCTACCAGCAGTTTGCGTCATTTGGCGGGCAAGGTGAATTTCAGAGAGTATCAAGGCCTGGACAGAACAGAAATGATCCTGCTTTATATCGCCGGGGGACTGACCTTTTTTTAGCTTGTTGCTGACTTTAATTCGGAATATCTAATTTCTTCTTGCGCGCTTGATGGCGCAACCACCAGATGAGTGAAGCAATCCAGCCAATCAGCATGCCCACAATGCTGGTTTGAATCACAAACCATGTGCCACTTTTGCGAATGACTTCACTTAACCATGGGATGCCCAAACTGAGTGTGAGATACGCCACCAAGCCACCCAAGACCGTGCAAAGCCCGGAACGAATTGCCCATTGTCTGCCTTTCCACCAGAAGTAGCCGATGGCATAGCTGATTCCAAAACCAGTAATAAGCAACATGATGGTTAGCAACCAGTCGTTTACGCTTGGATAGCCTGTGGGATGACTGACAAATCCCTCTTCAAGATCAGACACAGTGGCTGGTGTGGGCTGGGGGGGCGTAGGCGTTGGTTCGGGCGTGCGACTTGGTTCAGGCATCGGTGTGGAAGTGGGCATGATGATTTCCGCCAAACCGCCCTGGGTGGTGAGAATAAGGGTGGCAGATGTGCTGGCTTCGCCAGTGCTGGCGGTTACCGCAAAAATGCCTTCCCGCTCAACACGGTATTCAATAGTGGCATAACCATTAACCGTTGTCGCTTCGGGTAACGCGAGAATAAGCGCGTCGCTGACCATCTTGATTGTAAACTTGGTTAAGGTGCCATCGGGAACGATGTTACCGTTGCGGTCAAGGATAGGTCCGGCTTGAATACGCACCGCTTCGCCAAGCCTGAAAAGTGGCACGGGTGTTTGTGTGACTTCGGGGGGGCCTATGATTGTATCTGTGGCAAGGGGGGGCGTGGCAAGGTCTGGGTTGACTGGTACTGTATCAGTGACTAAGTCCAAATTGATGATTTGCTTTGGGTCTGGGGGGGCAAGCTGATATTGCAGGTCATATGCTACAGCGGGTAAGGAATAAGGTAAAGCGCTTTGGCGCGGGCTTCGTGCATGAGAACGCGTGCGGCGAGTTCCAAAGATGCCTTTGATGGGGGGGTAAAAGACCATAATAAGCGGTGAGTTTTGAGACTTCGGTGGAATCCAGGTAAAAAGGTGCCCGGTAGGCAAACACGATGACCATTTTGTCGCGAAGGAGATTGGCATGATCAGCTAAAAGGTGTTTTAAGGCAGAACTGGAGGGGGATTTCCGAGCTAAGGTTTTGAACGTTAAATATAATCCATCGTGCTCGTTTGAGGTGTTCTTCCAGATAAGATGATTTTTCGTTTTCAACGTCATTGAGAAAATCGGATAGCTGGGCAAAAGTGTAAGAATTGATACGGTAATCGACAATTTGGTTTGTTCCCTGGGAGCCATATAAGCCGAGTAAGGTGTTTTTAAAGTCATCTACGCCTAAGGTGTTAATTCTTGAGCATGTTTCACAGGGCAAAACGCTGCGCGTATCGCTGAAAACGGTGATGTAGTCCGTTGTTCGGGGGGGGCCTTCGTTAAAGATGGTGTTTAGGTAGTCTTCTTTGGGAGCGAGCAAGGTGAGACTTTCGCGGGCAATTTCCAGGTTAAGTTGGTTTAGGGGGGGTTGGTCTTGCGCTTCACTTTCGGTGTCAGATATGACGTTTTTCAAGCTAAACGAATCGTAAAGACCAAGTTTGTTTTTAAGAATTTTGCCCACAGATTCATCAACCCGTTGCGCAAAAACAGTGTCTTCCTGATATTTTTGGGCAAAAAAGCTGATGGTGCGTTTGATGGTTTCGGTTTGGGATTCATAGATAGACGTAGCGAAGTTGTCAAGATAGAGAATATCGTTCCCAGCCAAAAAAAAGCAGTGCGGGCGATTGCGGGTGCGTCAAATGAAAGACCAGTTGGGTCAAAAAAAGCTTCGTACCGCGGGATTGCCCAGGCTGTCGCTGACCGTCAAACCGCCATTAGCTTGCCAGGTATTGAGGGGGGGAGGGACAGAAAAAAAGCTGTTGCAGGGCGATGGGGGGGTCGAAACTAACCGGCTTTGTGGTGCTGAGCACATTCCCTTGCAGACCTTGAAATCGGATATGTGAAGTCATGACACCATCAACTGTGGTAGCATCGTGACTGGCACCGGTCAGCGCGAGAAAAGGCGCCAGTTCATTTTGGACAAGTTGGTCTAAACTGCGTTGAATCGTGGAAACTTCCTGGTTGATCGGCCGGTCGGCACCCCCCCAGTCCCGGAAAATGCGTTGCCACAACCGCCATCCGATTGTTACTGCCTGTATGAATCCCGCCCACAAAAGCGTTGGCTATTTTTCCGACCCAGTAAGGTTGGCGCCAAAACTGCTGGTACCGGTAAAAATGCCTTTGCTTGTGTCGCTGGTGTCGATGAGGTCCAGGTTAGGTCCTAAAAAGAGATTGAAGCCCAAACTCGACAGTTCTGCGCCGTAAATTTGCCCGATGGCGTTGCTTAATTCAGGCGACCAGCTTGCGCCCAGGGTCATTTCGCTTGGCAGATTGTTTAAAGCAGGCAACAAGCGTTCACTGTGATTGTCCGCCTGCGCGTGCAGATGGGCGACGTATAAGGGGGGGATATAAACGGGCTCTCCGTCTTTTAGATGGCCCGTTGCAGGCAAACCAAGGCTTTTTTTGATACGCGCTTTCCTGCAAGGCAGTGATTAAAGCTTGTGTCGCCTGCGCGGCATCCACATCAGTGAAATTTTCGTTTTTGGTGCTGAGCACAACTCCACCGATATGGTAATCCTGGATAAGTTCGATGATTTCGCTGTTTTCTGAAACGTCCGTGCCATTGAAAGTGACCAGCATCAGTTGTCCGGCTTTTTCAAGCGGGCTCATGCGCTGAAGCATCTCGAGGATTATCTGCTCTTCTGCTGACAAGCCTGGCGTTTCTCCTTGCGCGTGCGCGGACGCAAGGGGAGCAAGAGGCAGAGCGTTAAGAACAAGAGCAGAAATTTTCGCATATCAGATATTTAAGTTGTCTAGCACCTTGCGGGCATGTTCCGGGTCATCGGTGATGACCGAATCCACGCCAAAGCCTGCCATTTTAAGCAGGTCGTCAGTTTTGTTAACAGTCCACACATTGATTTGTTTGCCACGTTTGTGCAGGCTTTGCACCAGATTTTGACTAACGTCGCTATGGTGCGGGTGAAGCGCGTCGTAGCGGTAGCGACGGCCGAAACCGCCACGGTAAAGCGCACCGGCGAAACCCGGCAGGCAAAGCAAACCCGTTTGTACTTTTGGTTCGGCTTTTCTTAGTTTTATCAGATTGCGCGCATTGAACGATGAAAAAAAATGACGGTATCCAAAAGATTGTGCTTTTTGGTGAGTGCCAGCGCGATATCAGGGAGTTGGTCGTAAGGCCGGTGATAGTTTTTAAGTTCCACATTGATTTTAAACTTCCCGCCAAATTGTTCGTAAACTTCATCAAGCAGCGGAAGGGGGGGCGTGTTTTGAAGGCATCGCCAAAGTAAGCACCCGCGTCAAGTTCCTTGAGCTCGGCGTAACTGTGGTCAAGCACGTTGCCTTTCCCGTTGGTGCTGCGTTCCAGGTGGAGTCGTGAATAACAATCAGACGGTTATCTTTGCTGAGCATCACATCCAGTTCGATGCCATCCGCGCCTTGCTCAAGTGCCAGTTGAAAAGCTGGCAGGGTGTTTTCAGGCGCGTGGGCGGACGCGCCACGATGAGCAATGATTTTTGGATACTTGCGTGGATTATTCATGTCTCAAATTATAGCATCAAGTAGCGGGTTCAGAAGCAAAACTTGTGTCGTGTTTTATTAGGATTCAGAATGAACCAGGAAAAAGTGCTTGACTTTTATGGGGGGGCTTCGTTATAATAGCGTTCTACCTTCCTGGTAGCTCAATCGGCAGAGCGGGCGGCTGTTAACCGCTAGGTTAGAGGTTCGAGTCCTCGTCCGGGGGGGAGCCTTCGGACAAGACACTCTGCATAAGCAGAGTTTTTTGTTCAAGCGGTGATATAATAGACCGCGAGATATGGTCCTGTAGCTCAATCGGCAGAGCAAGCGCCTCTTAAGCGTTAGGTTCTCGGTTCGAGTCCGAGCAGGATCATTCTGTTTAATTAGTAAGCACCTTAGGTTCTCGGTCTCCTCCTACGTCGGAGCGCAAGCAGCGAGTCCGAGCAGGATGATTTTTTTAATCAGTCATTGCAATTTATCCAAGTGACTCGTCGAATACAGTTTGTATAAGAAAAAAAAGTGGCGAAGTATTATAATAGGTGTGTATTTATCTAGTCAAAAGGCGTTTGATATGAACATTACTCTAAGAAATTCCGCTAAAGCCGTCATCGTGCAGGGCGATAAAGTACTGCTTCTTCAAAAACAACATCCGGGCAACCCACGTTTCACTGTCTTTCCGGGTGGGGGGGACAGGAACCGGGCGAGACTTTGCCCGAAGCCTTAGCGCGCGAATGTCTTGAAGAAATCGGCGCGAAAATCTGCGTGGGCGAATTGCTTTTTGTGCGTGAGTATCGTTCGTGGATGCACGAATTCCATAACCCGGACCGTTTATGGCATCAGGTGGAATTCTTCTTTCTGTGCGAATTGCTTGAACCCTTCATCCCGAACTGGCTGATAACCCTGACCCGAACCAACAAGGCGTCATATGGTTGAACAAGACGCGCTAAAACGCAAAATCTGTACCCCAAAGTTTTACGCGGAATTTTGGCTGACAGGCTTTCTCATCTTAATGAAGCACAAAGTCCCATCTATCTGGGTGGTGTGAATTAAGGTTTTGGCTTATTACAGTTAAGTAAAACCCGGTGGCGTTTTGCTTGAAATCAAAAAATACCGCTTACAAAATCCATTTTTATTGATGCAATGTCGGCAAATCAAAAATAATGACACCGCAAAAATTAACAGGATTCCAAAGCACAGTAAAGGCGGAAGGGTGTTCGTGCCCACAAATGCGCCGTTAAGGATGTCGGTTCCATATGTAAGTGGCAGAATGTAGACAAAGGACGCAGAAACACAGGCAAACTTGTAATTGGCACGAATAAACCGCATAGAAAAAGCATCGGAAAGCGAAAAAAAGTTTGATAAAGTCTGTGCTTCAAAGACCTGTTCAGCGGACACCGCAATCAAAAGTCCCATTAGTGCGGAAGTAATAGAAATCATCAAAACGGCGAAGAACACGATTGTCCAGTTTATCGCACTAAGGTTGATGAAAAACTCGCAAAAATGACCGGCACAAAGGCGTTGAAAATACCAAACAGAATGGTACCCGCAATTTTCGCCAGCACCATCGTACCAAGACTGATGGGTGCTAACAGCAGCCGCTCGAACGACCTGCCACTTCGTTCAAAAGTGATGGTGACAGCCAACATTGAAGTTGTGCCGAACAAAACACTCATGGAAATCAGACCAGGAAGCAAGTTTAGAATGTTTCCATCAGGAGAACGAATGACTTGCATTAATGTCCATGAAAGTGGAAAAATGATGCCCCAGCTGATGTTCGGTGGCTTGAGATAATAGTTTTTTATGTCTTTTTTTAAGATGTTCCAAAACGCAATCCAGGCTTTCATTTTGGTCCCACTTTTTCTGCATCTTTTTTTTAGTACAGAAGACTCGATACCGGTCAACTTGACGAAAACATCTTCTAAAGAAGGGTGTATTTCTTTGGCTTCGAATACATCAATACCCCCCCTGTCTTGAAAAAAAATGCTATGACTGGAAATAACGGTATTCGTTGCTCTGCCACCATAACGAGAGAATGGTCAGGCTGAATGGTAACCTTAGTTCCTTTAAAACATGTTTCCAGTTCTGTGGCAAAGCTTTCAGCGTTTTTATCTGTAAGAAAGTGAATGCCATGTCCGTGGCTAATGCTCCCCCCCATTAATTTTGGAACGGTACCTAACGCAACAATGTGACCGTTTGCTATAAAAGCAATACGGTCACATATACGTTCAGCTTCTTCAATATAATGGGTAGTGAGAAATACGGTAGTTCCTTGCTTTTTCAAATCTACTATCATTTCCCGGATTTGCCGTGAACTTTCGACATCAATCCCCGTTGTAGGTTCGTCCAGAAATAGAACTTGCGGGGGGGAATGAATAAGTGCCGCCGCAATGGTGAGTTTGCGACGCATCCCTTTGGAATAGGCTTTAAACGGTCGCTTGCCTGCATCTTTTAGCTTGAACAGCTCCAAAGCTCCAGTGCTTTTGCTTCCCGTTCTTTTTTTGCGCATCCCATACAAAGCAGCACAAAAACAGAGATTATTAAATCCATCCATTTCATTGTAGAGATTGCTTTCATCTGGAACAATTCCCATGATGGATTGAGCTTTCTTTGTCTGTTTTCGCACATCTATACCATCAACCGTAATCTCGCCTGCGGTAGGTCGCGACAGTCCGATTATCATGTTGATGGTAGATGTTTTTCCTGCTCCGTTTGGTCCCAGGAAACCAAATATTTCGCCTTTCTGAATTTCAAAGGAGATATCATCTACAGCGGTGAACTTGCCATATGTCTTTTTTAGATTTTTGACACTGACCATTGCCATACTGTTTATCTCATTTGCTTGTACCTTAGCCGTGACAGATTTTCTTCGTTTCTTCGTCACATTCGCCTTTTTTTTATGGCATTCCTGCTTTTCATTGGCGGGACAGTCTTTTTGAGTTTCAGGTAAACAGATTTCCGTTTTGATGGTAACCAGCGATTCAATCTCTTTCGCCAGTTCCTGCAATACGTCTCGTTCAACCGTGTAGTGCATATAATAGCCACGTTTTTCGCCCACAAGCAATCCCGCTTCGCGCAGTACCTTTAGATGCTGGGAAATGGTCGCTTCGGACAGATTGAGTTCGTTGGCCAGCGCGCGGACACAGTAGTTGTGGCGCAGTAACAAAGTCAAAATATTCATACGGGTATCATCAGCAATAGCTTTTAACAATTTATTCTTATCCATTTAAAATCTCCTGTTATCTAATTAGGCATACACCTAATTAGATTGTAATACATTGTTTTGATTAGGTCAATACCTAATTAGATATTAAAGGTAATCTAAATTAAACGATTTTGAGAATGAGGGAATTTGTTATATCTTCATTCGCAAGCATCATCAGCTATGCTATAATTGTTAGCCTGGAGGGTTGTGAACAACCCTGATTTTGCTATGGAAAAAACACGAACCTTACCAAGTCACTATACGAGATTTATTTCGCTTGCCATCGTCGCGGTGCTTGGTTTGATGGGCTTGATGGCTTGTCTGCCTGATGGGCAACAGGGCAGACCGTCGCTGGGCGATATGCCGGAGCTGGCTTTGCCATCGGGAACGCCTGGCCCAGGCCAGACACCCCCCCATAGCGACGGAGAGTCTGCCGCCACGCGCTTAGCCTGGCCGACTTTCGCGGAACCAAATCGCCAGTCGGTCACGCAGCTGCCTCCAGCGGTCAGTCCGCTTGAACTGGATGACGACACCAGCGTGTGGCTTTTGCTGGGCACGGAGTTTGAAGCCCCCCCAACGCCGGACGCACGAACGCTATTCACCTGATTTTTATCCAGGAGCGTCTCTCAAAAGCGAGTGTGGTGTCGGTGCCGGGCAATTTGTTCGTTTATTTGCCGGGGCACAATATGCAGCGCATCAGCAACGCCTTCGCGCTGGGCGGGATGTCTCTTTTGCGCGATACGCTGGCTTACAATTTTGGCATATTGCCCGATCGCTTTGTTTTGGCACATGCCGAAGAGTTCACCTGGCTGGTTGACGATTTAGGTGGCATTGATGTAAGCGTCTTGTTCCCCCCCATTCGTGATGACTGTGGTGGCTTGCCAGCGGGCTTGCATCACATGAAGGGCGAACAAGCCTTGTGTTATGTTTCGTATAATAAAGATGGCGATGAGGTCAACCGCACGCGTCGCCAGCAGCAAGTATTGCAATTGCTCTTTACAAAATTAGTTCAGGATGGCCGTTTGGCGAAACTGCCGGCGATGTATTTGTCGTATCAGGACAAAATTGAGACAGATCTCAGCCTGCTTGATTTCCTGCAGCGCATTCCCTTAGCCTTGCGTTTGGGTGACCCCCAACGCGTGAACTATTTCCTGATCGGATGGGAAAGCGCGTCGCTTTGGGAACTGCCTGACCACACCAGGACCAAGGTCTTGCTGCCAAATCTCGAGGCACTGGAAAAAAAACTTTCGCGCAAGCCCTTGAAGCGATTGATGGCGCGTCACCTTTGGGCGAGATGGTGGTGACCTATCAATGGCAGCTCACCGAAGCTGTTGCCGGCACACAAACCCGTCAGGCTGCGGACCCGCAATCAACATCTTTAGCGCCCACGCGCACGCCAACGCCCAGGCCAACCCGAACGCCGTTGTCGCCGGTTTATACACCTGCGTCAACAGCAATTATTGCTACTGCAACACCGGGGGGGACTTATCCCTAGTGTGGAATGATATGATGAAACCGAAACGCGAAACAAGCAAAGCAATCATCAGAGTCCTTTTGGTTCTGTTCATTTTGCTTGCCTTTTTGCAGGATACGCCAGTTATTTCGTCTGGTCTGCCTTCGGAAGGGCCCAAGCGCAGCGTTAGCATCAGCACCGATTACACCATCTACGAATGGTGGTTGCTTGACTGGAAGAACTCCGACCTTGTTTGTCAAATCTATACGGAAAGCGAAGCGATACCGGATTACAGCCAGGTCTTGCATTATTGTGGTTCCGCGGTTCAACAACGGTGGATAGACACCAAACCCTGCGTTTTCCAGGGTGGTATTAGTTCCCCGCAAGACTGTCCCGGTTTGTATATGCATTTGGTACACACCACGCCATCAAAACGCGAGGTGGAAGTTCTTTTGCCATCACCTGAAGTTTGGGTTTCGATAGCGGGTTGCGACAAAAGCCGGCAGAAAAACCATTGCAGCCAGGTGCCGTATTTGCGTTTGCAAGCCACGGAACCACTGCCCAACGAACAAATTATTCAAATCGTTGGGCGCATCAATAATGCCAGTTTTACCTGCCCAGGCGCGATTTGCGATTTACCCCCCCTAAGCCCCCCCACAGGAATGAACGGCAGTTTGGTGGAGTTTTGGGCGGAGTCCAGCTATGGCGATGCCAGCCCGATTTTCACCGCGCAGGTCAGGGTCATTCCCTGGGCGATTTTGCCAACCCGGATGGAAATCCGACCGACAAGCCCAGCTATTATGTGGACGTTTTGAGCTCCCAGTGGCTTGGCGAAGGTGTTTCAACCTGTTCCACGATTTGGCAGGCCTTTTTGCCGGTTGATGGCCCACCTGCCTGGTTGCGCACGCCCGCTTTGGCGGAAGAACTCGAAAGCACCAGTGAATACTTCCTTTTGGCGGGATTGCTAATCAAACAAGGACTGGTCGATGCCAGCGCTTGTCCCTTTGGCGGACTTGAAGCGAATGGCGCCGCCACGCCATGCGGAATGGACCTGGCGCGTCCGTATGTGCAGGAATGGCAAAATCAGTTCAACGCGGAAATTATTCGCGTAGCCAACCAAACGGGTGTGCCCGCGCAAATGATGAAAACATCTTTAGTCGCGAAAGTCAGTTTTGGCCCGGTATCTACGATCGCGTTTACGAGGCGGGCTTGGGACATTTGAGCGAACAGGGCGCGGATACGGTTTTGCTTTGGAACCCCCCCAGCTTTTTCAGCCAGTTTTGCCCGCTTATCCTTAGCGAAGAAAGCTGTCAGCGTGGTTTTGGCAACCTGGACCCGGACCAGCAAGCCCTTCTGCGGGGGGGCGCGTTGGTGCAACAGGTAAACGCGCAATGCCCCCCCGATTGTCCCACGGGCATTGACCTTAGCCAGGCGAATTTTAGCATCAGTGTTTTCGCGCGCAGCCTTTTGGCGAATTGCGAACAAGTGGGGGGGCAAATTGTTTACAACAGCACGGGACGCCAGGCTGGCCAGGTGGCGACCTATGAAGATTTATGGAAGTTTACTTTGGTGAACTATCACGCGGGGGGGCCGGGTTGTTTGGGTAACGCCATGCAACGCGCGATAGGCAATGACCAACGCCTGACCTGGGAGAATGTTTACCCTTATCTTGAAGAAGGCTGCCGAACAGGCTTTGATTACGTGCAGGATATCGCGGCGATGCCTGATGCAGATGAAACTGGTATCGGCGATTTGCTTAGCACGGCGGAACCGGTTCCCTATCTGCCCACGCCCACTTATCCGCCAACGCCCTGGCCCACACGCACGCCAACGCGCATACCTGCCACATCCACGCCGGCCCATCGCCAACCCCCCGCAACCGAGTTCAACACCCTATCCATAGGTGCATAAACAAAAACCGCCACTCTTAGATGGCGGTTTTACTTGACTAATTAGTTGACGATTATTTGCCTGAACGTAACTGGGCGAGTTCCTGTTCCAGTTCCTGACGTTTTTCCGCGGCAGCCTGGCGAACTTCTTCCTGGAAATTATTGGCAAAATCTTTGATGTTTTCTTGCAGCTCTTCACCCGACCAGGGTGTGAGCAACAGAACCAGCGCACTGCTAACAAGCGCGCCTACTAACAGACCTGTAAAAAGTGAGCATGTTTTTTTTCATTTTAGTTCCTTTCTCCATTCATCTTTATTATAAAGGACTTGCGCCTGATATGAACAGAATTAATTAAGATTTTACACTCTCCAAACCTTAATTTTCCAAAGCGATGGTTACAGGCCCGTCGTTTTGGATATCCACCACCATGTGTGCGCCAAAAATGCCACTTTGCACCTTGATGCCAAAGTTGCGCAGCTGTTCGATGAAATACTCAACCAGCGGTTCGGCGAGTTCGGGCCTGGCGGCGTTGATAAAACTCGGACGGCGTCCGCGGCTGGTATCGGCGTGCAAAGTGAACTGCGAAACGACAATCATCTCGCCAGCCACATCCAGGAGAGAGCGGTTCATTTTGCCTTCGTCGTCGCCAAACACGCGTAAATATACGATTTTCTCAGCAAGTTCGCGCGCTTTGGCCTGGGTGTCTTCATGCCCAACGCCCAGCAAGACGACGTATCCCAAACCGATATCAGCCACAACCTGGCCGTCAACCGTCACACTGCCTTTTGTCACCCGTTGTAAAATCGCGCGCATCGTTCTCTCCAAAATCCTGTCATTGTTTTATTTTGTGGCTTGTGGTCGGGAGATCACAAGCGAACAAATGGTTTTCCTGGTTCGGATATGGTCTCCTGACCATGTCCATCACAAGATGAGCCTTGCCAAGTCTGATTATAGTCGGCTTTGGTCAATCGGGGGGGTGTATAATTGAGACATGCCTTTAGCTTCAATGCCATCCGCCGAGCTGATTACAAGCCTGAGCGCTATCAAATGATGATCGCGCACTTGGGTGGACAAAAGGCCATCGCCATCGACACCGAATCCAACAGCTTATTTGCCTATCAAGAGCGTGTTTGTCTTATCCAGCTTTCATCGCGGGAGCGTGATTACCTGCTTGACCCTTTCGCCTTTGACGATTTGCAAGCCCTGGGCGAGCTGATGGCAGATGAGCGCGTTCAAAAAAATCATGCATGCCGGTGATTATGACATCTCAACGCTAAAGCGCGATTATGATTTCACGTTCAACAATGTTTTTGACACCATGCTGGCCGCGTCGGCTTTGGGAGAGAGCAGTTTGGGCTTGAGCACGCTGCTTGAAAAATACTTTGGCATTGAACTGGCCAAAAAAAATACCAGCGTGCCAACTGGGGGCGAACGGCCTGTCAAGGATGATATGTTGCGCTACGCTCAGGCTGACTCGCATTTCCTTATCCCTTTGCGCGATTATCTGCTGCCCAGGCTGGAGGCAATCGGCTGGCTTGAACTCGTGCAGGAAGATACAAACGCCATGGCCAAGAACACACTCGCGATGAGACCCCACTGCGAAGACGTCTGGCGCATAAAAGGCACGCGCGATTTAAGCCCCGCGGAGATGAGTTTGCTGGCTGAACTCAACCATCAGCGCGAACTGCAGGCCCAAAACGCGACCGCCCGCCGTTTAAAATCTTTGGCGACCCATCGATGGTGGCTATCGCCCAGGCTATGCCCCCCCAAACGCTCGAAGAGCTTTCCGCGCTCAAGGTCTTTTCGAAACACCAAATAAAGCGGTATGGCAATCTGATTGTAAACACCGTGACCAACTGGCTCGAAAACCCACAAAACTGCATCGTCCAGCTGTTTTGCGTCCCAGTGACGCTGAACTGGAACGCCACGAAGCCTTAAAGAAATTACGCAAAACCATCGCGGAAAAAGAAGGCATCGCCAGCAACCTGGTACTGCCCCCCCGCGATTTACTGGAGAAAATTGCCCGGTATGACCCCCCCAGAGCATGCCAGAGCTGGAAAGTTTGATGAGCGACTACCCGCTGCGCTTCGCGCGTTTTGGCAAAGCGATATTTGATTTATTACAAAGGAGAAGACTATGAAATTAACCGTTTTTGGTGCAGCCCGTACGGTAACCGGATCAATGACGCTGATTGAATACGGTGGCAAAAAAACTTTTGTTGGAATGTGGCACTTTTCAGGGCCGGCGCGAAGAGTCCTACTTCACGAATCTGAACTTCCCCCCCTTTAATCCCGCGGAAATCGACGCGATGATCCTCTCGCACGCCCACATCGACCATAGCGGTAACATTCCCAACCTGGTCAAGCAAGGTTTTAAGGGTAAAATCTACGCCACCAACGCCACGGTCGATTTGGCGGATATCATGTTGCGCGACTCAGGACACATCCAGGAAAATGACATCAAATATCTCAATAAAAAGCGCCGAAAAAGAACAAACCGCCTTTGGAGCCCATCTACACCCAAAAAGACGCCCTGGCGGCCATGCCCCCCCATTTTCGCATGGTCTGGTACGACGTGGCCTTTGAGCCCATCCCGGGCATCAAGGCGCGCCTGGTCGAAGCGGGGGGGCATATTTTGGGTTCCGCTGCAATTGTTTTGGACTATAAAAACGCGGCGGGTGAAGAAAAACGCCTGTGGTACTCCGGCGACATCGGCCGGCCGGATATGCCCATCCTGCGCGACCCGGTTTTGCCGTCGGACGTCAACACGCTCGTTATGGAAACCACCTATGGCGACAAACCGCACGATTCGCTCTATGATGCCTACGACGAGTTTGTTGATGCCATCAACCGCACGATTAGCCGCGGTGGCAAGGTGATTGTGCCGGCTTTCGCGGTGGGGGGGCGCACCCAAAACCTGCTTTATCTGCTGAGCGATGGAATTGAAAATGGCGAAATCCCCCCCGATATACCGGTGATTGTTGACAGCCCGCTGGCAGTCAACGCGTCGGATTTATACCGCAAGCACACCGAATGTTTTGATGATGAAACCTGGGAGTTTATCGCTCAGCACCGCATGCAGGGTTTGGATTTTCATAACATTCTCTTCACTCGCAGTGTGGATGAATCCAAAGCGCTGAACGACTGGAACGAACCGATGATTATCATCTCGGCCTCGGGCATGGCGGAAAGCGGGCGCATTTTGCACCATCTGCGCAACAACATTGAAGACGGACGCAACACGATTTTGATTATTTCCTGGCAGGCGCCTTATACCCTGGGCCGACGCCTGGCGGATCAGGAACGCCGTGTGCGCATTTTTGGCGAGGAGTTTTATCGCAAGGCGGAAGTGGTCACCATCGGTGGCCTAAGCGCGCACGCCGGGCAAACGGGTTTGCTGGAATATGCCAGAGCGTCAAAAGACAGCCTGGAGAATTTGATTTTGGTACACGGTGAAGAATTCGCCGCGTCAGCCTTTATGGCAAAACTCAATGAAGAAGGCGGTTTTCCTGAACCCGTTTACGCGGAAAAAGGACAAACATTTAATTTGTAGGGGAAAATATGAAAGATGAGTTTTTGATTTCAGAATACAAAAGTGTTAGGGATGAAATTTTATTTAGGCAAAAGACCCAACAATCATTATTATCTTCAATCATAGTTGTCCTAGGTTTGCTAGCTCCAATACTCGGCCTTTTGGAAAAGATTGAAAAGTACATTATTCTTTGCATACTTTTAATTGGGGCATTAGCCTGTGCTTTTTTTTACAAGCATTGTATATTAAGCAACATATTTGGCTTACCCTTAATTTGCGTTATGTTGATTATGAGTTAGGTCAAAACGATAAAACAGGGTTAGGTTTGTTTGGAGCACAGGGAAAACAGGTTCGAGACGCACTCTATGAAGAAAAGTCTACTCAAGCGATTTCAAAACTATTGGCAGTAGCAGAGGGAGGATTGCCATCATTGGTTGGTGGACTTTACATTGTTGTTTTTTTATCTAGTATTGTATATTACGCCTTCACCAGATGGTAGTGGAATAAAATTTGAATCAGTGCATTACACTGTTTTTACTATCTTGGGACTGATTGTTTTCGGGATACTAATATTTTGTGCGATTGTGGGACTAAAAGTTCGAAAATGGAATTTCGATGACGGGAAAAAAAGTGAGACCCGCAAAAAGAAAGCGGCAGAAAAGTGCTTAATTCGTAATTAGATAAATAATTAGCTAATTCATTAAAAACGTTGAGTTTAACTAAGGTTTCCTAAAAAGGAATGTGACTGTTTTAATTATATGAGTTATACTGCCGTTTGGTCTATAATCGGGTATAATCGTTGAACTTGGAGAGATGCCGGAGTGGTTGATCGGGGGGGCGGTCTCGAAAACCGTTGTGGGACTTGTGCCCACCGTGGGTTCGAATCCCACTCTCTCCGCTGA
>JMBX01000022.1_pt1 | contig 38150 bp, 51 predicted proteins | sample 616521 | NCBI WGS metagenome assembly JMBX01 (sample SAMN02727906, study PRJNA239997) | anaerobic digester metagenome | biome: anaerobic digester; isolation source: mesophilic anaerobic digester inoculated with municipal waste water sludge... | place: Germany: Bielefeld University, CeBiTec ...
GCGCTGCATGGCTTCTTTTACCACAATTTCTGCCATCTTGGCCGCGGCACATCCGCCAAACTTCCACCAAACTTACCGATCGCTGTGCGAACAGCTCCTGCAATATATACTTTTCTTGTCATCATGAATCCTTTCAGTTGTTGTTTTTATAACTCTACAAGTGGTACAGCAAAGAAAGCCTCTCGGAGGGTTTTACTGTTTTTTTACATCGCAATTATGCCACATTCGGAGGAAATTTGGGAGAGCTTGTAGATAGGATTACACTGAGTTTTACTTGATGCCTGAGATATTTGAAACAGTTGACTTCTGGTAACTTTTTTTTGATTATCAGTTATCTTTTTTTTATGACAGTCAAATTCTATGCTTAGCTCCCTTAAAAAGCAAAAACGCCACTTTTCATCCAGTGGCGTTTACATGATCTATAAGTAAAGCAAAAAGCCCTTATTCCTTATTGAGGATTTTGTGGATATTGTGGATATTGTGTTCCTTGAGCTTGCGCATACGCTGCCTGGCGTTGTTCTGCTTCCTGCCTTTGAGCTTTATTAATTAAGTGTTGCCATTGAGCCTTGAGACCATTCAACTGGTCAATCTCTTTCATGCCATTCACCATGAACAAAATGAGCAAGATTCTTAAGGCAAGGCCCCCCGAGAACCTTAATTTCTATTGCGCCCATGATCACACTAACAATCTGAATGATCCCACCAATTGCTAACAAAACGATGGCTAAGATAAAACCTGCTTTGTTAAGTCTTGTAATCAAGATGCCGGCAACAATGAGCCCAATAAGGATGAGCATATCAATGATTACGGCTTTATGGAAGAAGCCAATAATACTGGCGCTTACAAGGGTGCCAACAATCCCAAGCCCCGTAAGGATAAACAACCATATAGATTTGCTCTTAATCTTTTTTTCCAGTGCTGAGATTTCCAGGTTTAAGGTTTGGATACGCTGACTGGCGTTTGTATAAGGTGTGTTAGTATTCATATTATTTCCTTTCTCTTCTTAAGAACACAGTTTTTGTTAAATGGTTACTATTTAAACCATTCCTTTTATGGTTTTAGCTGAATCTGTTATTACGCTTTGCTACTTCCCATCCGGCACGGTGCCACCCAGCTCTTTTTCAAGCCTGCGGGTAATCGCCACCATGCGCTTGTCAATATCCACCGCGGTCATAGTGCCTTCATTTGAACCCAGCCAAACCCTAAAACTTAAACTGCGCTTGCCTTCGGGTACGTTGCCACCCCCCCGGAATTCGGTGAGATAGGCCAAATCGCGCACCATCGGGCGCACCAAAGCCTCCACACGCGCCCAGGTTACCTGGTCGTCCAAAATGACCGAAAGGTCCTTGGCCACCAGCGGATAGACCGGCAAAGCCTGATAAACGTTGTCGCGACTGGGTAATGGCACCAGGGCGTCCATATTCAACTCAACAATCACCACATTCAAGCGTTTAATCGCTGCCAGGCGCTTGGCACGCACAGAAAGCGCACCCATCACGCCAAAACGCCGGCCTTATTGCGCAAATTCAGACATAAACCGGGTTCAGCCCAGCCGGGCACGGTCTCGCTAACGAAGTCGAAAGGTTCACATTGCACCAAACGGGGCAAGCCCTGCAACACACCTTTGGCTTCCAAAAGCAGTTTTTCAGCGTCTTCGCCAGCCAAGGCAAAGGCCAAATAATTGCGCTGATCGTGCAAACCATGAAAAACAACGCCTTGTTCGAAAATTTTGAAGGTTTCAAAATGATGTTGGTTGAGTTGCACCGCGTCAATCAAGCCCGGCACCAGGCTGGGGGGGCGCAAATGGGCTTGTTCAGGCGAAGGTGGTGTGGCCAGCTTTAGCAAGCCTTCAGTTTCAATGCCGGCTGCTTCCAAATAGCGGTCTTCAACCCAGGGATAAGTAAAGATTTCCTGCATACCCAAACGTTCGCTCAGCACGCGGGCAATGGCTTGGCTCATGTTTACGCGGGGGGGTTGATGCAGAGCTTTTTCCAGCGCGACAACAGGTGGCTTAAACTCAAAGCTTTCATAACCCCGTATGCGCGCCACTTCTTCCAGAATATCCGCCGGCAGGCTCACGTCACCGGTCGCGCGCCAGCTGGGCACATGACATGTAAACACGCCATCTGCAAAAGTTACCTCAAAGCCCAGGCGACCTAAAAGTGCTTGCACTTCATCCACTTCGAGTGTGCTGCCCAAACGTTTTTCCAAATAATCCTTACCAACGGGCACTAGCAAGGCTTGTGTTTCCTTCTTAATAACATCCGTAAAGCCGGTAAACCGCGCTTCGGGCATGAGTTCATTGAGAAGCGCGACTGTCATACCCAAAGCCTGATCAACACGCTGGGTATCGAGTGCTTTTTCAAAACGACTGCTCGACTCAGTACGCACGCCCAGACGCGTCGCTGTGCGGCGGGTGCCAATCGCGTCAAAATTAGCCACTTCAAGGATAACCGCCTGGGTATCGTCCAGGACTGAATCCAGCTTGCCACCCATCACACCCGCCAAAGCGAGTGCTTTCACCTTGTCCACGATCAGTAAATCGCTGTCGCAAAGTTCAACAACTTCATCATTAAGCAAAGTCAGCTTTTCGCCAGTCTCTGCCCGACGCACCACAATGCCACCTTCAACGTGCGCGGCATCAAAGGCATGCGTCGCTCGCCCACACATAGCATGACGTAATTTGTGATATCAACCATTAAATTAATGGGACGCACATCCAAACTGGCCAAGCGCTCGCGCATCCAAATGGGTGACGGTTTATTGACGATACCTTCAATGCTCAAAGCCGCATAGCGCGCGCAACGGGAGTCATCTTTAATTTCCACCGAGATTCCAGCAGGCAGTTGCTCTTTAAATTCAGGCAAAGGTTTCAAAGGCAAATCATAAATGGCAGCCAGCTCACGCGCGATGCCATAATGCCCCCCCCACAAATCGGGACGGTTGGTGATGCTTTTGTTGTCAATCTCAAAATGATATCATCGCGCCCGACAAGCTTGCTGACAGGCTGTCCGGGGGGGTGGCATCATAACCCGCAAGGTCTACAATTTCAGCTTCTTCTTTGGCGGGGGGGAAGAGTTCTTCCATGCCAATTTCCGCGCTGGCGCAAATCATGCCCGCGGAGGGCACGCCACGCAGTTTGCTGGCTTTGATTTCTACCGGTTCACCCTCGCCATGCCAGCGCACATATGAACCAGGTTTAGCCAGTACAACCATTTGTCCCACTTCAAGATTGCTGCCACCACACACCACCTGGCAGAGTTCATCTTCGCCAGCATCAACTTTGACTACGCGCAAGCGGTCTGCCTGGGGGGGATGTGGCTCAACAGATTCAATTTTAGCGACAACGATTTTATCCAAACTCGCGCCGAGATCTTCAAAGCCTTCCACCTCAACCGTGCGCATGGTCAGGTCATAAGCCAGCTGTTGAATGCTTAAGTCAGCCGGGAGGTCTACAAATTCTTTAATCCAGTTTAATGATACTTTCATGTCTGCCTCTTACTTAAATTGCCCCCCCAGGAATCTCAAATCGGCACTGTGGAAAAGACGCACGTCGTCAATGCCGTAACGCATCATCACCAATCGGTCAAGACCGATATTGATGTAAAAACCAGACCATTCCATGGGGTCCAGTCCTGCCGCCAGTAAAACGTTGGGATGTGGCACGCCACCGGGCATAATTTCAATCCAGCCAACGTACTTGCACACCCCACAGCCCTTGCCACCGCAAACCTGGCAGCGCATGTCAATCTCAAAACCGGGTTCCACAAAGGGAAAGAAACCAGCCCGCATGCGGGTCTCAATCGGCTTTCCAAAAACGCGTTCCAAAATGGTATCAATCAGCAAACGCCCGCTGGAGAACGAGAAATCCTTTTCGACGATGAGGGCTTCGTATTGATAAAACGCGCGTTCGTGTCCCGGGTCGGTACTTTCGTTACGATAAACCATGCCGGGATAAACGAAACGTGCCGGCGCGCCGTGTTCCTTGAGATAGTCCACTGATGCACCGGTGAGATGCGGCCTTAGGCAATAGCGTTCATCCGCGCTTTTATCTTCCGTGCCGGCAATCCAGTAGGTATCCATCGTTTCGCGCGCGGGATGGTCAGGCTTAAAATTAAGGTTATCGAACGCGGTTTGCTCGGTGCTGATGTGCGCGCCATGATAAATCTCAAAACCCAATGACATAAAAGCCTGGTTAAGGTCATCGCGCATCTGTCGGGTAGGATGCAAGCCCCCCCTTGTGTGATGTCAAAACCTGGAATGGTCAAATCAAGTTTTATGCCACTGCCAGCCTGGTCAATAAATGCTTCTTCCAGGCTTGCCAGTTTTCCGTAAGCATGGTTTTGATTTCGTTCGCGCCGATGCCAAACGGACGGCGTTGCTCAGCCGGCAAGGTTGGAATGGCTTTGAGGATATCGGTCAGCTTGCCGTTTTACTCAACCAGTCATGCTTTACTTTTTGCAAAGCTTCCATGTCAGTAATGCCTGCCAAATCAGCTTCAGCTTCATGTCGCAAGGTTTCAAGTTTTTCTAACATAAAATCTCCTAACAAACACTTGGGCTTTTTGCCCGGTTCACGCCCGAAAATTATAGGTTTTTCGCGGGCGGAGTCAAGTCAATTATTCCGCTTTCAGATGGCAACTATAGAGTTTCAGCGGCAGCTTTCACCACAGCCACAAAAGCATCCGCTTTCAGGCTCGCGCCACCAATCAAACCGCCGTCAATATCCGACATAGCAAACAATTCGCCGGCGTTTTCGGCATTCACCGAACCACCGTACAAAATGCGCATGCCTTCAGCAATTTCAGTGCCAAACAAATCGCGCAATACGGGGGGGCGAATAACGTCGCGATGCACTTCGTTCGCGCCTTCCGGCGTCGCGGCCAGCCCGGTACCAATCGCCCAGACTGGTTCATAGGCGATGACGATGTTTTGGGCTTGCTCGGGCGTGATGTCCTGCAAACTTTCCCGGCACTGTGTTTCAACCACTTGCGCGGTCTCGCCGGCCTGGTTTTGCTCAAGGCTTTCACCCACGCAGATGATGGGTTTCAGGTCATGCGCCAGGGCGGTATGCGCTTTCTTGTTCACGGTTTCGTTCGTTTCGCCAAACATTTGGCGTCGTTCACTGTGCCCTAATATGACATAATCACAAAAATCCGTCAGCATCGATGCGGAAATCTCGCCAGTAAAAGCGCCTTTTTCCTGCCAATGCATATTTTGCGCGCCAAGTTTTAAGTCGGTTTCGGCAATTTGCTCACATACCAGACTCAAATTTGTAAAAGGCGGACAAAGCACAATGTCCACAGCCTCAATTTTCTTTAGTTCAGGTAGCATCGCCTGGATAAGTTCACGCGCTTCAAAAGCTGTCTTGTTCATTTTCCAATTAGCAGCAACCATAGGTTTTCTTGCAGTCATTTTTCACCTCAGGATGATTTGTTTTCTTTCATTTTATCACGCCAAGGTATGAATATAACGCATAATTCTTTAATATGTATAGATTTCCAGGATAAGTGCCAAAACGGAAACAAACCCCCTATAGTCATGCGCGATATAGAAAAAACCGTGCGCGTGGCACGGTTTTAACTTTTTCAAAAATCATCTTGTTTTACGGACGGTAAATAATCGGGTCAAGCCAAAGTCCGATATTGTCCTCGGCTGTGCCATGGTTCCATACCACCAGCGAGAAGGTGACTTTGTTTCCAGCCAATGCGCTAAGGTCGATGGAAATGGTATTCCATTTCTTTTCATAGACCTCAATCCATTCGCCCAGCTCGATGAACTTACCATCGCCAATTTTATAGTACAACTCAAATTTCAAACTGCACTTCTCAGCACCGCCCTCACATTGAATCAAAGCCCGGAACTCATCGCCAGATTTAATGTTGATCGCGGGATAAATGCCCTGGATATAACCACCACTCACTGTTGGGCTGGGTCGTGTAATCAATCCTGGGTCGTTCTCTTTACCACCATCTTCGCGAATGGGGGGGTTTTCTCGTAAATGACATAACCTTGACCCGCCTTTTTCCGGTCACCCGGGCAAGGAAGTTTGCTGTTCAAATCACTCGACCAATCGGCATCGCAGGCAGAAGTGGCGAAGTTGTAAATCGCGCCTTTGCCATCCACAACTTCAATCTTCGCCCAAAAAGTGCCATCACTCTTTGGCCCACCGCCAAACTTCACGCCATTAGGATTTACCATCTGCCACTCAGACGTATAAACGCCATTAGTCGTGGGCGCGGTCATTTCAATGGAGATTTCCACGGTTTCGCCAGGTTTTACAACTTTACGGAAATCATAAATTGCCGACGCTGCCAGCTGCGTGCCTCTTACAAAAGCGACATCAAAGCGTTCATCCCAGGTACAAGAACCCGTGTTCTTAATGCGCCAGGTCTTGGTAAAGGTATTTCCACCGGGGATTTTCGTCCCGTCAGGAATGGTTACATCCGCCACAAAACTCAGCTGATAGCAAGGTATCGGTGTTGCCGTGGGTGCAGGACGCGTTGGCACAGCAGTTGGAGGTACTGCCGTCGGTGGCACTGCTGTTGGGGGCACACTGGTAGCAGGCACTGCGGTCGGTTCGACGGTATTGCTGGGTTGCACAACCGGGCTTTCTGTCGGTTCAACTGGCTCGACAGGCTCGGGGGGGCTTTCAACAGGCACGGTAGCTGTCAACTGTGCCACCAGGGTTTGAAAATGCTCTTGCGTTTGCTGCGCAATTAAAGTTTGCTTGGCTTGTTCAATCGGATCCCCCCCAAAGGTTTCTCGGAACCAGGTAAATTACAAGCCGCAAGGGTAACAACGGATATCACAATCACAGCGACTGCGACAATCCAATTCGTTTTGATAAAAGTTTGCTTCTTCATCTTAAGCTCCTATTTGTCTTAATAATCCAGACTTTACATATAAGACGTATCCCAAGCGAAAAAAAAGTTCCAAAAAAAAGCCACCCGTTTAGGTGGCTTTCATCTTTTTTTACGGCTTGCGCACTTCAATCTGGATGGACAGCCCCCCCAATCTCCGTTTGGCCCATAACCAAATCTGATTCCATCAACTGTCATCACAACCCAATAACTGTAATAGGTTCCTGGTGTTTGTGGTGCCACCAGATCATAAAGCGTGACTGTTGTCGTCTCTCCAGGGGAACATTTTCTTTAAAGTCACCATACTTATTTGAACCGTAGGCTTCACCACCACTCAAATAGACGTCAAATTCTCTGGACCATTCACAGGTACCAGTGTTTCTGATTGTCCAGGATTTTTCGAATTTCTCACCTGGGGTCATGGTCGTACCCGCGGGAATTGTTTCAGATACAAGCTCCATCGCATAACATTTTGTGCCTGTATCCTGAGTAGGCGGTACCGTTGTCGCAGTCGGCTGTACTGGGTTAACTACTGCTGTAGGGGGGGTACTTGCGTGGGTGGGGGGGCGCTTGGGTTGGGATTTCAGTTGGGATGGGGGGGGTAAACGTTGGCATGCTCAAAGCGGTCAGCTGGGCTGCCATCGTTTCAACCGCGAACTGGGTCGCTCTTGCGCTCTGGGTTTCAAGCACCTGTCGTTGTAAATCTTCTTCAGTGTAAACTGGTTCCTGTTGACTCGGTTTACAAGCCGTAATCAACAAAACCAAAACGCTTAATATAATGAGTGCGTATGTAGTTTTTGTCTTTTTCATAATCTCTCCGATTTAACGCATAGTTTCAAAAGTGTTCCTTCAAGACACTGGCTTAATTCTATCACGCTTTAAGAAATGCAAGTTTACTTATCATCCAGGGCAGCTACACCCGGGAGTTCGATACCTTCCAGCATTTCCAGTGACGCACCACCACCGGTTGAGATATGCGTAATTTTTTTTCCGCCAAACCACTTTGATTAATTGCCGCCACCGAATCACCACCGCCGATAATGGTCACGCCTTCGCATTCTGCCACGGCGCGCGCGATACCAAAAGTGCCTTCAGCAAAACGCGGGAACTCAAAGACACCCATGGGACCATTCCAAACCACTGTACCGGCTTTGGCAATTTCCGCGCCAAAAGCTTTGACCGTTTCAGGGCCTATATCCAAAACGCGCCAGCCTTCAGGAACATCACCAGCCGCGATGGTTTGCGCCTTGGCTTCAGCATCAAAAGCGTCCGCGATAACTACATCCACAGGCAACAGCAGTTTGCCATCACTCTTCGCCAGCAATTCTTTTGCGGTTTCAAGTGATTCAGCTTCTACCAATGAATCCGCCATCGCGTAAGCTTTGGCAGCCAAAAAGGTATTCGCCATGCCACCGCCGATCAGAATTTGTCGGCTTTGCTGAGCAGGTTTTCTATCACACCGATTTTATCGCTGATTTTCGCGCCACCCAAAATCGCCACAAAGGGATGTTTGGGGGGGTCATTGATGGTGTTACCCAAATAGTTAATTTCCTTCTCCAGCAAAAAGCCAGCCGCGGAGGGCAAATAGTCTGTCACGCCCGCGGTTGAGGCATGCGCGCGATGAGCGGTACCAAAGGCGTCGTTCACATAAAGGTCTGCCAAATCCGCCAGGTCTTTAGCCATTTCGGGGGGGTCGTTCTTTTCCTCGCCTTCGTAAAAGCGTGTGTTCTCCAGCACCATCACCTCGCCGGGCTGTAAGGTTTTTGCCGCTTCTTTGGTCTCTGTACTACGGCAATCATCCGCAAAGCGCACCGGCGCGACCAAAAGTTTCGCCAGATAAACCGCGACGGGTTTCAAGCTATATTCCAGGTTCACTTTACCCTTGGGGGGCGACCCAGATGCGAAGCCAAAATAACCGCCGCGCCATTATTCAGTAAATAATTGATTGTGGGCAGAGCAGCCAAAATGCGTGTGTCATCTTGCACAACGCCATCTTTTAGGGGGGGCACATTAAAGTCAACCCGCACCAAAACCTTTTTTTCCTTGCAGGTCTAAATCAGTTAACATTTTCTTATTGAGCATTATTCCTCCAAAAACGCTTTGTTTATATCGTTATATTATCACTTTTTACTGTTACAACAGAGTGCCGTGCACTTATTAGTGCCAGACATTCTTATATCTTATGCCATCTTGCTGGCAATAAGCTTCGCCAAATCAACTGTGCGACTGGAATAGCCCCACTCATTGTCATACCAGGTCACCACTTTCAGCAAGTTGGTGCCCATCAGCATATTGTTGGGCAGGTCAACAATTGAACTGCGCGTATCACCGCGGAAGTCCACCGAGACCAAAGGGTCGTCATACTCGCCCTTGACCACACCCACAATGCCCTTATATTCGCCTTCAGTGGCGTCAATAAAAGCCTGATTAACTTCTTCAATCGTCGTGTCTTTTTCAAGCAAAGCCACAAAGTCGATGATCGAAACCGTTGGGGTTGGCACGCGCAGGGAATGGCCATCAAACTTGCCAGCCAGTTCGGGAATAACAAGCGCAATCGCCTTGGCCGCGCCGGTTGAAGTGGGCACAATGTTCAGTGCCGCAGCCCGCCCACGGCGCACGTCCTTTTATGACCCTGGTCCAGCAGCACCTGGTCATTCGTATAACTGTGCACGGTACTCATCACCGCGTTTACAATGCCCCCCCAGTTGTCGTTGACAATCTTAGCCGCCGGTGCCAATGCGTTGGTGGTGCATGAAGCATTCGAGACAATGTGATGCAGTTCAGGGTCGTATTTTTTTATCGTTCACACCCATCACGATGGTGATATCTTCGCCTTTGGCTGGCGCGGTGATGATGACTTTCTTTGCACCAGCTTTGATGTGCGCGTCCGCGCCTGTTTTGCCAGTTTTCTCATCACTGCGCGCGGTGGTAAAAACGCCCGTGGATTCGATGACCAAATCAACGCCAAGATCTTTCCAGGCAGATTGCTAGGGTCACGTTCCTGCAAAACGTCAATCCAATGACCATCCACGATAAGGTCATCGTTTTCGTCCACCACAACTTCACAGCTGCACTTTCCGTAGCTTGAGTCATATTTAAAGAGATGCGCGTTCATCTTACTGTCGTATAGGTCATTAATCGCGACCAAATCCAGCAAGCCAGACTTATCGTCCATGATAATTTTTGCTACCTGGCGACCAATTCGTCCAAAGCCATTGATAGCAACTTTTACTTTTTTTCATAAATTCCTCCAGTCAACAAGTTAAATTACTCGTTGAAAACGTTTCCATACAAAGTCAAATTATAACGCTTAGTGAGTGTAGATGCATCAATCCTGGGACAATCGCCACGATTCTAAGGGGGGGATATTTACAATTCTTAGGGGGGGATCATTTTTCGTTATTTAATCGAAAAGTGGCCCAGTGCGTTCTTCAAAAACATTGATAATCGCTTTGGCCAATTTCTTCGAGTCATGTCGCCAGGGATAAAGCCCATCAACCAAATCCGTTTCATAGACCTTATAAGACCGTCGGCTGGTCGCGTCGTTGCGCACCCAATCGACTCCTTCACCCAAATCGCCTTTAAAGTTGTTGTTGCTAATGACCAAATCGAAAATGTTTTTGCCAATATGCTGTTCTAAAACATGCATATGATCAGAGATATTAAAACCGTCCGTCTCACCCCCCGCTGCGTCGCCACATTTGACACCAAAAAGACCTCCGCGCGACTGCTGCGTATGGCATCAACCAAACCCGACACCAACAGATTAGGTAAGATGCTGGTATATAAACTGCCTGGCCCGATAAGAATCAAATCCGCGTTCAAAATCGCTGCAACGGTTGGCGGATAAGCTTGCGCGTTTGATGGATCAAGCAAAACGCGCAAAATTTTACCGTTCGCTCCTGTAATTTTGCTTTCGCCTTTGATATGCACAATCTCATCGCTGTCGTGCAAGCGCACATCACCCACCAGTTGCACGTTACTCAGCGTGGATGGCAATACCTTTCCATAAATCGCCAAAACACGTCCGGATTCTGCCACCGCTTCTTCAAAACTGCCGGTAATCTCTGCCAGCGCGGTGATAAACAAGTTGCCCAATGAATGCCCTTCAAGCCCGGCACCCGATTTGAAACGGTACTGAAAAACCTGCGAAAGCAAGGCTTCATCGTTACTCAAGGCGCTTAAACAGTTGCGGATATCCCCCCCTGGGGGGGCAAACGCCCAAATCGCGACGCAGTTCACCCGACGAGCCCCATCATCCGAAACGGTCACGATGGCCGTAATGTTATGTGTGTAAGCCTTGATGCCACTAAGCAAAGTTGCCAGTCCATGCCCGCCACCAATCGCCACGACCTTGATGCCGCGGTCTTTGCGCCGATATTGCTGCACGGCCTCCCAGGCCGGGCGTCCCTCGCGTTCAAAAGGTTTGAGCACCGCGCGATTAGCCCCCCCAAATGCCGAAGAGAATCAGCGTGAAACCAATCCCACCGAAAAGCAGAAATCGGATGGGACGGTCAAGAAATCGGAGAGATAAAACTGCCAGGATAGGCGTTAGAAATTCGTTAGTCGTTGTGCGGTAGTATTGCAGGACAATCACTGCCAGGCCTAAGCCCAGCAACATCGCCCCCCGATGACGGTCAAAGCCAGCCAGCGTTTGTAGCCGAGACCAGGCAAAACCAGCGAAACTCACGGTTGAGTTTGTCTGTAAAACGTTTCCACCAGCTCGTTTTCTTCCCGTTATCGTGCATGAATTGATAATAACTGTTTTTTTAAACAGGCGTCAATCTGTTTTGCTTTACCAGCTACACATTTTTTTATTCAGGGCATTTTATAAAGCTTCGTCTGAGAAAAAATCATAATCGATTTTCTTTATCTCATAGGACGTGTTTAACGTTACGCCTACATTATAGTCAATCATAAGTTCAGCGAGTCGTTCGCCATCAATCAAGATTACCTTGGCGTCAATTTTTTTAGCATAATTAATGGCGTCCTGCGTAAATTTTGCTGTGGTAATAAAAACGCCTCTTCGGGCATGTTGACCAAATAGTGCACCAACAAATTTTTGAATTTCTGGTCTACCGATTGAAGAATCCGATTTCCAATTCTTTGCTTGAATATAAATCGTATCCAGCCCTAACTTATCCTGGTCAATAACACCATCAATCCCTTCATCGCCATGCCGGCCAACTGCACGGGCTAATTCCCGCTGAGTGCTCCATAGCCCATTTTATGCAAGAGTTCAACAACCAGCTTTTCAAAAAAAGCCAGGTGACGTGGATGTCACAACGTTTAAAACTTCTGCGGCCAATGTCTCCCGTAATTCCTGGTATGCCGATTCCATTATCTCTTCTGGTGTTTCAATTGAATCCGTTTCTGATTTTTCTACTATCTCATCACTTCTTTGGGGGGGTCTTCTTTGTCTAAACTTTACAAACTCTGGGTAGCGAGATAGTATTTTATTATTAATAGCTTGTGGATTTTCTGCCAGTAAATCAAGCCCTCTTTGCGTTATCTTAAAGTAAGTTCGTCTTGGATCTTCCAAAAGTTTAGCTGCTTTCATGTAAGACCTGGCCCAACCAACACGATTATAAAAAAAATTGACTGAGTACCGCTCGGTTGTAATGCCCCTTTTCCTCTTCGGTTAGCTTAAAATAATTACTTAATTTTTCAACCGCGTCATGGATATAGTGTTCTTCTCCATCAGATGCCAGTTTTAATAGTGGCAGCATGATTGTTTGAAAATCTGGAATTGCCATATTTGTCTTCTCTCCTTCAGTCCTTTAAGTTCTCGCCTATATCAAACCCGCACCGGCGCCTGGCCTGGCAACAATCACATCCATCACACCCGGCAAAGCTTTGAGCGCGGGCAGGGCGAAATCAAGTTCGTTTTGCGTGCCGATAACATGCACATTCGGACCAGCATCCACCGTGGTACACAGCGCGTGCCCCCCCTGCTGACGCCAGTAGCGTACTTGCCACAAGATGAGTTCGGTCAGTTCCGTCCAGTAGCGCAAAGAAGGCGTGCTGGTGCGCATCACCGCGTGCATCCACTCCGAGTCCAACTCCGTCGCCCAGGCAAAAGCTTCAAAATCGCGGGCTAGTATCGCGTTTTTACAGACCTTTAGGCGTTCGTCAACGCCGGCTACACGCAAGTCGTTTAGTGGCGAAGTCCGCGCCAGCGGATGCCCCCCCTGCGAAGAGCCCACCTGCTTATGCCCACGGTCAACGATGACCACCATATCCACCAAATCCCAGTGACTGGGTGGGGGGGCAAAACTTTCCGCATAGCTGCTTTCATCGTCCTGCCCGGCGTGCCATTCGACAAAACCGGTCGGTATTGAACGTGAAGCCGAGCCAGACCCCAAACGCGCCAGGCGCGAAAGTTGGGCTTCGGGCAAGTTCAGGCCTAAGGCGCCATCCACCGCCATCGCCAAAGCCGCGAACGCCGATGCCGACGAAGCAATACCTGCCCCGGCTGGAAAACTGTTTTCGCTGACAACCTGGGCAAAGTAACGTTTTTGCAATTCAGGATTTAATATGCCCCGCTGAACAGCCAAATCACGCGCGGAGTCCAAAAACGCTGAAACCCGCGCCAAACCCGCGCCTTCCTGCAAGACTCCATTCAGAGTCAGGTTGTCCGCTTCCAGACTTTCATCGAAACGCACCGTGGTGCGCGTTTCAAGTCCGTCCAGGTTCATCGAAAGCGAACTGTTGAGTGGCAAACGCAAGGCGTCATCACGATTGCCCCCCCAATACTTTATAAAAGCGATATTCGGATGCGCGATGGCAGTAGCGGAATGAGTTGGTTTTTGGGTGTGGTTTTTATCTTTCATAACCAAATTATACCTGCAAACAGGGTCGTAGTTGTGTCCTAATTAAAGAACGATGTACCGATAAAAAAACAATTCGTTTTAGTTAATCGCATAGCTTTTTTTTACCAATTTCGGTGAAAAAAAATATGAAGAGACATCTTTGAAAACAAAGTTGTGTTTAATAAAATATGGTAAACTTTAAAATAATAATAGATTGTCCCATATTTTGAGTTACAGAACCTTAATTCATTACAAGCTACAAGCTTTGGAGGAGAAATGAAAAAGAAGACTGCCTTTCTTATCGCCACAATAAGTCTTTGCCTTGTCCTTTCGTTGACATCCTGTAGTTTTTTTTGGCCAAGACTTTAAGAGCGGGTGCCGATAGAATTGAACAGGAAAGCGCTAAAACCGAAGAACTCGGCGTGGAAGACCAGGTTGCCAGCCTGGTTGCTGATATCTCAACTCAAACCAAGGCGGCTCAGCTGGAAACGCCTGTGCCGATGGAACCAGCTGTTAATACCCCCCCTGTGCCAAGTCCGACGATTGAATCCATCGTTCCGCCCACCGTCACACCCCCCCAGCCAGGCCAAACATCAACTGACGCGCCATCAAACAAACCCGACAAGGAAATCCGCCTGATGGGATTAAGTTTCACGCTTCCAGGTGATCTTGACTATACGGTGACCATTGAAGAGCTTGATGAGTGGCCCGACCCCCCCAACACCCTGGAACCCGGCAATATTGGCCCAGCCCGCATAATATTCCATCTCAATCCATCTTATGACCATCAACACTTTCACGATGGACCCAGAATCTATGTTTTCCCTGGATATAGCTATGCGAAGTATTATGATGTCGCTATGTCCTTTTTCCAGCTCAATATGCTGATGGACACGGAAGATTTTTCGGATTATGATGTCGACGAAGCACTGCCCTTCCCCCCGCTTTTAATGCCATGCAGATGTTCCACAGCAACGAGAAAGTCATTCACTTCCAAAATGGCTCCGGCATCCGCTACTTAACGGCATATCACCAAATATACGCGCCTATCGTTACCCAAGACTTGTTCTACGCTTTCATGGGTTTTACTGAAGACCATAATTACATTGTGGTCGCGATAATACCGATTTACGAATCGCCACTGCCCTGGACCACACCGCTCCCGCCGGATGGCGATCCTTTCTATAGCAATTACACCCAACATTTACTGGACACAGCCAATGCCTTGAATGCTGCCAGTCCAGCTGATTTTGACCCAAACCTGGACTTGCTGGACAAACTCTTTGAAAGCTTAAGACTAAGCATGCAATAAAATTTTGCTTTTCAGTTCTGAAATCAACCCTGCTCAAATCTCTGGGCAGGGTTTTTCTATAGCGTTTTACATTTATCGTTACATTAAACCTGTAAAACACAAGGCATCATTCTGTAAAATTAACACTATAAAAATCAAAATCCAACCTTTCTCAGCAAGGACGATTAAGGTATCATTATGGCATGTTTATACCAACCACCCCCCCGAAGAATTAAAGAAACTCGGATGGGACAGCCTTGACGTCATTTTAGTCAGTGGCGATACCTACATCGACAGCCCCCCCTACAGTGGCGTGGCACTCATCGGCCACCAGCTTATTCGCGCTGGCTACAAAACGGGCATCATCGCCCAGCCCAACACCACAAACTACATTGATATCGCCCGTCTTGGCGTTCCCCCCCGTCTGTTCTGGGGGGGTTACCGCGGGTATGGTGGACTCGATGGTCGCCAACACCACTGCCCTGGGCAAACCGCGCCGCATGGACGATAACACCCCTGGTGGCCTAAACAACCGACGCCCTAATCGTGCCACACTTGTCTACACGAACTTAATTCGACGCTGGTTCAAAAACACCGCGCCTATCGTTTTGGGTGGGATTGAAGCCTCACTGCGCCGCCTCAGTCATTATGACTTTTGGTCAAACTCCTTGCGCCGTTCTGTTCTGTTGGACTCCAAAGCGGACTATCTGCTTTACGGTATGGCAGATAAAAGCATCCTGGAACTTGCCGAAATTCTCAAAATGCGCGGTGACGCGCGTGGCATTCGCGGTTTGTGCTATCTAAGCCCAACAGTGCCAAAAGATTATATCGAATTACCCAGTTTCGAAGCCTGCGAGTTGAGCAAACAAAAGTTTATTGACATGTTCAATACCTTTTACGCCAACAACGACCCTATCACCGCCAAAGGCCTCGCCCAAAAATCGGGTAGCCGTTACGTCATTCAAAACCCGCCCGCCACGCCTTTGACAACCGAAGAAATGGATTATGTCTACAGTGCGCCATTTGAAAACGCGGTGCACCCCCTACTACAGAGCCATGGGTGAAGTGCGCGCGATGGACACCATTCGTAACTCAATCGTCACCCATCGTGGCTGTTATGGCGAGTGCAATTTTGCGCGATTGCTTCACACGAAGGGCGTCACATCAGCTGGCGTTCCAAAGAATCCATCTTAAAGGAAGCCAAACAACTCAGCAGCCGCAAAGATTTCCGCGGTATCATCCATGACCTTTCCGGTCCGACAGCAAACATGTACGGCTTCGATTGCGAAATTAAACGCCAAAAAGGCGCTTGTAAAAATCGCAGCTGCATTTACCCGGAAGTATGCCCCCCCAGTCTAAAGCTGACCCACCTGCCACACCTTGAACTCCTGCGCGCCGTCCGCGATTTGCCAGGCGTGCGCAAGGTCTTTGTGGGGTCTGGCATTCGCTATGACATGGTCATGGCAGATAAACTACATGGCCGCGCCTATGTCCGTGAACTGGCTGGGCATCATGTATCTGGCCAACTTAAACTCGCGCCCGAACACTCCGAGCCAAACGTGCTGGCCTGTATGCGCAAACCGCACACCCAAGCCCTGCTGGACTTCAAAAAAAAGCCTTTGAACTCGAAAGCGAAGCGCATGGCCTTGAACAGTATCTGACCTATTATCTCATCGCTGCCCACCCGGGTTGCACAAAAGAAGACATGATTCAACTGCAAGAGTTTGCTGCCAGCGAACTGAAGGTGATGCCCGAGCAGGTGCAAATTTTCACCCCCAACGCCATCAACCTACGCCAGTCTGATGTACTACACCGAGATTGACCCCTTCACAGGGAAGAAGATTTTTGTGGAAAAAAACCGACACCGGCAAGATGCAGCAGAAGGCTCTTATCACCGGTTGGCGTGGCAAAAAGTCCCGTCAGGTTGACGAGCGCGAAGCCCGTGGCGCCGATCGCGGAGATAAGCGCGGTGATAAACGCGACCGCCCCAAAAAGCGTGATGGTGATGCGTCACGTCGCGAAACGCGCATCGTGCGCGATGACGATGGGCGTTTCTTTATGAACGCAAGCCCGAAGGCTGGGTAGATAAAAAAATCCAAAGACTACAAAAAGAAGTCAAAAACAAGCCGGGCACAGTCTGAATCCAGACCCTACGACCCAGAACGCAAACCAAGACCTACCGATGGTGATGGTGAAAAGTCCCCCACGCCCGCGCAAGCCTTTCGACCCCCCCAAGCGCAGACCACCCCCCCGTGCTGATGATGATAAAGCCCAGGGCGCGCGCAAGCCTTTCGACCCTAACCGCAGACCACCACGTGCTGATGGCGACCAGTCCCAGGGTCCGCGCAAACCCTACGACCCCCCAAGCGCAAGCCACCACGTGCTGATGGCGACAAACCCCCCCAGGGCACACGCAAACCTTATTCGCAAAACGCGATCCAAAAGACAAGCGTCAATCCCATTCTGGCGATACCAAGAAAGAGAAAACAAGAACAACATGATTGAAATTCCTTATACGGTCAAAATTCTGGCAAGCGTTATCCTGCTTTCCTGCTGTTAGGCATTGCCATCATCTTCATTAATAAAACCCGCAAGCGTCGCCAGCAAGACGCTACAGTGCGCGAACGCCAAAGTCGAAAGCCCTTTCCGCAATCTGCCACCTTGTCAGAAAACGCGCTTATTGCCAAACAAGGCGACCCGCAAAGCCGCGAGCAAATCATCCGCGACCACTATCGCGACTGGCTTGCGCGCTATCTCCTGCCAACTTACGATGCCCGTGGCGCTTTTGTGCGGGTGGGCGTTGAGCGCAAGCGTTTGCGCTATCAGGTCAGCACCACCTCCCTGGCACAAGGATTTGCTTTGCTGCAAAGTGTGCTTATCGGCGGAGATGACCTGGCCGCCTCCGACCGTTACGAGCGACTGCTGACCTTCGTGATAGCTTATCCCAGCAATCAAAGCGAAGACCTGTGTTCCTGGCACACCCTGCCCGATATGACCGCCCCCGCCAAAACTCGAATCTGACCCACACGCCGAAGCCTGGATTGCCTTCAGTCTTTTGATGGCAGAAAAACAATGGGGGGGCCAAAGTGAAAACTTCGATTACAAACGCATGCTTGAGTATCGCCTAAGCGCGCTTTTGGAATTGCAACAAAGCATTGAAGCCAGTGACCACAAACGTGCCATCTACGCGCCTTTGTTCTTTGATGCCTTCGCGCGTCACTCAAACGCTGAAGCCTGGCAAAAAAACAGCCCTGGACCTGCGCAAAGAACTGCTCGCGCATATCAAAGGCGCGGAACTTAGCGCAGATGGTTCTGCTGAAGAAGCCTGGCTGGCATTTAGCACCTTGCATGTTGGCCTGGCAGGACTTCTGCTGAAAGAGTCCAGCCACCAAAGCCTTGCCAATCAGTTTGAAGGTCTGGTCTACATTGCCATAAAAACCCTGCCCGCGAAACTTGAGCAAGCCGATGAAGACGGTCTCTCACCACTGGCACTCCTGGCTTGCTGCGCGCCCCCCCTGGCAATGCTGCAAAACGACCAGGATCTGCTTGAAAATACTGGCAAACGCTCAGCACACACAAAAGCAATCAACACGACGCCATCGGCGAAACCCTGCGCCTCCTCGCTTTGATGACTATGAATGGGAACTTTTGGGTTTAGACGATATAAGTCAAACAGAGATATCCAAGACTTGTTTTAGAATAATCGGATTAAAAAAGAGCGTATGATATTTCATACGCTCTATGCAAATTTTTATTTGAAAATTTAAGGAATCACCGGCAAGGCGGACTCCATCGCCGCGATGACACCCACCAGGCCACGACCCGTGTGGGCGCCTAGCGCGGTGCCGAGTACGACCTCGGGCTCCCAGCTCACGTTGAAGACCTTTTCCATCGCCTGTTTGAGTTTTTCGCCACCTTCGGAGTTGGCAGCGGTCACAATTTGCGCCCGCAGTTGCGCGCCAGCCTGATGGTACTTTAGCAGGAGTTCGGGAATATTATCAATCGCCTTTTGGAAAGAACGACGCTTGCCGACATCGTAGTATTTACCGTCTTCTTTGTTTACTTCAATAATCGGCTTGATGCCCAGCAAAGAAGCCAGAAGACCTTTCAAGTGGCCGATACGCCCGCCGGCAATGAGATACTTCAAATCCGGCAAGGTAAAATGTGAAGTCAAAGCCTGTTGAATTTGACCCAGTTTTCCAGTATCTCTTCGCGGCTCTTGTTGGCTTTAGCCATAAGTGCCGCCGCGCGTACCTGCCAGGCTTGCCCGGCCGAAAGCGTGAGTGTATCCACCACAGTAATGTTCGCCTCGGGCACAAGCATGGCAGCTTGTCTGGCGACATTGCTGGTGCCACTCAAGCCCGATGAAATGTGAACAGAAATGATATCGCGGTCTTCCTGTGCAAGACGTTTATAAACATCTACAATATCGCCCAAAGAAGGCGTTGCGGTTTTTGGCATATTTTCCGCGTTGTCCATCAGGTCATAAAACTCTGTGGGGCTGATATCCACACCCGCCTGATAGGAAACACCGTCTACTTCAACTTTAAGTGGAAACACCGTAATGTCTAATTCTTTATATTCTTTCAGGGTTAAATCTGCACCACTGTCGCATACAATTTTCATTTTTTTCCTCGTTCAAAATGTTTTACCCCCCCGCATTCTTTCGCACATTGTTAAATTCAAAATAGCACGGGATTTAAGAACCCGCGCTATTATAGTTGAGATGTCAACTTATGGATAGTGCCAAACCAGGAAATGTGAGTATTTTCTACAAACTATGGCGTTTTGTCACTACTTTTGTAACGCTTCATACCAGGTGGTGATGACCTTGCGGTTGCGTTTTTCAAGCGTCTGTAGCATTTGCTGTATTTTAGCCAAAATGTCCTGCTTGTCCCAGCCACGTTCTCCGATGAGTTGTTTCACTAATGCCAAAGTGTCCGCGGTCATGGTGGTTTGGGTAAGCATATCCACCAGATGCCAGGGCGAATGCGCCTTCACAAGCACGTCCATGGTGATGAGTTCAAGGCGTTTGAGCACCTCTTTCATCATTTTTTTGACCCGTTTCCAGTTGGCTTGACTCAATGTAAATACGATTAATCGGCTCGGTGCCCGACGCGCGCATCCGCAGGTAGTGATGGTCGTCGCCATCGTCATCGATTAACTGCATTTCGACCAACTCATAGCGGATACCGCCCAAATAATCGACCGTCAGTCCAGCGATTTTGGGTTTTCACACCAGTATTTTGCGCCAAGTCAAGATAGTAGTTGATGAAACCTTCTTTGGCTTCCAGTGGCGCGTCAACATCAGCCCGACCCGCGTGCGAACTGGGGGGGTCTGTGGACGTGCCAAAGCTTTCCCAAAGCCCGGGCAGGCTCACGAGTTCATCCCAGATTTCTTTCAGGGAGTGCAGGGGTTTTTTTTCTCGCGGGTGCCATAATACGCGACCATGTCCATGATCAGAATATTTGCCCAGGGTCCGTCTTTATCCAGCACATGCCCACGGGTGGTCAAGCCGGAGCTTTCTTCGCCACCGATTAAGATGGTATCGCGCCAGTTATCAGGCAGTTCTTTTAAGGCGTTGTATGCCCGGTCTGTGCGGCGAATTTCTTCAATATATTTAATACCCACCGGCACCGCAAAAGCATAGCGCAGCGCGCGGGTGTGAATATCGCCCACCTGGCATTTGTAAGCGACCTGGTTAACATAGCCCGGCAAAGCGCCTTCAACCGGCCAGTTGGCTTCGTTGCCCGGAATCATGCCCGCCAAAGGCTCAAGCAATGGCGAACCGGTTTGTGTGGCGATAATACGACCGGTCAAACCGCGGTCCACGCCCAAATAGCGCACAAGCATAGGTAAAATTTGGTTGGGTCTGAAATAAGTTCCGTCGCGGTCCACAATGCCAAAACGGTCGGCGTCGGTGTCCATGCCCATACCCAAATGCGCGCCGGTTTTAACGACGGTATCTTTAAGAAGCTGATTGAAAGGCTCTTCGGGGGGGTTGGCATAATCCTGCCCACCCAAATCGGGGGGGTCAACTTCGGCATGGATAACCGTAAAGCGCACACCGCTTCGCCAATCAAACGGGTCAGGTAATCGCGACCAGCACCGTGCATTTCATCCACCACGACCATCTTATCGGCAAAGTAGCGGCGGATACGGTCAAAATCGATGGGAATGCGGGCGTTGCCCTGGCCATTGTTCTTAATCCAGCGCACGTATGAGTCCAGCGGGTCAAAACCCTGCACCAAACCGCGCGCCTTAGCAGACTGCACATCCGCCTGGCCACCGGCAGCGTCCACCAGTTGTAGCTCATTGATACGGAAAGCGATAAAGTCGGTCACGTTGGTTGGCGCGGGATAGCCCAAACGCGGATTGAATTTGATGCCCTGCCACTCGGGAGGATTATGGCTGGCAGTGGCGATAATCAAGCCGGCAACGTCATCCTGGGGCAAAACGTCCGTTTCGTAGTAAGAAAGTGCCGGAGTAGGCACATCGCGCGTGCCCATTTCAACCCGAAAACCATTCGCTAAACAGACTTCAGCAGCCCACTGGGTCACAAGATCGGCGTTGGCGCGCGTGTCGTGCCCCCAATACCACACGTCGTCCGGAAAGGTCTTCAGCGCCGACAAAAGCCGGCACATTTGCGTTGTTCATGAAGTCGCAAATGGCTTGCAGTACTTGTCGCGCGCGGGGGGTTCGGTGAAGTCATTGCCCCAGCGTCCGCGAACGCCCGACGTGCCAAAGCGCAGATACTTGCGGTTGTAAATCTCGCGCAACAAGCCTTTGACGCCTGCCAGCCCGATGAGTAGCGGGTCAGCGGTGCGCAAGCGCATGGCGTATAAGCGTTCGTAAATATTGCCGATTTGAATCACCCGATACGCCATCAAGCGGTCGGGGTCTTGTTTGGCGTCCAGGCTTTCCAAAAGGGGCAGGATTTCAAACGCGATGTCTTCCTGCAAAGAAGCAAAACGGGGGCTGTAAAATAAAACTTCGCCAAATCAATCGCTTTACGTCGCATTGCCCTGCTTTTAGGCAGATAATCGCTGTCAATTTGCTGGCGATAAGCTTCACCTTTGACATCTTTGGCCTTAAACAACTCCAACCTGCCCTGCGTTCCCGTCGCGGAAAGGCTAAGCAACAGGCTCAAAACCCGTGAACTGGTGGCTAAGTCTTCACCCAGCAAGTCCACATTCGCGTGGAGCCAGGCTTCAAGCTCATCCAAAAAGGCGCTCATTTCAGCAATAGCGGCTTGCCAAAGTTCGGGTTTGTCCGCGACCAAAATCGCCCGGTTCAGGCGATTGAAGCGATAAGGCAGTTGGGTTACAAAAGGTTTGTCGTTAAACATATTCAGCTCCGTTTTACTTGTATTTTCATTATGGTTTGGGGATTAACCCACCATCAGCTACGTTCAGGACTTCAATTTTACTGCCGGCTGGGGTGCCCGTTTCGGCATGAACCAAAGCGCAAATTTCCCAGGCGATTTTTCCAAGGTCATGGGCGGTATGGCGTGTGTCGGTTTCAAGCATCAGGCGGTATTTGTTCTCCGTGCCGGAATAGCGCGAGTTCATTTCTACCAGGCCGGGTAAGTCATCGCTAAGAGTTTCCAGACGCGCGCTGAGTGCTTTGAGTTCAGCCAGCGGGATTTTTTTGTGCCACGTCGCACGATGCTACCAGTTGCGGATATTTTTCGATTCTATCTGCCAGCTTTACCAGACTTTGTTCGTCGGAATGCATCACAACAGCCAAAACGAAGGTCATCGTGCGCAAGCCATCACCGGTCTGATGAGTCTGGTCCAGCAAAATAATATGTCCGCTTTGCTCCCCCCCGCCCAAGCCGATTTTACCCAGCTCGCGGGTGTCATCCAGGATTTGCTGCAATGCTTCGGTGACATATTTATCGCCAACGGGGGGGTGGTTTTCAGCTTAAAAACCTGATTCTGCGCGTAAGTTTTCAGCGCGCCGTTCGCCATCACAGTGGTGACCAAAGTGTCGCCCAAAAGCAAGTCTTTCGCGTGCAGATAGTCTGCCAAAATAGCCAGCATATGGTCGCCATCGATTAAGCGTCCCAGTTCGTCTAAAAGATGACCCTGTCCGCGTCGCCGTCAAAAGCAACGGCTAAATCAGCCCCCCCTTTTTCTTGCATAATTGCTGCCAGTTCAGCGGGTTTGGAACGCGCGCGTTCAGAACCGGCGTTTTTATTAATTGTGTCACCGCTACTGTCAATATTAATCGGCACGACATCCGCGCCTAAGACTTCCAAAGCCCGCGGTGCCAGGCGATAGGCGGCACCATTTGAACAATCCACTAAAATGCGCTTGCCATTCAGGTTTAGTCCCTGTTGCGATGCCAACAAATCGCGCAGGTAATCCGCTTGCAAATCCATCCGATCAAAGACTTTCGTTTCGTCCATCGCTGGCACATCTTCAAGGGCTGTATCATCCAGTATAGATTCAATTTCAAGCTCTTGCTCTAAACTAAGCTTGGTGCCCTGGCGACTGAAAAACTTGATTCCGTTCTGTTCAGCTGGATTGTGCGATGCCGAAATAACCACGCCAGCGGTAGCCTGATGTTCCTGGGTCAAAAAAAAGCCACGCCAGGTGTAGGCAAGATGCCCAAATCCCAAACGATGGCACCTGTCGCGGTCAGTCCGCGGGTGAGTGCTTGCTGCAGACTTGGCCCTGACTGGCGCGTATCACGTCCGATCATCACAATGGGTTGTTCGTTGATAGCGTCTGCGTCATGCCCTAAAACCGTCCCAACCGCGTAACCCAGACGGGTCATAAATTCTTCTGTCATCGGATAGTTGCCGTAAGTCCCCCCCGAATCCCATCAGTGCCAAAATATTTTACAGTTTGCATAATCACCTTTAGTTATTCAATTTCGATATCGGCTACAACCGGCAAATGGTCTGAAACGCGATGGGTCAGCTCATCGTCAACCACCCAGCATTGATATGAGCGCAAACGATGGGCTGGCGCGAAGTAGATATGGTCAACCGTTCCCGCGCTACCGTGGGTAAAGATATCGTTTTCGGGTACAAGACGAACAAAATGATTGTCTTCCACCAAATGGTTTTTAAGCGTGTACTCTTCCGGCTTGGCGTTAAAATACCCCCCCATTAATATAACCGGTTCACCCGGGATAAGCACGTGTTTTCGATTAGACCCAGCACATTGAGTATCTGCTTGGATCGCGCCATTTCTGCCGCTTCAATCGTTGATGACCAGGCGTTTTCGCCCCCCCGTTCGCCAACCAGGGTGGTTAGATGGAGATTGAGAATATAAGGATGCGGACTGGCTTTAAGGCGCGAGATGATCACGTAGCGCGGGTCCGTGTCGCGTGTGCCTTCGTAGCGCGACGGCTGAAAGACGGGCACGTTGCGGGGGGGCATGCCTGAACTTGTCGCGTCGCCCAAACGCGCGAAAGGCAGATGTGAGAACAAAGCGTTCCCTTTGGACCAATCCCACCAGTCATTGAAGATGCCTTCAACCATCAAGGCCTGCTTGACCTGCATATGCTGTTTCATGGACAGGGTTTCCCCATAAAAAGCGTGGTCAAATTGCGCGTCGTCGCGGATGCGCTCAGTCATGCTATGCAGATGACCGTCACCATCAAGGTACTGGGCAATTTCCTGCACACCGAGTACATCAGGCTTGATGCGGTTGATTAGCTCCGAAATCGCTTCGGATTTATCAAAACTTTCCTGGGGTGTTCCCCCCCGGTAATTTTTGATGCCACCGCCAAGGTTGAGAGTCATCAGACGTAATTTAAGCATGGTTGGGTTCAATCTCCTTTTCTCTTGCTTGAATTATACCAAGCATTGCAAAGCCTGGCGTATTCCATCTGTGAATCACAACGGACTGAAATGCACAAGGCTTATTTTCTCAACACATATCCTTGACATTCGATGCCATAAAAACGTTTTTCGGCGTTTTGCAGATTAAAAAAAGCTCTTTTTATAAGCCACCTTTAAAACCGCTATTTTAGAATTTAAGGCGTTTTTTTTGCCTCTCAGCGAAGAAATTGCGAAAAACAGCTTGCTCGTGGTATACTTGTAAAGTTGCCTTGCTTATAAAAATTTTGGCAGGCTGGAAAGATAATATGACAGAAAAACCGGATCATTTAGAACAAGAAAACGTGCCAGAGGGAAGCGAAAACAACGCAGAAGCGAACCATACTAACCGTGGTGACGTTGAACTCGTAGGCATTGATGAACAAATGCGCACGGCCTATCTCGATTACGCGATGAGCGTTATCGTGGCACGCGCTTTGCCCGACGTGCGTGACGGGCTCAAACCCGTCCATCGCCGTATTCTTTACGCCATGGACGACATGGGTATTCGCTCCAACACGCCTTTCAAAAAGTCAGCGCGTATCGTTGGTGAAGTTCTGGGTAAGTACCACCCCCCATGGCGACAGCGCGGTCTACGACACGATGGCGCGCATGGCGCAAGACTTTTCGATGCGCTACACGCTCGTGCAAGGTCAGGGTAACTTTGGCTCAATCGACGGCGACCCGCCGGCCGCCATGCGTTATACCGAAGCCCGCCTGGACAAAATCGCCGACGAACTCATCGCTGATTTGGACAAAGACACAGTTGACTTTGTGGACAATTTCGACGCATCGCTCAAGGAACCCGAAGTCCTGCCCGCGCGCATACCTAACCTGCTGATGAATGGCTCCAGCGGTATCGCGGTGGGTATGGCGACCAACATCCCGCCCCACAACCTGGGCGAGTTGGTCTCCGCGCTCAATTTGCTGATTGACCGCTGGGATGATATCGAAGAAGTCAGCGTGGAAGAACTCATGCAACACGTGCCAGGGCCCGATTTCCCCCCCACCGGTGGTGTCATCGTCGGTACCGAAGGTATTCGCCAGGCATACAGCACCGGTCGTGGGCATCTGACGATGCGCGGTGAAGCGGTCATTGAAGAAATCCGCGAAGGACGCTATGCCATCGTCATCAATGAAATTCCCTACCAGCTTAACAAAACCAGTCTGATTGAACGCATCGCTGAACTGGTGCGCGAAGGCCGCTTGGACGCTATTTCGGATATGCGCGACGAATCCGACCGTAAAGGCATGCGCATCGTGGTTGAACTCAAACGCGGCACCCAACCCAAAAAGTGCTCAACCAACTCTTTAAATACACGCCTTTGCAAAGCACATTTGCCGTACAAACCCTGGCTTTGCTGGATGGCGAACCACGCATGTTCACGCTCAAGCGCGCGCTATACCATTATTTGGAACATCGCCAGGTGGTTATCACCCGTCGCACGCTTTATGATTTGGATAAAGCCAAAAAACGCGCGCATATTCTGGACGGTTTGCTGATTGCTATTGCTAATCTCGACGCGGTCATCAAAACCATTCGCGAATCAGCTGACGCGGACACCGCGAAAACCAACCTTATTGAACGCTTTACGCTCAGTCCTGAACAGGCTCAGGCTATCCTGGATATGCAACTGCGCCGTTTGGCAGCCCTAGAACGTCTCAAGATTGAAGAAGAATACAAGCAAGTGATGGAAACCATCGCTGACCTTGAAGATATCCTTGCTAATCCCCCCCAGCGAATTTTGGATATTATCCGCGCTGATTTGAATGACGTGGCAACCAAATACAGCGACCCGCGTCGCACACGCATCGCGCCCGACCACGAAATGGACCTTTCAGACGAAGCGCTCATTCAGGATGAACCGGTCTTTGTCTCCATTACCAACCGCGGATATATCAAGCGCGTCGCCGACAGCGCCTACCGCATTCAAGGCCGCGGTGGACGGGGGGGAGTCATCGGGCAAAGCATCCGTGGCGAGGACGAAGTAGTTCTCTTTGAACGTGCCAACACACTGGGCACGATGCTTTTCTTTACCGACCTGGGCAAAATTTACACCACGCGCGTGTTTGAACTTCCCGAAGAATCCCGCCAGGGCCGAGGCATTCCCCCCCTGGTCAACCTGCTGGACCTCGAACCCGATGAAACGGTAACCGCCATGCTGGCTATTAATAGTTTTGACGAAGCGAAGTACTTCGTGATGGCGACAAAGCTTGGGCGTATCAAACGCCTGCCCCCCCTGCACAATTTCGCCAACGTGCGCCCCCCCAGTGGTTTGATTGCCATCAATCTTGACCAGGGCGACACTTGTGGCTGGGTGCGCAAGACCAACGGCGATGACGACATCATCCTTGCCACCCGCGAAGGCAAAGCCTTGCGCTTTAACGAAAGCCAGGTGCGCGTTACCGGCCGTATGACCATGGGCGTGATGGGTATCCGCCTGCGCGGTGATGACGAAGTAATCGGCATGGAAGTCGTTGATGAAGAAAAAACCTTGCTCATCGTCACTCAACGCGGTCAGGGAAAACGCAGCGCTATGGACCAGTTCGTGCCCAAATCACGTGGCACACTGGGCGTTACCTGCTTTACCCGCCTTGAAGATGAAAACATCGGGCCACTCGCGGAAATATGCATGGTGCATGAAGATGATGAAATTACGCTGATTTCTCAGGCGGGCATCGTTTTGCGTACAAAGGTTGACCAGATTTCTATTCAGGGACGTGCCACACAAGGTGTGCGGGTTATGGAGCTGGACGAAGGCGACACGGTGGCCGCGCTAACACGCATTTCAGCGGACGAATATTTCCCACATTTGCAAAGTGGGAGCGCGAAAACCCGCAAGGTGAACAGCCTGCTACAGAGCCAAATCAACCGACAAGTGAAGTTGAAGCGAACGCTGATTACGAAGAAGAAAGCGAGATTTCAGAAGAATAAAGCTGGCGCAGCTTGCCGTGCGCGTCTTCAAGCAACAGCGCGGCATCATCCTGGATACCGATAAGGCGAAATGTCTCTGTTTCGCCTTTTTCATTGATGGTTTTACCTTTTCGCCCTTGAAGGCAAGCTTTTCATTCCATTTTTGGATAAACTCGATTGAACCCATCTGCGGGCGCAACTGAGAGACGCGCTTCAGAATCGCTTCAAGCAAAACCAGGGGTGGCACAAGTTGCCCGATTTGTTCTTCAAGGCTTGTTGCCTGATAGCGCAAAGGCTTGGCACTTTCATAAGTCTGCTTGCCCAAATTCACACCCATGCCTATGGCAAGCGCTTCCGCGCAGGTGCCTTGCCACAGGGTTTCGGTCAGGATTCCGCAGACTTTGGCACCATTCAAAAGGACATCGTTTGGCCACTTCAGCTTGGCAGCCAACCCATAATTCTCTTCAAGAACTTCTGCGAGCGCCAAAGCCGCCAGGGCAGTAAAACGAAACAGGAAAGCTTGTTCATCTTTACTGGGTCTTAAGAGAATGGTAAATGCCAGGGACTGCTCCGGTCTTGATTCCCAAACCCGATTCATTCTGCCTCTGCCCTGGGTTTGTTTTTTTTGGCGTAAACCACAATGCTATCAGGCGCGCCTGCTCTGGCCAAATTGAGAACATCTGTGTTGGTTGATGCGGTTTCTGCTAGTGTGTAAACCTTAAAACCAGCTGTTTCAACTGGTTTAATACTTTCCAGTATTTGAAATTCCATATTTTCCCTCACGTGAGATTATACGGATTTAGGGAAAAAAACGGGGTAAAGTGAAACAAATCCTGGCACCTTTGTGGTAATTTTCGTCAATCCAAATCTTTCCGCCATGCGCTTCAACGATGGATTTACTCAAAAACAAACCCAAACCTGTGCCTTTGCTGGTCTTGCTGCTGTGATCCGCACGATAGAACCGGTCAAAAGCGTGGGGGGGCACGTCCATAGGGTCAAAGCCAGGGCCATGGTCTGAAATGCAAATTTGCACGTAATCATCAAAGGCTTGTCCGTCAACCTCAATCGGCCCTTCTTCAGCATATTTAAGACTGTTTGAAATTAGGTTTCGCAGCAGTTGATTAATCCGGGTTGGGTCAGCATAGACCAAGGGAAAGTCATGGGGGGGCAAATGCGTTATCAGGGGGGGTTGGTCTTGCGCTTGAACCGTATGCTTGCGCAGCAAATCTTCCACCAGGGCGTCAATGTCCAACTCGGTGGGGGGGCGCAGTGCCAGTCCACCCGCCTGCAAGCGGGTCGCGTCAAGCAAATCTTCCACCATCGCGGCAAGATGATCAGATTCTTCTTCAATCACGCGCAGACTTTCGTCAATCATTTCCTTATCCCATTCCACATCATCACGACGCAAAGTGCTGGCATAGCCCTTTATCAGCGCGATGGGCGTCTTGAGTTCGTGGCTAATCACCGACATAAAGCTTGTTTTCATATCTTCAGCGGCGCGATGGCGGCTGATATCACGCACCGACGCGATGACATTCAGCAATTCACCGTCCTTGGTAAAGAGTGGCGCGTAGTTAATTGAAACGGGCAAGGGCGCCAAACCACCCTGGCGAAGCATATCGCCTTCGATGAACATTTCTTCGCGGGTATAACGTTTCCAGTCATGCGCCAAGACCTGCTCAATGGGTATGCCTTTTAACTTGCCCTGCAACTGAATAACTTCATCGCTGGGGGCGGTCAAGCAAAGTCTTTGGCGAGGCATGAATCAGTTTGCAAAAAGCCGAATTAACCCGCAAAACGCGTAAATCTGGCCCAAGAATCACAATGCCATCTGCCACCGAATCCAGCAAGGCGACCGTGCGCAAATTACTCTCGCTGATTTCTTTGTAAAGTTTGGCATTGCGCACCGCGATGGCAGCCTGGTTGGCAAAACTGTTTAAAAGGGAATAATCGTTTTGGGTAAAAGAGGCCTGGTGAAGCCGAAAGACATAAATCTGCCCGATTACCTCGCCTTGCGCAACCATCGAAATACCCACACTCGTCAACATGCCCATGCTGACGTCGTTCAGCATTTGTTCATCTCAAACGCGCGCTCACGGTCACTTTCGATATCGTCGGGCAAGTTTGCCATCCAGTCCTGGATGTAAGTAAAAAGCGCCTGAGGCAAGCCCTGATGCACGGCAATCTGCCAGCCTGATTTTCGTCCAGCAAAGCGATAAAGCCCGCCTGGCCACTCAACATTTCCACGGTAATGCGCAAAATGCGGGTGAGCAGAACAGGCAAATTTAGCTCTTCCGTCAACGCGCGAGAAATTTCCAGGAGGTAATCCCGTTGGCGGACACGAAAATCAGGTAGCATCTTAACTCTCAAACTCATCGCTTAGTCCAAATTCTTTTCCAGTTTTTCCAGTACCGCGTAGTTGGTACTGTCGATATGTAATGGCGTTACCGATACAAAGCCCGTCTTCAACGCGCCATAATCGGTGTGGTCTTCCATCAATCCAGTCGCTGTTCGCCACCAATCCAAAAATAGGTCTGCCAAAGGGGGGGTCTTCGCGTCTAAGCAGAAAATCATGGTAATATCGCTTGCCCAGACGTGTAAACTGCACGCCTTTATAACTGCCATCAGGAAAATAAGGCAGGTTGATATTCCAGACATTCATATCCTGGTCTTCCATGGGCATTTCGAGCAGCTTAATAATAATTTCCGTCGCTTTGCTGGCAGTGCTGAGATAATCCAGGTTGCCATCGTTGTATTCTGGCGCGTCAACCGAGACCGCAAAACCAGGTTTGCCCATAATGCCGGCTTCAAGCACGGCGGCAACCGTGCCCGAATAACTCACATCTGAACCGATGTTGGCATTATTGTTGATACCAGAAACGATAAAATCAAATTCCATATCAAGCGCGCCCATCAAGCCCAGTGCCACACAGTCACTCGGCGCGCCGTCCGTAGCGAACGCCCAGCTGCCATCAGCCAACTGCACTTTGCTGATGCGCAAGGGTTTGTTCATCGTCTTTTTGTGACCAGATGCCGACCAGTTTGTGTCGGGTCCTAAAATTGTCACGTCAAAATCAGCTTTTCGCAGGGCTTGTGCCATGGCTAATATGCCTGGCGCGCGAACGCCATCATCATTAGTCAATAAGATTTTTTTCATTAAGTCTCCAAGTCCTTTTACAAACGCGGCTAGCGGCGTCTTCGTCGTTTTTTCTTGCGCTTGCCACCCGATTCAGAGTCATTTCCTGACGCGGTTTGGGTGCCACTATCTTGTGTGGAAGCCAGGTTCGGTCTAAAGCGGAACATACGGCTGACAACAATTTGGCGCACGGTGCCCATCAACTCACTGTACATACCACTGGCTTTGAGTTTGTACTGCACGAGTGGGTCCTGCTGGGCATAGGATTCCATGCGAATCGACACGCGCAAAGCTTCCATCTCTGTCAGATATTCTACCCATTGTTCAGTGAAAGTGCCCAGCAATAAATCACGGTAAACACGGTTTTGGGTTTCATAACCGAGAACACCCTGAATTCTTTCATGCAGGTCTTCGGGGATTTCTTCCAGGGGCAGATGGGCAATGGCTTCATATTGCGCTTCGCCCAGTTCTTTTACCAGGCCTTTGCGCGAAGTTTCGTGCGTGTCCGCGATCACGCGGTTTTGTGCATGACATTCATCCAGTCCGCCATGCCAAAGATTTCTGCCAGATGTTCTTCAGCGTTATCGAGATGCGTGAGAATATCTTCCGTGAGCGCTTCCACGTTCATCTTCCTGATTTTTCAGCCATCGAGAAAATGTAATTCAAACGCATGTGCGTCCGGATTTGGCGCTGGCGTGACCGCGCGTCAAAGCCAACGCGCTTGCCCATCATGGTCATTTGTATCGCGCGGTAAAGGGCTTCGTCGTCTTCCAAAGCCTCGCTTAGCAGGGTTTCGTTATTGTCAATGTCGCGCGGCACTTCGCCATTATCGCCAAAAAGTACCGTGTGGCGATGGTTGAGCGTGTCTTGCGCCTGGTCCAAGATAGCGTTTTGCGTTTCTGCCCAGGGCTGGCTTGCAAGGTCAATCGGCTTGAGTGGCCAGACTTCGCCAAAGCGTTTTTCGAGTGTCATCAGCGTTCGTCTGATGACGTTCAGCGTCACACCCGTGCGTAGCGCGTCCCGCAAGGGTTGTTTCATGCTCATCGGGTCATCGCGCAAAATGCGTTGCTCGGCAGCTGCCAGGCGCACTTGCACGCCCATCAAACTGCTCAGTTCCTGTTGCACATCGCGGATTTCGTTCGGATCGAAAGTTTCCAAAAAGCGTCCAAAGCCTCGCTTCTTTCAGCAATCTGATTCTTAATCGTTTCCTGATTGCGCGCGAGAAGCAGTTCCACACCTTCAAGAAGATGCTCATTTTCCTGCTTGACGGCGTCTTTGGCAAGGTCAAGCATGCGGGATTTCAGCGTTTCCAAGTCCTGAACATCTTCCAGTTCATCAGCTACTAATTTAATGGTGTAGGACGGGTAGATACCAAATTCGGTATTAATCATCGACTGGATATCTTCAAGCTGGGCTAAAAGCTTCCAGGGTCCTTCCGCGTCCGCCATGGCCAATTCGACTTTCGGCGCGATTTCATTGTGAATCATCTCGTCAATGTCATCATGCAAATCTTCCTTCAGGAAAATTCGGTCGCGCTGTTCATAAACCCGATTACGTTGCGTGTTAAGCACGTCATCATACTCCAGCAAATGCTTGCGGATATCAAAGTTCGTGCCTTCAACGCGGGTTTGGGCTTGTTCAACCATGCGGTTAATGAGACCGACTTCGATAGGCATGCTTTCATCCAGTTTGAGACGTGACAGCACCCCCCCTTCCATGCGGTCTCCGCCAAACATGCGCATCAACTCATCGTCCAGTGACAGATAAAAGCGCGACGAACCCGGGTCACCCTGACGGCCCGCGCGCCCGCGTAGCTGGTTGTCGATACGACGCGACTCGTGGCGTTCCGAACCTATCACATGTAAACCGCCAATCTCGCGCACCAGTGCCATCTGTTCCATGTACTGTTTGAATGCGTCTACGGTGTTTTCTTGCTCTTCCTCAAGGTCTAGGTCTAGCTTGTTCACTGCCTCCAAACGCTGGGGGCATGGTCATGTTATAGGGATCTAAATCGCGGTTTTTTTGCTAGGATTTGGTTGAGTTCCAAAAGTAAATTCTCAGGCAACTCCCCCCCACCCAGTTTGATGTCCACACCACGACCAGCCATGTTGGTGGCGATGGTCACCGCGCCAAGCGCACCGGCTTTGGCGATGATGATGGACTCTTCGGTATGCTTGCGCGCGTTGAGTACCTGATGCGGAATGCCCGCATCAAAAGTTGGTTTTAGGCGTTCCCAATGCTCGGGTTCAAGCTGTAAAAGTTCAAGGATACCTTCGCGGTTGCTCTCGTCGGTCATATCCATCGTACTCACGCCAAACTGTGTGCCCAAACGGCGCAGTTCAGGCATGCGCAATTTATCAAGTGGCGCGTTGAGTCCTTCCAGTTCTGGCGCTTGTTGATAGTCTTCTTCTTTGGCGCCTCTTGACAATCGCCAGGCGCGCCTGATAAGGCTCACCTGCACCACACGGCGCACCATGTCGGAACTCAGGCGACTGGAGAGATGCTCCGAACTTTCCACCGAAGTTGTACCTACCAGTTGCGGACGTCCGATTGCGTGGTAGCGCAAAATTTCCAGCACAATCGCGCGCAATTTGCCCTCTCCGGTGCGATAGATGACGTCCGGATAGTCTTTTCGCTTGTAATAAAGGGGGCTCCTGCGTGGGATCATCCGCGGCATAGTAATAGGTATAGTCATAGCCAAACTCATCCTGGGCCTGGGCATGCTTGATGCCCGAATCAGCCCGTTCGGCTTTGTATTCAAGGTTTGATGGAATTGCCAGCACGTCCAGGCCATAAATGCGGTAGAACTCTTCTTTTTCGGTCATTGCGGTACCGGTCATGCCGGCCAGCTTTGTGTACATTCTGAAGTAGTTCTGAATGGTTACTGTGGCGTGGGTGATGTTTTCCGCCTGGACTTTTACACCCTCTTTGGCTTCCACCGCCTGATGCAAGCCATCCGACCAGCGTCTGCCGGGCATCATGCGACCGGTAAATTCGTCCACAATGACAACCTCGCCACCCTGCACGATATATTCCTTGTTGCGATGGAAGAGAAACTGCGCGCGCAAACTTTGCTCCAAAAACCCAGCAAGCGTGCCTGTTCCGGCAGGATATCTTCAGGCCGTTCGGGGTCCGAAAGGGGGGGCTCGCCAAGCAATTCTTCAACATGTGCTACACCGATTTCGGTCAAGGCAACGGAGTGATCCTTTTCACTCACTTCGTAATCTTCCGGTTTGAGTGCTTTCACGACCTGGGCCATGCGGTAATAGTTTTCAGAATCTTCGTGCGAGGGACCGGAGATAATCAAAGGCGTGCGCGCTTCGTCGATGAGAATGTTGTCAACCTCGTCGATAATCGCAAAGTGATGCGGTCGCTGAACGCGGTCGTCCCAGCGCATGGTGATATTGTCGCGCAGGTAGTCAAAGCCAAATTCGCTGTTGGTGCCATAGGTGATATCCGCGGCATAAGCATATTTGCGGTGCACCGGTCGTAACTGATGGGTTTCTTCGTAGAGTGAAGATTCGTCCGGGTCATAAATAAATGCGCGTCCCGAAGCGCCATCGGCTGATGCAGACTGCAAAATGCCGGTGCTCATTCCCAAAAGCGATAAATAGCACCCATCCAGCGTCCGTCACGGCGTGCCAGATAGTCGTTGACCGTAACCAAATGCGCCCCCTTGCCTTCAAGCGCGTTGAGATAAAGCGGCAAGGTGGCACTGAGCGTTTTGCCCTCACCCGTGCGCAACTCCGATATAGAGCCATGATGCAAGTTGATACCGCAGATAAGCTGCACGTCATAGTGACGCTGGCCTAAAACGCGCTTGCTCGCCTCGCGAACGGTGGCAAAAGCTTCGGGCAGTAAATCGTCCAGTGTCTCGCCTTTTGCCAGGCGCGCTTTGTATTCATCTGTCTTGGCAGCCAGGGCTTCATCACTAAGTGCCTCAAACTGTGGCTCCAGCGCGTTAATCTGCTCGACGATAAGGCTTAACTTGTCGATAGCTTTCTTGTTGGGATCCCCCCCCGTAAAAAAAACGTGCAATTTTTTTGTAGCATAATTTGTCCTCTGTTGGGCCTAAAAACAATAGCGCCCAACTTTGAATTATAGCATGGCAGTGGGGCTTAATAGTGTTAGCGTTGTGTAGATAAATGAAAAAGCAAATTTCCATAATCGTCTCTTAAATCAAACCTTCTTAGGACGGATTTTCAATCTTTTATCAAAACACCTTATGCGTCAATAAAAGCATGGATTCAAAAACCCCCCACCTTTTTCTGCCGGTGGGGGGGTTTTATTTCAATTAAGTATCAAAGCCATTCAGCCTAAGGCGCAACAAGCGGATATGCCCCACCACAGCTAAAGCCAACTGGTGTGAGCAGCTCTGCGTAGTCATATTGATTAATATAAATCAAGCGTTCTACGCCACCCAAAATGACGACATAGGCGTCCACAATAGCGCCACCGTGTTCCATTGAACCTTTGCGCTCGTAAGCCAGCCAGTTGCCTTTGCTGTCCTGCAGATTGTCCAGGTATGCCCGTGCCCGCGCGGGTCCGCCGATGGCATCGCCACCCACACGGATGGGGGGGTTATCGGGGGGGCTAAAGCCGTAGCTTTCATCCGTTGCCATGGGACAAACCGTATTGTCTACCAGTAAATCATCATCCAAAATTTCAACACCATTCACAATCGCGTCAAAAATTCCACCCCCCCATCGGCAATCCACTGGTCACCACTTGGATCGGCTGGATCACCCATACCTATAATCGCCACATAGCGTTTTTCAGTCGGTTTTACCACCACCAAACGCCCCCCCTTGGCAATCATCTGATTGATGCGGGCAATATAGTTTAGCGCGATTCCCTGAACACCATCCAGTTCAAATTCTTCGACATCTTCCTGGGTAACCTGAGCTTCAGAGCCAAAAAGGCTGTCAAAAACCTGTTGTGGGAGTTCGTCCACCGAAATAATTTCGTATTTGCTCACGTTGCCCATAATTAATGTGTTTACCGGGTGCGTGCGCGAGCCGATTAATGACAAATTGCCCCCGTACACTCACATGAGCATCCAAATCAAGGGTCACGGCATAGCCACCCTGATAGACCACATAGTGCTGTTCACCAACAACTACCGTTCCTGGAAGTGTGGCGGTGGGTGTTTGATTAGCCAGGGCTTCCTGGGTTAGGATAGCGCTTTGGGTCCAGGTCGGGACAGGGTCATCGGGCAGATCCCCCCAACACAACCTGGGTCACACCACGCATATCACGTGTCGCGGTCGCTTCGGGCTCGGGCGTTTCATTCGCCAGCGGTTCACTCAGCGTTGCTTGTTGCTCAGTTTCATTTGTTGGGTCAACCCCGTTTTGCTTATCACAAGCGACGAAAATCATGCTTAACATCAGTAAAAGCAAGATTGCTTTCGCGAGTGTTGTTTTCGTTCGTTGCATTTTGTTCACATCCTTTTCAATCATATTTTAGCGTATGTCAGATTTTAGCATTAATTTCTTTATTGAGTGCATCAAGCTTCTGACTTAGCTCAGCCAAAGTGGACTGGTTCTGCAATGCCTGGGCGCTTTCAGCGTGCACATAGCTAGTATATGGCGAGATGTTCTCGCGTAAGCGGGTAACAGACTGCGCAAACTCGGCTTTGAATGTCTTGTTTAGAGTTTCCCGCAATGAAGCGCGCATTTCTGCCATACGTTCTGAAAACTTATCCTTGGCCTGTTTGCGTTTGTAGGGTATCACAAATAAGCCCAAGACCGCCAAAGTTCCGGCTGAAACGATGCCTGTAATGTCCAAAGCGCGCGCGGTAATCACTGTGGCTACCAGCACGCCAATCCCAGCCGCGCCGACGCCAAAAAGGGCGGTCTTTGCCACCGAGTCCTGCACCAAATCGCCCAGTTCTTCAACCTGTTTTTTTGCGATCAAAACCACTCACGACGGTTTGAATAGACTGCGACGCTTTATTAATGAGTTCATTGCGTCTTTCGGTTTGTTCACTCACCGAGCGCTTGCCCGCAAGGAGTTTTGTTTCTTCATTACGACGTTCCAGGTCACCCGCGATGCGATACCAAAGTTCAAGGTCTTTATCGACCGTCCAGTCGATGAGTTCGCGTACCTTGTTTTCGATTTCGCTGGCCACATCCGCCTGGACTTCATCCTGAAATTCGAGTTTGATTTTGTCCGGTTTGGCAAGATTGAAAATATTACTGATTTTCAGCTTGCTGTCGAAGAAATCCAGTCCGCGTTTTTCAAAGTCATTCAAAATGTTGTCAACTTCAGCAAGCCGCGGGGGCAGTTCCAGGCGCAAATCGTGTTCGTGTTTATTGATGAGCGCCTCCAGCGATTCAACGAGCTCAATTTCGGCACTCAGTTCGTTGAGTTGCGTGCTGTTGAGCGCGTTGGCACTTTCAAGCACTTTTCGCGCCACGCCCAAGGGATTGAGCAACTTTTGATGGAGCCGGCTTTTGTCATCCAGCGTGTTTTTGATGAAATTTTCAAGCGCAGCGATGCCACTTTCTTCGCGCAGCTGTTGTTTTTCGCCAGGCTCGGTAGCATGTTGTGCTTTTGGGCTTTCTTTGCTGACACCAGGAAAATTTCAGGTTCAAAACCTAAAATCTGGCTGGCATGTTGCCTGGTGAAATTGAGCACCTTTTCAACTGCCTGCACATTTTCCAGGATGTCAACCTTATTGATAACGATACTCACCTTTTTCCCCAGCCGATGATGCTTTGCAGGAACTGGCGTTCGCTCTCGGTCATCGGGCGATCCGCGGAGCTGATGAAAAGCACATGGTCACTGCGTGGCACAAAGTCCATCGTAAGACGCTCGTGTTCACGGTTGAGCGCGTTGGTACCAGGTGAATCAACAAAGTTGACTTCTTTCAAAAGGTCCAACGGGAAATTGACAACTGTAAAACCGTCATCTATGACCTGCTCGCCGATTTGCTCACCATAACGCAGAAGTTTGACACTCGCCGTGGTGGGCGTAACACCTTCTTCAAGTATCTCCGCGCCCAGCAATGCGTTGATGACCGCGCTTTTGCCGGCGTTAAACTCACCCACAATCACAATGAGAAAAAGCTCATCCAGTTGAGCGATAGCTTGTTTAAGTTTGGTGATACTGCCATCTTCCAGCGGGAAACGCGACAAAACAGAATAGGTTTCGTCCAAGGCGTTTCGCTCTTTTTGCAGTAACAATACCTGATCGTTCGTTAAAACACTTTGTTGCATAGCAATCTCCTAAGACTTCAAAAGTCTGGCTGAATTATACCTTCGCTGAGCACAATATGGCTAGCATGGCCAAGAAA
>JMBX01000023.1_pt1 | contig 38080 bp, 52 predicted proteins | sample 616521 | NCBI WGS metagenome assembly JMBX01 (sample SAMN02727906, study PRJNA239997) | anaerobic digester metagenome | biome: anaerobic digester; isolation source: mesophilic anaerobic digester inoculated with municipal waste water sludge... | place: Germany: Bielefeld University, CeBiTec ...
TATAATGTTGTAAATTTATCCCTATTATAAAAGGTTACGCCATGTAAATTCTGCATAATAACCTGATTTTTTTCGAATTTCACACTTAGTGGAAGCTCTAAAATCCTTTTGCTTACTACGTTTTTCTCCTCAGAAAAAGCTTTCAGAATTCTATCAGCTTAAAACGCTTATCAGGTCTTTACGTTGCACTTCTTCCTGGTCGCCAGTGACCAGGTCTTTCACAACCACCAGCCCTTTTCAATTTCTGATGGGCCAAGCACCAACACGCGCTTGACACCTATGCGATCGGCATACCTAAACTGCTTACCCAGGCGGTCAATTTCACTCATCACAACCTTAAAGCCTGCCTGGCGCAGCTCTGCGAGCAAGGCCAAAGTCGCTGGCAAACAGTCTTCATCAAAGATGGTCATAAACAGTGTTTTGGGGGTCAATGGTATCCGTTGGCAAAAGTCCATACTTCTCTAATACCAACATGATCACCACATCACCCATAGCAAAACCCACACCTGGTGCCGGCTTGCCTCCCACATCAGCGACCAAATCAGCGTAATGACCGCCTCCCAAAATGGCTCGGAACTCACCTTCAGTTTCATGCGCTTCAAAAACAACGCCTGTGTAGTAATCCAAACCCCCCCGAATAATGCGCGGATCGTAACTGATGTATGCGCTTTCACCCAAATCATCCAGGTATCGAAAAACCTGCACTAAACGCTCGGAATTTCGCCACAGTTCTTTGTTCTCAAACAAGGTTTTTAAGTCCGCTAGTTGCGTTTCGTTCAGCCCAGCATCCAAAACAAGTTTGTCCCAAACATCCGCGGGCAGTTTATCCAAACGGTCAATCAAACGCAAAACCTCAGGTTTTGCGCATCAGTTACACCGATTTTGCTCAATTCAGTGTTCATCAACTCGCGGTCATTCACATGCAACTGGACATGTTCAGGTGTTAATCCAACTTCTCTAAAGAAACGCGCTGCCACGGCGAGCAATTCCGCGTCAGCAAGCACGGAATCTGAGCCGATTTGGTCAATATTCCACTGGAAGAATTCACGCGTGCGCCCCCCCTTTTGCGGGCGTTCATAGCGCCAAAATGGCGACAGACCACCAGCGCAATGGGAAAGTGAGTTGGTTTTGCATGGTTGCCACCATACGCGAGACCGTTGGCGTTAATTCCGGACGCAAAGTGATAGGGTCACCACCCCGGTCTTCAAAGACAAAAGCTTGCTCTTTGACCAACTCCTCACCGGACTTGGCAGCATATAAATCGATTTGCTCCAAACATGGGCCATCATACTGCTGATAGCCAAACGCCTCGGATGCCACGCGTAGTTTTTCTATGAGCCACTGGCGCTGTGCCATCTCCTGTGGATAAAAATCGCGGGTACCTTTAACTTTCTGAATTATTTTGCTCATTCATAACCTCTTATTCTTGCTGTGCAAATTATAACACCCGATATTAAAGTATTTGTGTAATAGCTCAAAATGCCAAAAGTGTAATTTTAGTGTAAAATTCAATTGCATACTAACTGACGTGTAATTTATGCCGTCAGCGAACAAATAAGGAGCGTATACTAATGAAATATAAACTACTCGCTATCATAATCACCGTCATGCTTGTTTTGACGGCATGTGGTCCAAAAGAAACTGTTAAACCCACTGATTCTGTAAGCGCTTTTCCAGTTGTCGTGGATAGTTCCCAGGATACCTATCCAGCCGGAGACGCAGTAGACACCGCCACGGAAGATACTTATCCCATCGCCGAAACCGTCGCACAAGACATATACCCTGTTAGCAGTGGCGAAGCGATTTCCATCACAGTCTTAGCCCCCCCAGCTCAACGACGTCTATTCCCATCCTTTTAGCCGCAAAATACCTGCCCGGAATGACGGTTGAAATCTTCGACAACCATCCCCCCCAGGCTCATGCCCAGTTTATGGCTGAAGATAATCTCGTTTTGGTGACTGGTCTTTCAGTCGGTGTTGATATGTTCAAAAACGATGTTCCCCCCCTGCAACTCATCAACACCAATGTTACTGGCCTTTCCTATCTCGTAAGCTGCAACCTTGAAATTAACAGCTTTGCCGATTTGGCGGGTCATGAAATCTACCTGCCTTTTGAAGGTTCACCCCCCCTGGAAGAAACCACCCGGTTTTTTTTGTTGAACAAGCTGGTTTGCAGTACGGCGTAGACGTCAAACCGATTTACGCGCCATTTGACACTTCCACCGCGCTCATCAAAATGGCGATGATGCTATCGTCGCCATGCCCCAGCCCGCCGCGACAGCCATGGCTGCCCAGGAATGTGGTCACTTAGGTGCCAGTTTTTACGACACCTGGAACGCCATCACCGGTGATACCGATGGCTACCCGCAAGTTGGCGCGTTTGCCAAAGCTGAATTTGCCAGCGCGCATCCTGAATGGGTGCAGGCTTTCAACCAAGCTGTCGCCAAAGCCATCGCTGACCTCCAGGCTAACCCCCCCGAAGCCGCGGTGAACGAAGTTGCCGATAAATTCTCATTCCCTGCACCCGTTTTGCTTCAGGCTCTGCAGGCGACCAGGTTCACAGTTCAATCTGACCAGTCAATGAAAGATTCCGTCATTCATTACTACGTAACGATCGGAAAACCACTGGATGAAAGCTACGAGGCGTTCTTCTACGCCCTTCCTTAATGAATTAATCGGGTTTGGACTGCTCATTATCTTATGGGCAGTCCTTTCCTTGTTTTTTTTCCCGTTTACATCATTCCCTCACCAATCGAGGTCTTTAAAGCCACACCAGAATTCTTAAACGCCCAGTTTTTTTAGCGCGATGGGTATCACCCTGTTGCGCATTGTTGTGGGCTTTGCGATTTCATTTTTCATCGGTACTGGCCTTGCCACCCTTTTTGCCGGCACAAACTCTCCGAGCAACTCAGTGCCATGGTGCAGGCTTTTCAGGTTATTCCCGCGGTAACGGTAGGCGTTATTTTGGTCATCATTTTTGGTGTTGGCAGTGCGCCACCGATTATTCTCATCACTTTAATGACCTTGCCTTTGGTTTTCATGAACACCCTGCAAGCCTTAAAATTCCCAGACCCCCCCAAACTGCTTGAATATCTGGACTCCATCAAAGCCGACCGCAAATTACGCTTTTCTGCGCTGATGAAACCCCCCCAAATCATCAAAGTTACCCGCACCAATCTCATTTTGGGCTTCAGCATGGCGTCCAAAATTGCTGTTACCGGAGAATTTATCGGCTCGCAGGACGGACTAGGTTATCTGCTCAACAAAGCCCGACTCGTTTTTGCGATGAAAGAAGTCTTTTCTACATCTTTTTCTTCATTGTGCTTACTGTTTTGTTTCAGGGATTAGTGGAATTGATTTACGCCACATCACTAAGGAAATACACCTATGGCGACTAACACCCAACAAAACGTTGTTTTGGAAGCCAATTCCATTAGCAAGCAGTTTGATAACGAAATGGTTATCAGCAACTTTAGTTTTAAGTTACTACAGAATGAGAGACTTCTTCTCTTCGCGCCCAGTGGCGCGGGCAAAACAACCCTTTTGCGCATCTTATGTGGACTGCTTGAAGCTGATTCGGGCTCTTTCAGCTTTCCTGGCGGCGCTGAACCACATATCGTTTTCCAGGAACCACGCCTGTTCCCTCACATGACGGTTGATGAAAATATAAAATTGCCTCTCAAAAGCCCCCATTTCGCCAGCAAACCCAACGCCTTGGACCTGCTGCCAGAATGGTATCAGCTAAGTGGTTTACACGAATACCAGGGACACTATCCACATACGCTTAGCGGAGGTATGAAACGCAAAGTATCTCTCCTGCGCGCGCTCATCACCCTGCCAGAACTCCTTATCCTCGACGAACCTTTCCAGTCCCTGGATAAAAAAATCGCGTGAAATTTTGTGCATTCTATCTTCAAAAACATCCCAAAGTTGAGCGTTTTATTCACTTCACACGATATCTTAGACGTCGAGATAACTGCCACGACGATTTTATTAATAAAGTCCCCCTAAATTACAGAATCCGATTATAATAAATCCGGCTGAGTTTGTGAGTTCGCTCACAAATTAGTTTTTGCACGTAAATTAACCGAATTTATTCGGAAAAATTTTGAGGAGAAATATGACCGAACAAAAAAAATCCTTGTTGCACGGGGGGGTCCAATCCGGGTTATGCCGAGTTGGGCGCCTATATCGACACGCTCAAGATTGATCCAAAAGATCCTGAGCGAAAAGAAATGCTTATCATGACCTTGCATAAGGCTCAGAGCATTTTTGGCTACTTACCTGCTGAAGTTCAGAAATTCGTTGCCAAAAAAATTCTCTATCCCCCCCATGCTGACGTGTCTGGTGTGATTAGTTTCTACAACTACTTCACCACCACCCCAAAGGCAAGACAAACATCAGCATCTGCATGGGCACGGCTTGCTACGTAAACGGCTCAGAAAAAAATCTTGCAAGATTTCGAAAAAGCCCTGGGCATTAAGTCAGGCCAGGTTACTGCCGATGGTCGCTTTTCAATTGAGTCACTGCGCTGTGTTGGTGCTTGTGGCTTAGCCCCGGTGGTTTTGATTAACGAACACGTCTACGGCAAAGTAAAGCAAGGACAAGCAGAGAAAATCATTGAAGAATATCTCATCGAATACGGTGAGCAAGTTGAGGTGCAATAATGACAACCCGAATTGAAAGCTTTGAGCAACTCAAGCAAAAATACGAAGAATACAAGAGCCTTGTAGAGGTTCGTGCCGATCTTGACTACGACGGTGATCAAAATTCATCCTGGTTTGTGGTGGTACAGGTTGTGTCTCTTCAAAGAGTTTGCAAATTGTTGAGAACTTCAATAATCTCATCAAAGAACATGGTGTTCAAGACAAAGTCCGTGCCAGCATTTCCGGCTGTTTCGGTTTTTGTGAAAAAGGACCCATCGTCAAAGTCTTCCCCCCCGAAAACGTCTTTTATGTGCAAGTAACACCAGACGATGCCAAAGAAATCTTTGAAAACACATTATGAACGACGAAGTCGTTGATCGCTTGCTTTATGTTGAACCTGTTACCCAAAAAGCATGCACGACTCGCTCGAAATGCCCTTCTACAGACGCCAAATGCGTGTCGCTTTACGCCACTGTGGTTTGATTGACCCCCCGAAATTATCGAAGAATATATCGGCGTCGGTGGTTATCAGTCCATGGCAAAAGTTATCACCCAAATGACCCCCCCGAAGAAGCGATTGAAATTATGAAACAATCCGGACTTGGTGGACGTGGTGGTGCTGGTTTCTCAACTGGCCGCAAATGGGAATTTGGTCGCATGTACCAAAGTGACCGCAAATTCGTCATCTGTAATGCTGACGAAGGCGATCCCGGTGCCTTTATGGACCGCTCCATTATGGAAGGCGACGCCCACACTGTAATCGAAGGTATGGCTATTGCAGCTTACTGTATCGGTGCTGATCAAGGTTATGTTTACATCCGCGCTGAATACCCCCCCTTGGCTGTCAAACGTCTGCAAATCGCCATCGACGAAGCCCGCGAACTCGGTTTGCTAGGCAAGAACATTCTCGGCACTGATTTCAGCTTCGACGTTGACGTTCGCCTTGGTGCTGGTGCCTTTGTTTGTGGCGAAGAAACCGCGCTCATTCAGTCCATCCAGGGCAACCGCGGTGAACCCACCACAAAACCACCTTTCCCTGCAGAAAAGGGTTTGTGGCAACAGCCAACTGTCGTGAACAACGTTGAAACCCTGGCTAACGTGCCCGTCATCTTTGATAAAGGTCCCGAATGGTTTGCCAATATCGGTACTGAAAATCAAAAGGCACCAAGGTCTTCGCCTTGGCTGGTAAGGTCAACAACGTTGGTTTAGTTGAAGTCCCCATGGGTACTACACTCCGCCAATTGATTTTCGAAATCGGTGGTGGTGTGCGTGGTGGCGGAAAATTCAAAGCCGCCCAATCTGGTGGTCCTTCAGGTGGTTGTATCCCCCCCGAACAATTCCTGGATACTCCCATTGACTTCCAATCCCTTGGTCAAATCGGTTCAATGATGGGCTCCGGCGGTATGATCGTCATGTCCGACAGCGACTGTATGGTCAACATTGCCCGCTTCTACCTTGAGTTCATCGTTGAAGAATCCTGTGGCCGCTGTGTGCCCTGTCGTGTTGGTACCAAACGCATGCTTGAAATTCTCACCGATATCACCAAAGGCAAAGGCACCCCGGAAATGCTCGTCGAGTTGCAATCTCTCGCTGAAACAATCAAGGACACTGCGCTTTGTGGTCTTGGCCAAACCGCGCCAAACCCCGTCCTAAGCACCTTACGCTACTTTATGGACGAATACAAAGCCCACGTTGAAGAAAAACGATGTCCTGCGGGTGTTTGTACTGATCTCTTGCACTATGAGATTATCCCTGACAAATGTATCGGTTGTACTGCTTGTGCCCGTGCCTGCCCAGTGAACTGTATCTCTGGCGCACCCAAGCAAGTTCACGTTATCGATCAAGAAAAGTGCATCAAGTGTGGCAATTGTCTCGTGAAATGTCGCTTTGGTGCGGTAGTTCGTAAATAAGGAAAAGATATATGATTACTTTAACTATTGACGGTAGAGAAGTATCCGTACCAGCTGGATCAACCATCCTTGACGCAGCTAAGAAGCTGAACCTGAAGATTCCCACCTTGTGCTACCTGGAACTTGAAAAACTTCACTATAAGAACCAAGTCGCATCCTGTCGTGTTTGTGTGGTCGAAGTTGAAGGTCGCCGAAATCTTGCCCCCGCCTGTGCCACACCTGTGACACCTGGTATGAAAGTCATCACCAATTCAAAACGTGTGCTTTCAGCACGACGCAAGAACCTTGAACTCATCATCTCGAACCACCCTTCACCTGCCTGACTTGTCTCAAGTCCACCGAATGCGAACTCCAAACCATGGCGTGGGAATATGACGTTCAGGTGAAATATCCCAATGGCGAACGCATGCGCCACAAGAAAGACCATTCCAGCGCCGCGCTTTTCCGCGATCCGGACAAATGTATCATGTGTCGTCGCTGCGAAACCATGTGTAACGAAGTCCAAACCGTTGGCGCGCTCACCGCTTTCGGTCGTGGCTTTGACACCATTGTGGCACCAGCTGAGAAAAACGAAATCGTCGACTCACCTTGTGTTTACTGTGGACAATGTGTAACCGTTTGCCCCACTGGCGCGCTTATCGGTCATAGCTATGTCAACCAGGTCTGGAACGCACTCTTTGACGAAACCAAAAGGTTGTCGTTCAGGTTGCGCCTGCTGTCCGTGTTGCTTTGGGTGAAGAATTTGGCTATCCCGCTGGCGAAATTGTGACCGGTAAAATGGTCGCTGGTTTGCGCAGACTTGGCTTTGATGCAGTGTTTGATACCACCTTTGGTGCTGACCTGACCATCATCGAAGAAGGCACCGAAATCATCGGACGTGTCACCAAGAATGAAAACCTGCCCATCCTTACTTCATGTTGCCCTGGTTGGATCAACTTCATTCGCTACTACTATCCCAGCCTGGAATACATGCCCTCCACTACCAAGAGCCCACAACAAATGACCGGTGCCATCATCAAGAGCTACTATGCTGAAAAGATGGGTTGGGACCCTAAAGACATCGTTGTGGTTAGCATCATGCCTTGTATCGCCAAGAAATACGAAGCCTCACTGCCCAACCAGGAAAGCTATGGCATCCGCGACGTGGATTACTCCTTGACCACCCGCGAACTTGCCAAGATCCTCAAAGAAGGCTCTGTGGACTTACGCTACATCGAAGAAGAAGACTTCGACTCACCCCCCCTCGGCGTTTCAACTGGCGCTGGTGTCATCTTCGGTAGCACCGGTGGTGTTCTTGAAGCCGCTTTACGCAGCGTCTATGAACTGGTTACCAAAGAAACCCTTGAAAACGTCGATTTCGTCGCTTTGCGTGGCCTTGATGGTGCCCACGAAGCCGTTGTTGACCTTGGTGTTCGCAAGATTCGTGTTGCGGCCGTTTCCGGTTTAGGTAACGCCCGCAAGATTTTGGACAAAGTCGTTTCTGGCGAAGAAGTCTTTGACGTCATCGAAATCATGGCTTGCCCCCCCGGTGGTTGTATCAACGGTGGCGGTCAGCCCTACGCCAAAGATCGCGACGCTGTGCTCCAAAACGCATGGAATCACTCTATAAACTCGACCGCGAAGATAAACTGCGCAAATCACACGAGAACCCTGAAGTCATCGCGCTCTATAAAGACTTCCTTGGCGAACCTGGTGGTCACAAAGCACATGATCTCCTGCACGTGGAAAACTTTGAAGCAAGTGTTATGAAAGAATGGGAGCAGTTTTAGTTCCATTCGCTTCTAAGTAAAATTTAGTATAGAAAACTCTCCTTTGATATTCAAGGAGAGTTTTTATTTAATGAACAAATTTGAACTTAGACATTTCAAACCACCAAGAGATTTACTGACCTTGACCCTTACTACACCAGGGAAAACCATCAAAGCTGATTGTGCAGGATAACGGAGTCCAGCCTTGACGTACTTTTTTTGCTGATTTATACTTAAGCAATAACTGTAGACAAGGACTAATTATGAAAATTGACTTTGAAGAAACAACCGACGACCTTGCCAAACGCATCAACATCCACGAACAGTATGGCAGTCGTGATATAGATGCATGGATGCTGGAAGTACTCCAGCTTCAACCCGATAGCAAAATCCTGGATATAGGTTGTGGAGCTGGCAAACAATGTTTTTCCTACTTCCATTACCTGAATGGCAATGCGGACATCACCGGCACAGACGTCTCGCGTGATCTGCTCAACGAAGCGATCGAGAAAACAAACAAACTCATAACGCAATCAAATTCCAGTTAATGGATTTCAACCTGCCCTTCTTAATGGCAAGTAATCAGTATGATTTGGTATCAGCCTGTTTCGCCATCTACTACGCCCAGGACATCCCCTGGACACTTGCAGAAATGCACCGTGTCCTCAAACCAGGTGGCAGGCTTTTTACCACTGGTCCGATGCCCAGTAACAAGCAACTTTTTACGACATCATTAAAGAAGCCACAGGCAAAGCCATCCCGCCCATGCCAGGCAGTTCGCGCTACGAACCGCAAATCTACCCCCCCACCATGCAAAGCCTGTTTAGCAAAGCTGAGCAACACATTTTCGAAAACCCGCTAACGTTCACCAGCGTTGAACCCTTTATGGTTTACACCCGTGCGTCAATGTCGGAAGACCGCAAACTGTGGAACACGCTCTTTAATACGCACGAAGAATTCGAACAAGTCATGCAAACCATTCAGCAAGTCGCCCAAAAGCGCCTTGCCAAAGATGGTGTTTTGGTCATGACTAAAGTCGTCGGTGGTTTTTTTGGCAACGAAATAGAAGGAAAACATGATGAACAATATGACATTTTACGGAAAGTCACTGCTCTTTATGGGCGCACACCCTGATGACATTGAGTTAGGCTGCGGGGGGGCGTTTATTGCTGGCATGGTTGGAAAAGCGGATATCTTCTGTTACACCTTTTCTGACAATCAAAAAAACCCTGACCTGCTCAATCTGGTAACAGAACACGCGAACAGTATGCGTGCTTTAGGCTTAAAAGAGGATCAATTTGAACTCGGCACCTTTGAAACACGTCGTTTTCCTGACGCCCGCCAGGAAATCCTTGAAAAAAATGATTGCCTTGCGCAAGAAATATCAACCAAAATCGTATTCGTACACACCGCGCAAGACTTGCATCAAGACCATCAAATCGTCACCCAGGAAGCAATGCGGGCTTTCCGCGGTACCACCGTGTTGGGATTTGACGTTTTGCGCTCTTCTTATGGTTTCTTCCCCATTTCCTGACCGAAGTTAGCGAAGAAGATTTAAATACAAAAATAGCCGCCCTGGCTGAATATAAGACTTACCAAGGCCGCTATTACTTTTCACCTGAAATCATCCGTGCCACTGCTATCCGTCACGGAGCACTTGCTGAAAGACCTTTTGCTGAAGGTTTCGATATTATTCGAATCGTTGCAAATTTTTCTGAGTAGGACTTAATCGTCCCACTTGCTTTACTTACGCGCGCGACTTTGGGGTGACACCCAGGGTCGCACGTTTTCTGAATCAAAAGGAAACCACAAGATATTGTCCGGAACCATCCATCCATCTGTCAGATAAATCTTTTGGTTTTTAAATTGAACAGCGATGAGTTTATTCTCAACCTGAACCACCGTACCACGCACCCAGCACGTATGCGTTGGCCTTCTTCATCTTCATGGTCACAATTAACTTCTACACGATCACCAATGTTATAAATCTGGTCATCCTCTGGTGGTCGCATAAAGTGTCCTGTTCTTAACATATAAGCTCCTTTCTATCAGCCATTAGGCATGATTTCTGTCAAACTTTTCAGATATTTGTTCGAGTAGTTTTTGCTCAACGCTTCATCGTTCGATTTCGCCAACACTTCCGCAAAGAAGCCTTCCACAATTAATTTTTCGGCTTCTCTCATCGGAATACCCCCCCGGCTCTGAGAATAAAATAACTCATCATCATTCAGCCTGCCAACTGTCGCGCCGTGCGAACAACTAACATCGTTGGCATTAATCTCCAAGCCTGGAATAGTCTTAATCTCTGCGCGGTCATCCAACAAAAGATTGCGATTGCTCTGGTAAGAGTCTGTTTGTTGGGCAACATGATCAACGTAAATCATCCCTTCCCAAATCGCTTTGCCACTGCCAATCGCAGCACCTTTATATAACAGATCACTGTGTGCCTGGGCAGTGAGATGATTTTGTTGTGTGTCTAAATCGATTACTTGCCCACTGCCACTAAAATATGCCCCCCCGTTCATCAGGGTTTCTGAACCCGGTCCAAGTAAATCGACCGTGATAAAACTTTTTGCCACGCGAGACCCCAGGGCAACGTAAGTCCAATTAAGGTGCGCGTCACGATATACATGGGCATATTCCCGACTGATATATGAAACATGTTCACCTAAGTTTTGCACTTCCATCAGCTCCAGTCTGGCACCTTCATCCAGTTGAATTTCGAGCTGAAAGTTCAGAAAAGCTTGTAAGTGCTCATGCGTATCGCTTTGCAATTCAAGCACAACTTTTGCCTGTGCGCCTTTATCAAGCTGGATAATTGTCCGGGTATTAGCTGCACTGCTATGCGCATTCAACGTAATTATAACATGAACTGGGTCTAATTTCTGTATCTTTGCGGGGGGGATATGAATATAGCAAAGTTCTTCACTCAATGCAGCGTTTAATGCACTATAAGTATCCGTTTCTGGCTGGATGAGTAAGTTTTCTTTACTATCAGCCTTAAGCACACTGGCATTGATATCCTGATTATCTGATGACAGAATCGTAATAACTGGTTTTTCAACAGTAAGTTCGTCCAAGTCAAGATGGTCAAAATTAATCCATTTCCAGTCTTCATTCTTTCGCCATGGAAAGACAGCGATCGTGCTAACTCCCACGCCGAAATTTGCTGCACGTTTTCTTGCCAGTGCTTTGGCCAGCGCAAATTTTTCATGATACTGCTTTTGTGGAATCGATATTCGTCATAGCCTAACCTACCGATCCAATCATTTGAAGCTGAATTAAGCGGTTCATCTCAATGGCATATTCCATCGGCAACTCTTTTACCAGGGGTTCAATAAAGCCCGAAACGATCATTGTTGTAGCTTCTTCATCCGTCAGACCACGACTGTTGAGATAAAACAGTTGCTCTTCGCCTATGCGGCTTACCGATGCTTCGTGGCCAATATTCACGTCACTTGAACGGATATCAATGGTTGGATAAGTATCCGACACAGATTCAGGGTCAAGCAATAAAGCGTCACAAACAACCGAAGAGTTTGCCTTATCAACATTATTGGCTACGCGCACCAAGCCACGGTAAGAAGATCGCCCATTACCCCCCCTTGAAATCGACTTCGACGTAATTTTACTGCTCGTATTTGGCACAAAGTGAATCATCTTTGAGCCCGCGTCTTGCACCTGCCCTGGCCCCGCAAAAGCGACGGAAAGCACCTCGCCATGCGCGCCCTCCCCCCCACGCAGATAACAACTTGGATACTTCATGGTCACCTTTGAGCCAAGGTTGGCATCGACCCATTCCATCGTGCCATTTTCAAAAACCACCGCCCGTTGGGTGACCAGGTTATACACGTTGGTAGACCAGTTTTGAATGGTCGAATAGCGCACACGGGCATTCTTTTTAACAACAATTTCGATGACACCGCTATGGAGAGAATCTTCCGAATAAATCGGCGCGGTACAACCCTCCACATAATGCACCTGCGAGCCTTCATCAGCGATAATCAAACTCCGTTCGAACTGCCCTAAGTTAGGATTGTTCAGCCGGAAATATGCCTGAAGTGGCAAATCAACCTTGACTCCTTTCGGGACATACACAAACGAACCGCCCGACCAAACCGCGGTGTTTAACGCGCTGAATTTATTGTCCCGATATGGCACCACCGTTCCAAAATGTTCTCTAAACAGCTCTGGGTACTCTTTGAGACCATTTTCGATGCTTAAAAAAAACAACACCTTGTTTCTCAAGATTTTCTTGAATACTGTGATAGACCATCTCAGAGTCATATTGTGCGCCAACACCCGCCAAAAACTTTTGCTCCGCCTCAGGAATACCCAGCTTATCAAAAGTGTTTTTGATAGTATCTGGCACGTCATCCCAGGATTTTGGTTTACTTCAGGTGGCCGAACATAGTAGTAGATATTGTCCAGGTCCAAATCACTGAGATCTGGTCCCCAGCCAGGCATGGGACGGCTGATATAGTGCTCGTAGGCTTTTAGGCGAAGATTTAACATCCATTCAGGTTCTTCTTTAAAAGCCGATATCTGCTTCACAATCTCGCGGGTCAAGCCTTTTTCAGGCCTAAAACTCGCGATATCGGGATCACTAAAGCCATATTGATAATCAGCCCCCCCAAGTTCGTTTAGAAAGTCTTGGTTTTTTTGATCACTCATTCTTATCCAAACTTTCCTTATCCGGTTTTCCGCGTGTCAGGATACTTGTCGCGAATCCAGTCATAACCTTGTTCTTCAAGTTTAAGAGCCAACTCTGCCCCCCCACCCGACTCAACAATCGCGCCACCATACATAATGTGGACAAATTGCGGTTGCATATACTCCAACATACGTTGGTAGTGGGTAATGAGAATAACGCCGAGAGTATCGGATTGCAATTGATGCACACCATCAGCGACAATCCGCAGAGCGTCAATATCAAGCCCTGAGTCAGTTTCATCCAAAATAGCGATGCGTGGCTCAAGCATTGCCATTTGCAAAACTTCAGCACGCTTCTTTTCACCGCCAGAAAACCATCGTTAAGATATCGTGCGCCAAATGCGTAATCCATCTTGAGCAAATCCATTTTCGAACGCAATAAACGTCTGAAATTAACCAGGCTTATGCCTTATCTTCTGGATTGAGTGCCTTTGCTTTGGCGTTTAGTGCAGAGCGCAGAAAATTTGCCAAAGTAACGCCAGGAATAGCAACCGGATATTGAAAAGCTAAAAACAAACCACGTCGTGCCCGTTCATCGACCGACATTTCCATGATGCTTTCACCATCAAGCAAAATATCACCTTTGATAACTTCATAGCGCGGATGCCCCCCCATCAGAGCGTACGCAAGAGTTGATTTTCCGGTACCATTGGGGGGGCCCATTAGTGCGTGGACTTCACCGCCATTGACGGTAAGATTGAACCCTTTTAGGATTTCTTTCTCACCGATATTGACGTGTAAATCTTTTATTTCAATTTTTGTCATAAAACCTCATTGTTTATTTGGTTTTACCACGCCGATTATAGCAAATCGGCAGGTGGAAGTCAATTTCTTGTATTATTTACTATATTTTTATGCTATTAATTCGCGTTGCCAATCAACACGATTTGTAAATGTCTGCACACGATTAGCCTTTAAAGCCCCGTTCTTGCTTTGTTTCACTTGAAAAAGTAAACCTTTGTTTGAAAATTATCATTGGACAAGGTTCTCAACATGGGTATAATATCGGTGTTTAACAATGGCTATTTAATGCTATTACCAATTCTTTCCGCTAGGAAGAAGATATTCAATGAGGAGATTATCATGTCCGAGAAAAAAAGTTTGAAAGATATCATCAAACCAAAGAAACAGGAAAAGTCGCTTGCGACACCCGAGCCCGCCCCCCAAAGAAACCCTTACAAACGCGAAGCAGTTCGCCAAAAGTTAGAGGATTTGCCCAAAGAGCCTGCCAGGACCCACGTCGTAGCAGAAGGCGAAACCCTTTCGCACATCGCTCTCAAATACTATGGCAAAGCCACGCCCCCCCCGTATTATCAGCACATCTACCAACACAATCTCGAAGTTATTGGCGATAACATCAACATCATCGTCCCTGGTCAGGAATTGGTTATCCCTGACTTGCCAGACGAATTAAAGTAAAAAAAAGTATCAAGGAATAATTATGACCAAAGAGCTCGACCTTGCTCAAGTTTTTAAAGCGGTATCCAAAACACTCGTCGAAAACCAATCAAGCTTAGATGAAGCGGATACCGTCAATCACGACCACGGCACAAACATGGTCAACACCTTCAAACTCATCGAAAAAGCTGTCAAAGCCAAAAAAAGATGGTACAACCACCGAACAACTGGCATATGCCAGCCAAATGCTGCGCGAAAAAAAAGCACCAGCGGCTCTGCAATGCTCTACGCCGATGGACTTGAAAATGCGGCAAAAGAATTTGAAGGGAAAACATTTGACCGCGAAGGTGTCGGCACCCTGCTCAATGCCTTGATGGGTACACCCAAACCAGGCACAGGAACAAACACCATCTGCACCACAAGGAAACGATTTCCTTTCCACACTGGTTGGCGGAATGGCCAGCTCACAACAAACTTCCCAGGGAGAACAAGAGCCGACTTTCGCCCAGGTTCCAGATTTGATTGACGCCTTAGGTGGTCTCACCTTCACCCAGGAACCTGTCGCGCAAGAAGCTGAACAAAACCAGGAAAGCGACCAAACTTCAGCAATTGACCTTGTTGGCTCGCTTTTGGGAGGACTCGGTCAAACACAACCTGCGAAACAGGAAGAAGAACCCAAACCAAGTGGACTTGGTGGTCTTTTGGGCAACCTCCTTGGTGGTGGAAAACAACAAAGTCCGGCATCTTCTGGCGTTGGCGGATTAGGTAACCTTTTAGGCTCACTTTTAGGTGGCCAACAAAGCCAGCCTTCGCAACAAGCTGGGCAAGCAGCCTCTACCGCTACAAGCTTGCTTTCAGCTGCCCTGGCCTACTTGGCAGCCACGCAACAAGGCAAAACACCCTTTGAATCCATCCTGGAAGCAGTTGGTACTGCAACGCGCTTTAGCGACCGCCAGGACCGCACCCAATCAGGCGCGCTTGTTGCTCAGACACTGATTGGATTGCTATCCAAGTAGTCACATTAACGACCATAGACAAAAAACCGCGCGAATTCGCGCGGTTTTTTTATTATTATTTTTTTCTAACCCTGACTGTTTTTAGTAGAATACGGCTCGGTCCATGCTTTTAGCCTGCAAAATCCAATCAGCAACCATCGACTGGCTTGGTGGACGGCGAACAAGATTCTTTTCATTGTTCACTTCAATAATTTTTGCGTAGAGATTCTCAGGGTTGCGCGTTGCCAGTTCAACAACAGTATCCACACCAGCTTCTTCAAGCAAATCAGAATACTCTTCGCCAACGCCCTTGATACGATAAAGATCAGCATGATTAACCCATTCGAGAATAAGTTTTGAACTAATACCCGTTTGTTCTGCAATCTCTTCTCGTCCTTTTGGGTATGCACCTGCTTTAAGCAGGCCTTCAACGGTCTTAATGCCAATAGCGATCAGCTTTTCGGCATAGACAGGTCCAATACCTTCGATATCAATAATTTTAGCCATTTTTACTCCTTGTGACATAAAGTGTTTACACTTAATTTTGATTATAGCACTAACCTAACAGATTACGTAATAATTTACATTTGTATACTTTCCCATTATGGATAATTATAAATTATACATTAATAAGCAACTTTCATTTTATTCTGGTAGAATTGAAATAAGAAAAACTTTACATGGAGCACTAAATTGAATACAAAAATCGCATTTTGAACACATTACTTATTAAACAAGAAGCCTCAGTTAACGATTTAGCAGAAGAATTAGGCGTGAATGGCATATCCATTCGACACCATCTTAAAAACTTTGAAAAAGATGGCTGGGTCGTTAGTCGGGAATCACGGAAAGGCCAGGTTGGACGCCCAAAATTTATTTACAGTCTCAGCAGTCTTGGCATGGAACAGTTTCCTTCATCTTATGTGGAATTTTCATCAATATTAGTCGATGAGCTTAAAAACCGTCTGGATGATGAGCAACTTAATGCGCTCTTCAAAGAAGTTGGTCTGCAATTCGCCGAAAGAAACCGCCTTGAACGCCGTCATCGCAACTCACCCAAACGTCTGTCTTACGTCGTTGAAAATTTAAACGAACAAGGCTACATCATCGAAAAGAAAGAAATTGATGGTGAAATCGTTTTTACTAACTACCATTGCCCCCCCTACCGCTATGTTGCCTCAGCGACCACAAACCTTTGTTGCCTAGACAAGACAATGCTTGAAGAACTATGCGAAAGTGAAGTGGAAATCACGCAAACCATCGCCAAAGGCGACCCGCATTGCACCTTCATCATCAAAACAAATGACCCTTAGCAACAAACCTGACTGGAAGATAGACAAAACCCACCCGGAACTTGTCGAAAGTCTCGTGTTGGGTTTATCTGCCGTCCTTGACCCGGACTTGGGCTATTCTGTCCTGGAATTAGGTTTGGTGCGAGACATCAGCCTGACCGACAAAGGCGCAAGCGTGGTGATGATACTCACCACACCATTCTGCCCCCCCTATGGTCCCGCTATGCTGGAAGAAACCCGTGCCAAGATCGCTCAGGTGCTCGAAAAGCCAACCACAATTGAATACGGCAACGAAGCCTGGAAACCAGAAATGATGGACCCGGAACTTCGTGATGATGAATGGGGGGATTGTTAGGTTTTAATTACCAGTTAATTCAACGCATCTGCAAAATTTCATAGTCCCTTGTCAGCAAAAGACAATCTCGTTGACAAGGGATTATTTTCTTTCAAATAGAATAATTAACACAAAAGCATCTGTTTCACCTTATTCGGTGTAGCACCTTTTTAGTTTCCTGCACAGTAAAATACTGTATAATACCGGACTGAAGGTAGGGTTTCCTATCTATCTAAGATTCTTTATGCAATAACAAAGGAGACATATGGACAAATACGAATGCATCGCATGTGGTTACATCTATGACCCCCCCGAACTTGGCGACCCCCCCACCCAGGATATCGCCCCCCCCGGTACACCTTTTGAAGACCTGCCCGAAGATTGGGTTTGCCCCCCCGATTGTGGCGTTGGCAAGGACCAATTCGAAAAGATTTAAATCCAAACAAACCTGTTCTAAAAAAAAGACTGTTGCCATTTGTGACAGTCTTTTCTTTTTTTCCCGAAAACTGTCGTATAATAAAGCCACTATATTCGTTCAAGATTGGAGGAAAATCTTATGGCAAGTGTGACATACGATGGTGTATGGAAAAGTTCGGTGACGTGGTCGCCGTGCAAGATTTAAATCTTGCAATCGAAGATAAAGAGTTTTTAGTTTTAGTTGGCCCTTCCGGCTGTGGCAAAACAACCGCTTTGCGTTGTTTGGCTGGTTTGGAAGAAATCACCGAAGGTGAAGTTTATATCGGCGACGTTCTCGTCAACGATATTGCCCCCAAAGACCGCGACATCGCGATGGTATTCCAAAGCTACGCGCTCTACCCCCCCCACATGACCGTGTTCGACAACATGGCATTTGGTCTTAAACTCCGCAAAACACCCAAAGAGGTCATCAACCAACGTGTGCAAGAAGCAGCCAAAACCCTCGGCATCGAAAATCTCTTGCATCGCAAACCCAAAGAGCTCTCTGGTGGTCAACGCCAGCGTGTTGCTGTTGGTCGCGCAATCGTTCGCGAGCCAAAAGTTTTCCTCTTTGACGAGCCCCTTTCAAACCTCGACGCCAAGTTACGCGTGCAAACCCGCGCGGAACTGAGCAAACTGCACAAACGCCTTGAAACAACCTTCATCTACGTCACCCACGACCAAACCGAAGCCATGACCATGGCAACCCGCATCGCCGTGATGAACAAAGGCGTCTTGCAACAGCTTGACACCCCCCCACAGGTTCTGTATGACCACCCAGCCAATCTCTTTGTTGCTGGTTTCATCGGTTCACCATCCATGAACTTCTTTGACGGTGTCATTGAACAACGCGAAGGTGGCATTTATGTCAACTTAGGCAGCTTTGCTGTGGCTGTTCCGGAAAAAGATTATGAAGCTCTCAAACATCTCATCGGACGCCCAATCATCTTTGGTATCCGCCCGGAAGATATTCACAACCCAACCTACGCGCCTCCTGGCATCATTGCCGAACCGGTAAATGCCGAAGTGGACGTTATCGAGTTGATGGGTAACGAAATATTCCTGTATCTCGTCAATGGTGAGCATAACTTCATCGCCCGCGTTGACCCACGCACCCGCATGGACATCGGCGACAAAGTCGAAGTCGCTTTCAATATGGATAACTACCATATCTTTGATCCAGGTCTCGACGAAGAAAACCCCCCCGTTGCGGTTTTCTAATCCACAAGTTTAATTGATAAAGCGAGCTGACAGAATAGTTAGCTCGCTTTTTATTTATTTGAAGTTCTAACAAATTTTACGAAGTAGCCGGTGATTTTTTTTCTGCTTATTTTTGCTAACTTTTGAAATCACACCAAATAGAATAAGCAACAGTCCTGCAAAAAGCAAAGTCAGCACACTAACCAAAATAAACGCGTCCCGCCAAAATGTCAGTGGGAAAAGACGAATGAGCGTATCGCTCTCGTAAAACAACCAGGTGCCATCTTTGAAAAAGAGCTGATGGAAACGGTCGAACAAGTTGTTGAATGAAACAGCGATGAAAATGATTAGCGCGACAATCAGGCCTACTGTCAACCAGGCTCCACCAATCAAACCCTGTCTGAGTGGCTTCCACGCGCCCATGATGACAAACCACATCAGTACCGCGAACGTGAAGCCTAATAAGGCATACCAAACCGTCAGGCTCGTCTTTACGACCTTCTTCACATCGAGCATGTGTTCCAGTTCGCGCGCGTTAAAAACTTCTGTGTCATCTTCAAAACGCAAATCACCCAAATAAGAGATGTCTTCGTCGTTGGTCAAATAGTCAATAGCATAACGCGACCACACCAAGCGCTCATCTTTAGACATCCCATACGGATCTTTCGGGAACCAGCTCCGTTGATATTCAAATGCGGCATAACCAGGTGTGATTAATAGTCTTACCGCGGACATGAGAAACAAAAACGGTAAAACAAGAATAATCAAAACCTGCAAAACACGATTTATTTTCATCACTTAAATACTCTCTTCTTCAGAAATAATCAGACCTAGCTAATTGTATCAAATCTTCAAATTAACACTCAGCGCAAACCATAGAAATTATCTTTAATAAACAAATACCGAACGTTTTTCATCGTCATTTGAGCAAAATCCTTTCCAAGCTAACCCTGGTTGCTCCTATATTTATTTCTAGTGATTTTTATTTACTGGGTGATTATCATTTCAGCTTATGGATTTCACAAAATTCCCGCGAAACGTGGTAAATTTAAGCTAATAACAAAAGCAATGGAGGCTTTGTATGATTATTGGTGTACCAAAAGAAATTATGCCGGGTGAACGCCGTGTGGCTGCCACTCCGGAAACCGTGAAAGCCATGCGCGACATGGGCTTGACCGTGCTCGTCCAGAAAGACGCGGGTGAAGGCGCATTCTATCACGACCCAGAATATATCGCTGCGGGAGCAGAAATTGTTGAATGTCCCCCCGCGAAATCTTTGAACGCGCGGATATGATCCTCAAAGTTAAAGAGCCGCAATTCAACAAAGAACTGGATACCCACGAAGTTGATTTGATGCACGCTGGACAATACCTGATTACCTTCATCCATCCAGCCGCCCCCCCAGCAAACCACACCATGGTTAAAGACATGGCTGCCAAGGGCATTATCAGCATCACCCTCGACGGCATTCCACGCATTTCTCGCGCCCAGGCAATGGACGCCTTAACATCTATGAGCACCTGTGCTGGTTACAAAGGCTCGCTTTTAGCCGCCAACCATCTCCCTGTCTTCATGCCCATGATGGCAACTGCCGTTGGCATGATTAAGCCCATCCAGGCACTCGTCATCGGTGCCGGTGTAGGCGGTTTGCAAGCCATCGCTACCATCAAACGTCTTGGCGCAATCGTTCACGCCGCGGATATCCGCCCTGATGCCGCTGAACAGGCCGGCTCACTTGGCGCGAAAGTGATTGACCTGGGTATAGATCCCAAAGACGCAATCGGCGAAGGCGGTTACGCCCTGGCACTCTCCCCCCCGACGAATCTCGCCAAAGAACGCGCCATCCTGGCTGAAGTCGTCAAGGATATGGACATCATCTTCCTTTCCGCGCTCGTTCCTGGCAAGCTTGCCCCCCCATCCTGATTACCGAAGAAATGGTCAAAACCATGAAACCTGGTTCCGTAATTGTTGACATCTCCATCGACCAGGGTGGAAACTGCGAAATTACGCCTCCCGGTACAACCGAACAAAACACAATGTCACCATCGTTGGCATCAAGAACATCCCTGGCATGCTGCCCACCAGCTCCACCTGGATGTTCTCAAAGAACGTTTTGCATCTGGTGAAGTATCTCATCCAGGATGGCAAAGTTGTGCTCGATTTCGACGACCAAATCATCAAGGAAGCCTTAACCACCTATGATGGCAAGGTTGTCCACCAAGGCGCTCTCGAAGCGTTTGAGCTTGATTAAGAATACAAAAACTATCACCCATGTGGGGGGGCTTATAAAAGCCCCCCCACATTTTTGAGTTTAAGGAGGATTAGTGAGTCCATTACAAATCATTATGGTCGTCATCTTTGTAGTCGCGGCTTTCGTTGGCTACAAGATTATTAACCGCGTACCCAGTATGCTTCATACCCCATTGATGTCGGGTACGAACGCATTTTCGGGCATTACCATTACCGGTTGTCTTAGCGTTACAGCTATAGCCATTGGCCTTGGCAGCAAAATACTTGGTTTAATTGCCATCGTATTGGCTATGATCAATATCGTCGGCGGTTTTGGTGTGACCCACCGCATGCTCTCCATGTTCCAGAGTAAGAAGGATAAATAACTATGGCTAACACACTACTAAGCATGCTTTCATCCACCCCCCCTATAGCTGAAACTACAGACATTATCTATTACGCTATTGCCGCCATTCTTACCCTTGCAATTGTGCTGGGAATCGCCATGCTAAGCAAAGTTAAAACTGCGGTTGCTGGCAATCTGATTGGCAGCGCTGCCACACTCCTTGCTATCGTTCTCGCCATGTGGTATTTCAAGATCTTCACATTGATTGAACTTTGGATTGCCATGTTGATTGGTGCAGTCATCGGTATCATCATTGCCATTAGAGTTAAGATGATTCAAATGCCACAACTTGTGGCTTTGTTGAATGGTTTTGGTGGTCTGGCTTCAATGATTACGGGCATTCTCACCGTCATCAACGACACACAATCCGATACTTTCTCTATGATTAATGCTGGCATAGCGATTATCATTGGTGGTATCACCTTCTCCGGCAGCATGGTAGCAGCGGGTAAACTCCACAAAATATTCCCGCAAAAACCAATCGTTCTCAAAGGCCATCAATTCTGGACAGCCCTCACCCTGATCCTCTCGCTCGTTACCATACCATTGTTTGTTATTCCAGCACTGCAAGCACAACCCTATCAAACGATTGTCGTTATTGCTGCAAGCGTCTTTAGTCTTGCCTTTGGCGTGATATTCTCTATTCGCGTTGGTGGCGCGGATATGCCTATCACGATTTCCCTGCTCAACTCGCTGACTGGTGTTGCCGCCGCAGGCGCGGGTATGGCAGTTAACGATATCCTTTTGGTCTCAGTTGGCGGTATTGTCGGTGCATCTGGTTTGCTTTTGACGCAAATCATGTGTAAATCGATGAACCGCAAGCTGATGGACATTCTCTTAGGAAAAACATCTGCCCCCCCAGGTGGTGCCAAAAAAAACAGCCACACCAGCAGCCCAACCCAGCCCCCCCGCCAAAGCTGAAGTCAAACCTGCCAAGCAAAGCCCAACCGACTGGTTACGCGACGCCAAACGCGTGATCATCGTGCCAGGCTATGGTATGGCGCTTTCCCAGGCCCAGCCCCCTCGTCAAACAACTTGCCGAAAATCTGGCTGATATGGGTAAAGAAGTCGATTACGCCATCCATCCCGTTGCCGGTCGTATGCCCGGACACATGAATGTTTTACTCGCTGAAGTTGATATCCCTTATGAGAAACTGCGCGAAATGGACGATATCAACCCCGAATTCGCCAATACCGATGTTGTCTTGGTGGTTGGTGCCAATGACGTGGTCAACCCTGCCGCCAATACCGCTGAAGGTACACCCATCTATGGCATGCCCATTCTTCACATTGAAGAAGCCCAGCATATCATCTTCTGTAACTTTGATGATAAACCCGGCTACGCAGGTGTGGACAACCCCCCCTTTACCACGCCTCAGCTGATAAGGCCGTTTTGCTGGCTGGCGATGCCAAAGCGACTCTCAACCAACTTATCAATGGCCTGCACGAACCCCCCCAAGCCGACGCGCCAGTCAGCGACAGTGGTCCCGCATCCTGGCTCCACGATGCTGAACGCGTTATTATCGTGCCCGGCTATGGTATGGCTCTCTCTCAGGCTCAGCCACTCGTAAAACAACTGGCTGAAACGCTTACTGAGATGGGTAAAGAAGTAGATTACGCCATTCACCCTGTTGCCGGCCGTATGCCCGGACACATGAACGTTTTACTCGCCGAAGTTGACGTGCCCTACGAAAAACTGCGTGAAATGGATGACATCAACCCCCGAATTCGCTGATACCGATGTGGTCTTGGTAATCGGCGCTAATGACGTGGTCAATCCCGCAGCCAACACTGCGGAAGGCACACCCATTTATGGTATGCCTATTCTTCACATTGAAGAAGCCCAGCACATCATCTTCTGTAACTTTGACGACAAACCCGGCTACGCGGGTGTAGATAACCCCCCCTCTATCACGCCTCGCCTGATAAAGCTGTCTTGCTGGCCGGCGATGCCAAAGCAACGCTTAACCAACTCATGACCGCGTTAATGGCCCAGACCAGCGACACGAAAGCACAAGCAGGTACCAGCAACCCAGCTACATGGTTACGCGATGCCAGCAAAGTGATTATCGTGCCCGGTTATGGCATGGCGCTTTCCCAGGCCCAACCACTCGTCAAACAACTGGCTGAAAACCTGGCTGAGATGGGCAAGGAAGTCGATTACGCTATCCACCCCCCCGTTGCCGGACGTATGCCTGGTCACATGAACGTTCTGCTCGCCGAAGTTGACGTGCCCTACGAAAAACTGCGCGAGATGGACGATATCAACCCCCCCGAATTTGCCAATACAGACGTTGTGCTGGTCGTTGGCGCTAACGACGTGGTCAACCCCGCCGCCAATACCGCCGAAGATACGCCCATCTATGGCATGCCTATTCTCCATATAGAAGAAGCCCAGCATATCATCTTCTGTAACTTTGACGACAAACCCGGCTACGCGGGTGTGGATAACCCCCCCTTTACCACGCCTCGCCCGATAAAGCCGTCTTGTTGGCTGGTGATGCCAAAGCGACCTTAAACGCCTTGTTGCGTGATTTGTTGAGTTAAGTTCAACATTCTTAAAGACCAAACGCGGAGTTTAAAACCTCCGCGTTTTTGTATTGGCTGGCGGTAAAGGATTCGAACCTCTACATACGGATTCAGAGTCCGCTGTCCTACCATTAGACGAACCGCCAATCGAGTGCGTATTATACCAAAGTTTTAAACAATGGAAGTAAACACATCATATCAATATTTCGTTAACAACCACGAATTCTAAAAATAACTGTCTGGTTTGCTGGACAGCGCCATCCAAACATGATATATTACACGCCGTGATCCCAATATAAGTTTTTTTTCCTTTCAGTGTAGAAGATCGCCGTATATCCAAGGGAGTATTGCGCCTCCTGGCAAAATATTTGGTTACGGTCTGAAAAAGCTTCGTACTTTAACAAGAAAGGGAAAAATGAAACTCGTATATCTCGGCAACTGTTTTCACATCTTTGACACAAAGCAAAATAAATACGTCAAACTCTCCACAAAAAAATCTTTACGCCGCAATCGCTATCAATGACCCAAACCTATCCAAACGCGAGATACTATCCAAAGTGCTTGTACACATCAATAGCCCACGCCTAAAAAGTAAAGCATAAAACCCTAAACAAACAATTAACGAAAAGAATCACCAAGCGAAACTAAAATCAGTCAAAATCTCCCAACTCCCAGGGAGATTTTTTTTATTAGGGTCGCCAGGCTTCCCAGACACAAACAATCACCAGCATCTGACAACTTTAAAACATTCAAACAAACTTAACATCATTCTCAATAAAAAAAATGTTGCATTTTTTTCACGCCATATTGCTTTATGATATAATCTCGGCAATAGATAGCGGAAATTTTTCGCTTGGAGATAAGCTTTGGCAATTTGGAACCCAATAAAATGGCTGCTTGGTCTTTTATCCCTTGATTTAGGGATTGACCTCGGAACAGCTAACACACTGGTAAACGTCCGTGGAAAAGGCATTGTCATTAACGAGCCCTCTTGGGTTGCTATTGACAAACGCACCCGCGAACCACAACGCATTGGTGCTGCTGCCAAGGCAATGGTTGGTCGCGCGCCTGCCAACATGGTAGCTATGCGTCCATTGCGAGACGGTGTCATTTCTGAATTTGACATCACCCAAGCCATGCTTGAATACTTTATCCATAAAGCCCACGAAAACAGCATCGTTCTCTTTCCACACTCCCGCGTGGTGGTCGGTATCCCTTCTGGCGCTACCGAAGTCGAAAAACGCGCTGTTTACGACGCTACCATGAGTGCTGGCGCACGCGAAGCCTACATGATTCACGAACCCGCCGCCGCCGCAATTGGCGCGGGAATGCCTATTGATGGTTACGGCAACATGATTGTCGATATCGGTGGTGGCACAACTGAAATTGCCATCATCTCTATGGGTGGTATTGTCATTTCGCGTTCTTTGCGTGTGGCTGGCGACGAGCTTGACCAGGACATCATCGAATACATCCGTAGCAAATACAACCTGTTCATCGGCGAACAAATGGCAGAGAAAATTAAAATCGCGCTTGGCTCTGCGTATCCCTGAAAGAAGAAAAAAAACCGCCGATGTGCGTGGGCGTAACTTAATTACTGGTTTGCCTGAAGCCATAGAAGTCTCATCAATCGAAATCCGCGAAGCTTTGGCCCCCCCTTCGGTGCAGGTGATTATTGACACTATCAAAGATGCGCTTGACGAAAGCCCGCCTGAAATTTTGGCAGACTTGATGGACTCGGGCATCTGTCTGGCAGGCGGAACATCGCAACTACAAGGGCTGGCTGAACGCCTTGCCAACGAAATCCGCGTGCGAGTTTGGGTTGCTGAAGACCCCCTTGACCTGCGTAGCACGTGGTTGTGGCATGATTTTTGATGACGTTGAACAATACGAAGGACTCTTGGTGGGTATCGAACGCGATCCCTATTCAAGCGATCAGTCATAATTCGCATATCCCCTTGTGGGATTGTTTTGCACAGGTTCTTTTAATATGCGAGACCTATTTTCACTTAAAAACATTCGTAACCTTGTTATTGTAACCATCGTATTTGGCATCATCATCATGGCGATGTCGGGCTATTTAACGCCAGTTTTCAGCTTTATCTTCAACCCCGTCATCTCAACGCAAAGCTGGCTATCGGAACGTTATGTCGCATTTCGCGATTTTTTTTCACATCTCCCGCGATATGGCAACCCTGCGCGCCCAAATCAGGCGCTGGAACAGGAAGTAGCCCAACTGCAAAGCGAGATTGTTGCCCTGCAGGAAAGTCTCAGCCAGTCAGAAATTCTTTTCACCTTGCTTGATTTTGCCCGTTCCCATCCCGAACACGAATACATCGCCGCAACCGTCATCGGTCGCGAAATCAGCCCCCCCTATCTTCAGTACGTCATCATTGACAAAGGCTCAAACCACGGCATACGCTATGGCATGCCAGTTGTTACCGAAGAAGGATTGGTAGGACGCATTGACGCCGTCATTGCCAACGCCTCGCGTGTGAAGCTCATCACCGATGCTAGTATGACCGTCAATGTACGCCTGAAAACGGCCAATGTTGACGCGCAAACCACGGGTTCAATCACGGGCGAAATATCGCTGGGCATGGTTCCGCAAGACGCAGAAGTACAAACTGGTGATGTCCTGCTTACCAGTGGGCTTGGAGGCACCTACCCACCAAACATTTTTGTGGGTCAGGTACTCTCGATGCAATCCAAGCAAAACACGCTTTTTCAAACGGGTTCTGTGCAAGCGGTAGTTGATTTTCAAGGCCTGAGCGCTGTGTTGGTCATCTCCGACTTCAACGTCGTGGACATCAGCCCTTTGGTGCCCTAAGGAACTTGCATGATTGAGTACCTAATCAGCCCCCCCGTCAGCTTCTTAATTGCCGTCATGTTGCAGTATGGCATTTTTAGCCGCTGGACCTTACTCTCGGGTTGCGTGGATATCGTCTTATTGTTCATCATTGCCTTTTGTCTCCACTCCAACGCAAAACGCCTGTGGCTTATTATTTTGTTTTTCGGCGCGATTATTGGCACCATATCCGCATTACCCTTTTATATACCCCCCTGGCCTTTTACTTCGGAGTGTATCTTCTGACCCAACAATTCCGCAAACGCATTATGCAAACGCCATTACTCAGCATGTATTTATCGACTTTTATCAGCACCCTGGCATGGCATGGGATTAACATTGCCTGGCTTTTCGTCAAACGCATACCATTTGATTTTTCCACCGCGTTTTTCGAAATTTTACTGCCATCAGTTCTTTTGAATATGTTGTTTTCATTTCCTGTCCATGCCATCACCCAAGAAATTAGCCGCGTTATCACTCCGAAAGGAGCCGAAGCATGATTAACAATAACAATAACCAACAGTACGAAAAACCAACCATCGCCCTAAACCGCTTCCGTTGGGTTTTCCTGATTATCGCCCTGGTTTTTATGTTTTACGTCTTTACGCTTTTGACTTACAAATTATCCAGGGTGCCAGTTTCGCGCCAAGGCAGAAGAAACCGCGTTCGTGTAATCAGCATCCCCCCCACCCAGCGGGGTATGATTTATGACCGCAACGGCATCCTTCTCGCCCGGAACGTGCCTGTATTCCATGTAACCATTACGCCGGCCAGTTTGCCAGCCTCAGAAGGAAAAACTTATGAGATTTTCCGTGAACTGAGCGTGCTGCTGGATATGCCCGTTAGTCGTGGAGAAGTCAATGATGAAACTTCCGCCCTGTTTACACCATGTTACACCGACTTTGGCATCGAGCAAATCGTGGAAATTTCCAGCACACTTTGGCCTTATTCAGCCACGCGGGTTAAATGTAACGTTAGCAGAGAAGTTGCCATGCAAGTCACTGAAAGAAACAACGACTGGCCTGGCGTTGACATCGAAATCGATTCCGTGCGCGAATACCCTACTGGCGAGAACACCGCTGAACTCATCGGCTTTTTAGGTCCCATTCCTGAAATAATGCTTGATTATTACACCGAGCAAGGCTTCGTTTCCGGACGTGACAAGGTTGGTTACATGGGCGTGGAAAACTCCTTGCAATCTATCCTGGGTGGCACCAACGGGAAACGCGTTGTTGAAGTCAATGTTGGTGGCGAAATTCTCCGCGATATTGAAGAACCCATCGACCCAGTTCCAGGCCAGGACGTTTACCTGACCATTGATTACCGGTTGCAAAAAGCCGCCCGCGAAGCTTTAATCTCCGAACTGGAAATCTGGAACCAACGCTACCTGGAATGGCGTGGCGAAATTCTGAGCACAACAGGTGTGGTTATCGCCATGAACGTGAAAACCGGTGAGATTTTAGCTATGGTATCCATCCCAAGTTACGAAAACAACCGCATGGCGAATTTCATTCCTGGTGATTATTATGAACAACTCAGTGTGGATGAAGCCAAACCGCTGCTCAATAAAGCCATTTCTTCCGAATTGCCCCCCCTGGTTCTGTTTACAAAATGGCAACCGCCATCGGTGCCTTAAACGAAGGTGTCATCGGCCCCCCCTACGATACAGTTTATGACCCTGGGGTTATCACACTGGAACAAAAGTTTATTGAAGGCGAACGCGTAACCATGACCCAGGATTATGTCTGCTGGTATGAGATTGGCCACGGTGATGTTGATTTTGTGCATGGTATTAAATGGTCTTGTAATGTCTATTTCTACAAAATTGGTGGTGGTTATGGCGACGAAGTTGCGACAACGGACTGGGCATTTGGCGCATGAACGAATACGCCCATGCCATCGGTTATGGACAACTGACCGGAATCGAATTACCTGGTGAGGCTGATGGCCTTTTGCCCAATCCCACCTGGAAACGCTTAAACCAGGGCGAAAACTGGGCAACTGGCGACACTTATCTCGCAGCTGTCGGTCAGGGTTATGTGCTGGCAACACCCTTGCAAGTCCTGCATTCTATCGCGACACTTTCCAATAATGGCCAACACATGCAGGTCACCCTTGTTTCTAAAACAACCGACGCCGAGGGCAATATCATCAGCAGTTTTGAACCCAAAATGCTTTGGGACATCACCAAAGATGAGCTCATCGAAAGCTACATCGGCAACAACAAAACTGGCGAATTCAAAGCCGTTGAACCCTATGTTCTGGAATTTGCCAAACGTGGCATGGAAGAAGTGACCTACCCTGGCGGTACGGCATCAGACCTGTTTGAAGGCGATGACAAAAAGATTGCCGGCAAAACCGGTACCGCGGAATATTGTGACGACTGGGCAAACCGCGAAGGCCTTTGCGTGCCGGGCAACTGGCCCGCCCACGCCTGGTTTGTGGGCTATGCGCCTTATGATGACCCGGAAATCGCCGTGGTCGCTTTTATCTACAACGGTAGCGAAGGTTCCGCCGTTAGCGCGCCCATTGTGCGTCGCGTTATTGACTTTTACTTCGAACAAAAAGCTATTGATGAAGCCCTGGCCCTGCCCGGAGGTGGTCATTGAGTCAAAGACCCGAGTTGACGATTAAAGGCTATCGTGGCGGGGGGGTTCTAATCACCCTGCCTGCGGTTTCCTGTTTCGCCCAACGGGATTTACTCATTCGGCGTATTCAAAGCCAGGAACGTTTCTTCAAGGGCGGTCGCATCGCCCTGGACGTAGGCGAAACGGCGTGGAACGAGGAGCAAATTTCCAGACTTTTACGCGATCTTTCTGACGAAGGCGTTTGCTTATGGGCTATCCTGAGCACGTCCCAGGTGACCTTGGATTCAGCTGCCAATTATGACATTCCCACGTCAATCAAACGCGATGGAGAGCCAAAAGGCCAAAACGAAACCAGCCCCCCCGCCCAACCCGACTTGCCCAAGACCACCTGGCTAGAAACAAATATCTCAGCCGATTTACCCAAGCAAGAACGCCATTTGAAGGCAAACTCTGTCTTATCGGTGACGTAAAACCAGGCGCAAGCCTGAGTGCCGATGATTCGATTCTCATTTGGGGCAAAGCAGCTGGGCAGATATCGGCTGGTGAAAAACCCTGCCCCAACAACTGCATTTTCGTCCTGTTTTATGATGGCGCGCAGTTCCGCTTGAACGGTAAAGAAGTAGCCCTGCCCCCCAAAGTTAAAAGCAGGCGCCACGCTCAAAATTTGGCAAGAAGACCAAACCATCAAGGTTGAGGTTCTTAAAAGAAACGGTTTGGCATCTTATGAACACCCGAGACATCTGGCGACGCTTTGATATCCCCCCTGTTCGCGGCAGTACTCTTGCTGTGTATTTTCGGCATCGCGCTCATCAGTTCAGCAATCGCGGGCAACCCCCACACTTGAAGGACACCCCCAAACGCCAGGCTATATTCATGATCATCGGTTTGGTCGCGCTTTTCGCATCAGCAGCTTTCGACTATCGCATTTGGCAAACCATCAGCAAACCCTTCTATATCTTTGTGCTCGTTCTTTTACTCGTTGTATTCATCATGGGCGCGGCCAGATTCGGCGCAGCGCGCTGGCTCGAAACGGGTCTGGTCACCCTGCAACCAGCAGAACTGGCAAAATCGCGATCATTTTGAGCCTGTCCAGTTTCTTTGCGGCGAACATCTCTAATATCAACAACTGGGCTACTATCGGCAAAAGCATTATGCTCACGGGTGGTATCGTGCTTTGGATTATGCTCCAGCCCAACTTAAGTACCAGCATCGTTATTCTTGTCATTTGGGCGACTATGCTCTGGATTTGCGGGCTGGAAACCAAATACATCCTTTACGCGATCTTGTTTTTTTGCGGTTTTCATTGGTTTAAGCTTCGCCTTCGACTTCCCCCCCTACCTGGCAGACTACCAAAAATCACGCATCACAAACTTTTTAAGCCCCCCCGATGAAAACGCCCGCTATGGAGACACCTACAACGTAGACCAGGCTAAAATCAGCATCGGTAGCGGCGGCTGGTTTGGCAATGGCTTCGGACAAGGTTCCCAGGTACAACTCCGTTTCCTAAAAATCCGCCACAACGACTTTATCTTTTCCGTGCTCGCCCATGAATTTGGCTTTGTCGGCACCGTGATTGTGCTGGCACTCCTGGTTTTCATCATCGTTCGCTGTTTTATGATTGCCAAAGAAGCCCCCCCGATGCCTACGGTTCGCTTATCGCCTACGGTTTTGGTATTTTGATGGCTTTCCAGACCATGGTCAATGTTGGCGTCAATCTCAACGTGCTGCCGGTCACAGGTCTCACCCTGCCCTTCATCAGCTATGGGGGCAGTTCGCTGGTTTCAATGCTTTTAGGCATCGGCATTGTGCAAAGCATACGCATGCGCAGTTCACCAAAAGAAAAGGCATTGCTAATTAAACTTAGAATTACGCCGAAATATCTTGCACGTGGTCAGGAGACCACGCGCGAACTCGCATGATTATGTAGATGTTTAATGTTCGGATATGGTCTCCTGACCATATTCTTGTATGGATAGGTTTTTTTGCGTTATCGCCCTCCACAGTGTAGAATATGATTAAGACACTTTTACAGCTGATTGGAGGCATATGAGCGAATCTTTTAACCTATTCCGATTGCAACAACTTGACCTAAACCGTATGAAGATTCGACGACGCCAACGGGAAATTGAGAAAATTCTCAACGCCGATGAATCCGTCCAAAAAGCTCAGCAAATGCTGGACGCAAACCACCAGGAGCTGGAAAAAGCCACCCACGCTTACAATGAAATCCACGACCAGGTTGAAGAACGCAACCTAAAACTCAAATATTCCCAGGCAAAACTGTTTGGCGGGCAAATCACCAACCCCCAAAGAACTGCGGGATCTGGAAGCAGAAAGCGCGGCACTCAAAAGTTACCTCTCCGAACTGGCCGAGCAACAATTTTACGCGCTTGAAGCCCTTGAAAAATGCCAAAATAAACTTGCGAAAGCAGAAGAAAACCTGGCACAAGTCAAAAGCGCGTCAGCCACAAAACATTCAAAACTGATGGGCGAAAGCCGCATGCTTGAAGAAAAACTGCCCGCCATCAACGAACAGCGCGAGAGTTACGCGCTCAAATATCACCGGCCAATTATCAAGCCTATGTAAAACTTTTGAAGAGCAAAGGCGGACGTGCTGTGGCGGAAGTGATTGACTCAAGTTGTAATGCCTGTGGTGTCAATGTGCCCCCCCTGGCGATATCCAGCGCGCCAAATCTCCCTCAGAAATCGCCTACTGCAGAACCTGTGGCAGAATGCTTTACGCCAAATAACTACTTTACAAACCGCCCTAAAACGGCGACGACAACAATCTCAACAAGCAGAATCAAAACCAGCAAAATGAGTGGAGCAAAGTCAAATCCCTTATAGGGCTTCACTCTTTTTCGGATAGGGGGCTAAGATCGGGTCCAGCAATCGCGCCAAAACCCCCCCACGGCGTTCTGAGTTTGGAAAAATCATCTGAATGATAACGTACAAAACAACCAAAACCGCCAATAACTGACCCAGGATATTAACCGCTGTAATAACACCTTTCATCTCGCTCCTTAATACTGTCTTTCCCCCCCAAGTAAAATACTGCCCCAAGCGCACGATGGTCGCCCCCCCTTCTTCCACCGCGATTTCAAAATCATAACTGGTACCCATGCTGAGTTCCGTGAGATTAAGCGATGGGTCTTGCTCATTCAAATAATCACGTAACTCGCGCAACTGCCGGAAGTAAGGCCGGTTATGTTCGGGGGGGTCATCAAACAAAGGCGGCATTGTCATCAGCCAGTCAACCGCAAATTTGGATATGCTTTCAGTTCCTGAGCAAACGCCAAAACATCCCGCCAGGTCTCACGTTTGGTTGCCACAATGCCTTGTTTGGAATCTTCGCCACTCAAATTCACCTGCATCAGCACGTCAAGTGGCCCATTACCAGGCTCACGATGGCGATCCAAAAGACGCGCCAGTTTTTGCGTGCCCAGGGAATGTATCCGCGAAAAAGCATTCGCCACAAGCTTAGCCTTGCGGCTTTGCACATGCCCAACCATCTCCCATCGCGCTTCACTCAAGTCATTCAATGACTCAATTTAGGTAAAGCTTCTTCAACATAGCTTTCGCCAAATGCGCGAATGCCGGCGGAATAAACTGCGCGAATCTTTTCAACACTTTGCAACTTGCTCACCGCTAGGACCAAAACATCCTGCGGTTTGCGTCCGCTACGCCGCGCCGCGTCTGCAACACGTGCCATCACTTGGGTATAACGACTTTGCATAGCTTCAACAATATCGAGTTCAGACATGATTATGCCTCATCCTTCAATGCCAGCAAAACCGCAAAGCGACCGGTCAGCCCCCCCTTTTCCTTGCGGTAGGAATACCATTCATGCAAGTTTTCTGCGGTGCAAATGCCCGATTGCTCAATCTGCGTCACACCGGCTTTTCGCAAAACGTATTCGTTGGCACCCAGCATATCCAAATACAAACTCTGGTCTTTTTGCTTAAAGAATTGCTGATAGTTCTCTTTCCAGTACTTTTCAAAGCGCCTGACCACGTCTTCGCCAACTTCGTAACAATCGCCACAAATTGCCGGCCCGATGCCAACCACAAGGTCTTGCGGTTTCGAGCCATAGCGTTCAGCAACTGCTTCCACCGCGACCCGGCCAATCTGCAAAGCGGTACCCAGCCAGCCCGCGTGAACAATGCCGATCACTTTCTGAACCGGGTCATGAAAAAGCAAAGGAACACAATCCGCAAAGCGCATCATCAAGGTGATGCCAGCTTTATCCGTAAAAATGGCATCGCCGGGCATATGTTTTTGCTCAGGCGGACGTGGTGCTTCGGCGAAATGGATTTGAGTGCCATGCACCTGCCACACATCAAAACGCGTTGCCAGTGGCCGCCCAAAAGCGCCAAAGAGAATCTCATGGTTTTGCGCAATCGCGGCTTTATCATCCCCACCGTGCCAGCGGTATTCAGGCTCTTCCAAATCCCCTCGGATACACCACCCAAACGCGTGTAAATGCCATGGTCCACAGCATTCGCGTCAAAACTTTCGAACTGATAAGCGCGCGTGCCGTTGACATCAATTGTTTTCATCGCTTTGCTCTGCCTCCTCTGCTAAACTTGAACGATCCGGAATAATTTCGGTGGCATATAATGCGGGATCTTCTTCCCCGCGGAATGACAGGATGATGAACCACGCGCTAAAAATACCAAACAAAGCACCCGTCAGCACCCGCAGGAAAGGCGTACTCTCGCGGGCTGGGAGCCACGCCAAAAAGGCGATATCCAACTGGCTCAAGACCTGCCAAAAGCCATCCAAACCGATGGGCACAACTGCCAGCAAAATCCAAAGCCACCAGGGAAGCGGTTTGATTCTCTTTTCAAAAATCGCATAGACGATGATGAACAAAAGAATCGATCCAAAAATCGCTAAATCTCGCTGACAAAGCGCGGTTTTATAACCCAGTTGCTCATTACCAATAAAGTTTTTGGCGCTTTCAATGTCTTCCGCGCTAAGACCCGTCACCGCTTCATAGCTTTTCAAGCCCTTCACACCCGCCAGGTCGCGAGGATAAACCGCCTGTTCACCATATAGAAAGAAAGACCGATACGCCAGCTGATGACATGCCGGTTGATAAGTCCTATAAACGCGCCTGGCTTGCGTTGTGTGTCCTGCCTTCATCAAGACCGGCGCGAGAACAGCACCGCCCAGATAAACAACCAAAAGAATTGCGACAAGCACCAGCAACCATCTTTGAAGGCGGTCGCGGTCTTTTTGCTTCTTCGTTTTGCCAGGCGTTTTCTTGCAAATTTGGCCATCTATTCAATGACCTCAACTGTGGTATTGCCAACAAAGCCCTGAATAGTCTGCTCTCCCGGATAGTAGCCCACATAAGGCTCAGACCAGCGCCAAATCCACTTGGCATCATGGGGGGGCAAGCAGTTCACACAGCCATGCGAAAGTGCCACGCCAAAATTGTTGTGCCAGTAAGCGGTATGAATCGCCTGACCATCGCTGTGGTACAAAAGCGTCCAGGCAATACCCGGTGAATCGTATTGCGACACCCCCACCCGCGCTCATATGTAACGAAATCATCTTGCGCCAGGTATGATGCACGCCGGGCGTCGTCGTCCATTTTCCTTCTTTCACATAGCCGGTAGACACTTCGCAAAAATAAACTTCCCGTTTGCCTTCAAAGGCGTACAAAGTTTGATTGTAAAGGTCAACCACAATGCGCTTTTCGCCAGCTTCAGGGTGAATGGGGGGCAATTTCTTCGGGCGTGATTACCCGGCAAGCCCGGGCGTCAACCCAATATTGATCTGGCAACGCGCCATATTTCTCACTCAGCAAATACTCCGTGCGCCCATTGTGCTGACGGATATCCGACACCCAATGCACTTGCGAATAATAAAGCCTGGGCTGGGGGCACCGAACGAATCCAATAGGATGAATTTTCCTTTGAACCCTGCACCTGGATATCCACCTTGGGAATAGTGATTTCCACCCACATCCCGTGCTGACCATCCACCTGCTCGGGCAGAGCATTAACCACCGGGTTGTAATAACTGCGACAAGGCTGCATCATCCAGGAATGCACATAACCTTCTGGCGTTTCGTACCAGCGTTGTTTATAGCGGTTGGGGGGGTCCAGTTTGTTGGCAACCAGTTCTCGTTTAATCTCAAAAACGTCATCGCGGTAAATTGTTTTCACCACCGGCGCGTCAACATTCGGCTCGCTGCGCATTTCGGTCCATGCGCCAACATCGCCAACCGCGATACGCCCATAAAGCTTGCCATCAATAAACTGCTCCACGGCCTGGGATCGTGGCTCCAGCTTTGGCAAGGCCAAAGCGCCCATCACCATGCCACTCATTTTCAAAAACTCTCTTCGGCTAATTTTCCAGTTTTTCATCATCACTATTATACGGTCTCAACTAAACATTACAAAAAAAGCTTGTGCAACGAAACACTCCCAGGCTTGCTTTCAGCCAGGGTGCTAAAAATCACCGCCCCCCCGGCGGGAGCTTTCGCGCTGAATATCGCGTTCTTTAATGCTTTCGCGTTTGTCATATTGTTTCTTTCCGCGCGCCACGCCGATTTCCAGTTTGGCGCGTCCAGCTTTCAGGTAGACCCGCAAAGGAACAATCGTCATGCCCTTGATGCGCACAGCGTTCCACAACTGACGGATTTCCTTCTTGTGTAAAAGCAGTTTGCGGTCGCGCGTCGGATTATGTTGCGCGGTCGAAGCCTGCTCATAAGGCGCGATATGCGCGCCAACCAGCCAGGCTTCCTCGCCATCGGTGCGCACATAAGCCTCCTGCAGGCTCATCTTTCCCTGACGAATCGACTTAATCTCGGTCCCCTTCAGCACCAGTCCGGCTTCGTAAGTATCGCTCACAAAATATTCAAACCGCGCTTTGCGGTTTGTCGAAACAACTTTTACGTTCATAAGCCTATTTTAACATATTCCCAAAAGAATAGCGCTGCCAAGAACAAGGGGGGGCATAACTCCCCAGAAAAAAAAGAAGAATAAGAACTATCAGCCCTGTTAGTTCAAGCCAAAGCTGAAAATCGTTTGGTACAATAAAAGTGTCACATATCATCTCTTACAACCATCTTGCCGTTCCAACTAAGGATAGTTGCCATGAAAACGCCAAAAACACGCAAAATAATCTCTTTGATAATCGTACTTCTCGTTGCCATTACATCCCTTTGTGGCTGCGAAAAGCCCGATCCTGTTAAACAAAACTCGTCCGCGACCTGAGAGCATTAGCAAAAATCGACAATTTTGATGATTTATATGTATCCATCTATTGGCTCAAACCAGGGGGGTTACCACGCGTTACCCCCTATTCAAAACAAGACTTAATTGACCGAGCAGATAATGTATGCAGATTTCAAGGAGATGAAATTGAAGGCAAACTGGAATGGTTTGGGCAAATCAGAGAAAAAGACATCGAAGTCGTGGAGCAATCAAGTTCAGAGTGGGCCAGATTTTACATTATTATCCAGTCTTTTCAGAAGGAAAAATCTTTGATTTCTTGCTTTTCGGAACATCAGATTCCAAGATTAACTTTATCGTCAATGATGTTGAAATCGTTTGGTCCGATAAATTGCTCGATGCGCTCCAACCGTTGCTAGTCCTCAATGAGGAAGCACTCTTTGACTTTGAATTGTACCGGCTCACCTGGCCAGATACGATTGTTTCGAGGCAGTTATGAAATATAGAAAACGAAAGCTTTGGTTGTTGATAATCACAATACTCATAACCTTCATAACGTTAAATGCATGCCAGACTCAGGATTCCAATCCAGTTAAACAAGAATTACTTCGCGAACTGACCAGCCTGGCTGAGATAGAAATTTTGACGGCCTGACGTTTACTGCGTATGGGTTTTGCCCATGGATAGATCCCTATCAGCGTTTTACTGTAGAAAGCCTTAAAAGTCATCATTTAACAGCTCAGATGACGCTGGAAGATTGCGAGATTGAGGGTAAATTGGATTTGTTTGGCGAAATCAAAGAATCCGACATCCAACTTTCTCAAATTGAACACCCTCAACAAGCCCGATATTATATGGTTCTGGAATCAGCCGAAGATGGCATTCTTCTTGAATTACTCTTGTTCGGTGGTTATAGCACCTATTATGTCAATGGCGTGGAAATAAAACCAAGCGATAAAATCCTTGAGGCTATTAAGCCTTTACTCTCCCGCAAAGATTTTTTTAGTGGGCATTGATATTTATCGTGAGTGGGATTGCTACTGCCATTAAGATACCCGCAACGCAAGGCAGTGTTAATAACAGGGTAAATTGCGGGTACAATTAAATAGTCAATTCCACCCCCCCTTAGATTAAGCTGCTCGTTACAAGCACAATTAGGACAGTTACAATGAAAACAGCAAAAGCACGCAAAATAGTTTCTTTGATAATCATGGTTTTCCTTACCATAACAACGCTTTGTGGCTGCGAAAAACAAGATTTGGCTAAAAAAACAAGTTCTAAAAGACCTGAAAGCTTTGGCAGAAATAGAAGATTTCGATGATTTAAACATGTCTGTATATTATTTCGACCCCCTTACATCCAATCATTATTGATGATTTAGGCTCATTAGATAAAGTAATTGCTCAATCAGGAGAATACTTATCATTCCAGCTACACGGAGATGAAATTAAAGGCCGGCTGGATTTCTTCAGCGAAATCGAAGCTGAAGATATTGTTTTATTTAATAATTGCAAACCCGTTGAACTAAGGTCTTACACGGTCATAGAATCAAGTGAAGAAGGAAAGATATTTGAATTAATTGTGAGTGCTCATGATTTA
>JMBX01000024.1_pt1 | contig 37877 bp, 83 predicted proteins | sample 616521 | NCBI WGS metagenome assembly JMBX01 (sample SAMN02727906, study PRJNA239997) | anaerobic digester metagenome | biome: anaerobic digester; isolation source: mesophilic anaerobic digester inoculated with municipal waste water sludge... | place: Germany: Bielefeld University, CeBiTec ...
TTTATCGTCTTGAACTAAATAAGATTATATCACTAAAGTTTCCCGATGGAGCTACCTCATCTATTTCCTTTCCATCTCTATTTCTATTAAACTTAATAGCATTTAAATTTGTTAGCTCAAATCTGAAGGTTTTAGCATCCTCACCTTCCACAGGGGAGTCTCCAATACTAACTAGTTTTCCCTCGGCGTTAAATATCAGTTTTAGCTCATTTACATCATTTAAGTAATTATTATCCTCAGTAGCCTCTACATAATTTCCTGTTGCTTGATCTGTTATCCTATCTACACTCATAGTCCAACTAAAGGCTTTGTCATCATCGCCTGTTTCACTTTCATTTTTAACAAATTTAAAGGTTATAATGTACGAATTACCGAGCTATCTTTATAACGGTATCTGCCTTATGAGCATTTTGATCCCCTGCTTCAATCCTAGAGTCAAGGTTACCTTCAAATATAATCTTAGTTGTCGCAGTGGGAGCCTTTGTCTCTGATCTGTTTATTCTAATGCCCCCCCTATTTCTGAAGTAATATTTCCATCTTCGTCAGCTAAATATCCCAGCACTTTATATCCATCAGCTGTAACTAGGTTCCCATCTCTGTCCAAGGTAAAATTTCCAGCTCTAGTATAGTATCTATTCTCAAAATTAGTATCATCAGATACTACAAAGAAGCCTTCCCCCCATCTATCATTAAATCTTCTGGATTATCTGTCCTTTGTGCTGGCCCTTTACTATGAATAGTATTAATAGAACCTATAGACACTCCTAACCCAATTTGTTGTGGATTAGTCCCACCTCTACCTCCTTGGGGTGCACTAGCACCTCTTATAGTTTGACTAAATACTTCCTGAAAAGTCATAGTACCTCTTTTATATCCTATGGTATTTACATTAGCAATGTTGTTCCCAATAACATCCATCTTGTTCTGGTGGGCTCTCAAGCCAGATACACCAGCATACATTGATCTCATCATATATATTACCTCCCATTCATTGGGCAGTTGTATATCTTCTATCAGTCAGATATACATAACCTCCTAAAAGGTCCGGTTATACTATAACTGCCCCCCCATCTATATTAGTAAATACATTGTTTTTTTTAATTGTTCTTTGCTAAATGTGGTTATTATAGTCTTATTCTTTATACTAGCAATAAAAGCCTTATCTCCTACAAATATTAAAGCATCCTTTATTCCTTTTTCTTCCGCTTTATTAAATCCAATTTTCAATTGTTCCAACTCATCTTCGCTTAATTGAATATTTCTTGTATCTATCCTTGAAATAGCATGTTTAGAAAATTTAATTTCATTATTTTTATTTTTTTGTTTTTTTCAAGTATTTCTTCAAAATTCTTATTAGATATATTATTCATTTTCCTATTGTTTTGAGATGAGTTAATAATTTGACTTTCTAATTGTTTTATTTTTATATTATTCATGGTTATCATCCTATTCTTGAATTACATTAATCATCTTCCTTAGAATCTGCTTTTTCTAAATTTTCTATTGCAGTAACCAATTCATCATAAGCATTTTGAATTTCTTCTAAAGTTGCATCTTCTTTATCAAATATTTCCTTAGCAGCTAATAAAGCTGTGCTAAATTTTTCCCAAGTTTCTTTTGTATAATTAGATTCCTTCAGTTCTTCAGCAGATTTTATTTTGGTCCATAATTCTATTTTCCCAACTTGATCTTCAGGAATTTCCCCCCCAAAATAAGTTTCTAAAGCTTTTCTAATATTAGTTATCTCTTTAAGCATTAATACATTTGCTTGAATTTGATTTAAATTAATTATATCCATAGTCTCTAAAAGCTCTTCACTTAAATTTTCAACATTTTTATTTAAATTTTGCATCTGTTCTAAAGAGCTAAATTGTGCTAATTGTGCTATAAACTCCTTATCTTCCATTGGATTTAAAGGATCTTGATTAGCTAATTGTGTTGTTAATAATCTTAAAAAAAGGCATCTTTATCTAAATCGTTCTTCTTAGTTTCTAAAGGTTTTTTTTATTATCTATTTCATCATCAATATAACGAATATGTTCTTTATATTCTATATTACCTATTTTCATATTAACACCTCCTTAAGCCAATAAATTTATACTCCCTTTTTCATTTATAATTGGTAATGTATTTTGCATATATGTCTCTTTTTCTATTAATTCTTTATTTTTAATTTTTAATTTAGTTGGTGATTTATTCTGTTTTTTTGTTTGAATTAAAATCTAAGTCACCTTCTCTTTCAAAATCCTCATTTGTTCCTACAAATACTTCAAAGGTTTTAATATCTAAACCATTTTCCCTCATATCTTCTTTTAATTGATATAGATTTGCCTCTATAATCTCTTTAGTCCTGTAATTATCTACCATGATCTTGGCTAATATAGAACCTTTTTCCATCTCCATCTTTAGCATCAATTCCCCAAGTATCTCAGGCTTTAATTTCAACCTTATTTCTTGCTTAAAATCATCTAAATTTAACTTTGCTTCTTCTACAATCTGTTTAAATATATCCCTATGATTTATTTCTTTTAATTCCTCTTTATTTCCCTCTATATTCTTTGTGGTATTAATCTCTCTATCAACTATTTCTAATAAAGGGTTGTTTGGGGGAATCGTTAAATTCTACCCTTTCTTCTAGTAGTTCTTGAGTATCCCCCCCTATTACAATATCATTTATTATAGATTCATCTCCTAAATCAGGTTCGTTTTCTAATGACTGTATCCACTCCTCTGACTTTTCTTGAGCTTCTAATGGTTTCTGTACTAAATCAAATTCATCAGGACTTTCCTTGTTTGTATTACTATTGCTACTATCTGTTGATTTTCCTTGTTGTTTATAGGGAATAGTATTTTCAATTGTCTCTTTAATTTGATTTAGTAATACTTCTACTTCTTCTAACTCTAATGGAAATTCGTCTATAGTTTCCAATTCATTCCCTGATGGACGTATAGTTTTAATTTCTATTAAAAATTCTTCTATATACTCTATCAAATCCATAATATTCTCTAAAGCTGAATATTCAAATGAATTTTCTTCTATCAATTGTTCAAATTTAGCTAATTGAAAATCCATATCTAACTTTAACTGTTCAAAATTTTCTTGGTTTTTAAATTGAAGTCCTAATTTATCTATTAACATCCACAGCTCATTCATCAATGCTAATACTTCATCTTTTATATCCATTTTAGTCTTATCTTCTTCCTTGGTAAGCCAATTATCTTCTACATGTTCTTTAGTAATTTCTTTTATGGATTTTGTTTTATCCATGGGATTTTTGGATTCTTTATTAATATATTTATTTTTATCTTTTAGGCTTAATTCTTTTTCAAATATCTTTGAAAAAATCCTCTGATTTTTCTTTAATAGATTTATTATTAGAAATGTTTGTATTAGAAGTTTCTAAGCTTTCTAGTATTGAATTAATGTTTATCATCTTATCACCTCCTATGACTTAAATTTATGGTTCAACTAACATTTGAGTTAGTTTAGAAGCTTTGTCAGTACTAATATAATTCATAATACTTGATAAAGTTTTATTTCCCATTCTAGATAGCACATCTATTACTATAGTAGAGTCTGTAATTTCGTAAGCCGGTTCAGAAAATATCTCCAAATAGGTTACTGTAGTATCGTTGTCCATCATCTTTTCAACAATTTTAGCGACTTTACTAGGATTCATCTTCTCATAAACAGAAACTAAATCATCAATTTTTTTATTGTATTCACTCATAAATTGTATTGTTTTGCTAATCTCTCCAGTTATAGATTTTCATCTCCATTTAATTCTTCTTGTTTTCTAATGGAATTAAATAATTCTTGTATAAAATCATCATCATCTACTTTTGATAGTATCTCAGCAGATTTGAGTATAGATAAATTTCTATATATAGTCCCTAATTCATCTATAGTGTATATTTCTGTATTTCCTATTTCTTCAACTGCTGTTTCAACTGGTTTTACTTCATATAAGCCAGCTAAATCCACTAGTTTTAAATATTCAGCCTTTTTAGCTGATAACTTAGCTTCTATGGTAGATCTTATATTGTCTTCTAAAGAGAACAATATATCATCTTTAAGAGATTCATCTAGATAATATAAAATTTCTGCAGCTTTTTCTTCATCCATTACAGTAAATATTTCAGAAATATTATCTCTAAACTCCTTATCTTTCTCCATCCTCTTTGTTATTTCATTGATGGTACTCAATAAATCCTGGTTCTCTAATCTATTTACCTCATCTAAAAATTTACTTTCATTCCTATCTTTTACTTCATCATAAATAGATGAAAGGATATTTTTACTTTGCTCCCTATTTCTAACTATAGTTATTATTTCACTAGTCTTTGTAGGAGAATTTGAATTCATAATTCTTATAATTTCTGCATATAGCTTTTCATCTTCTCCTTTTATTATGTATAGCTTATCTGCAGCCGTATTAGAGTCTAAAGATAAAAAAATGATTTGCTAGATACTCCTTCTTGTATTCACTGTCCACATCATCAAAATCAGATGATGAATAAAAATATTCTCCTAAAGCTCCTGGCAACTTACTTAATATATTGTTTGCTTTAGAATTGAAGGACTTATTGTTAAAATATAAAAAGTTAATATAGATAGAGGTAGGATTATTAATAGTGTAATCAATATTAATCTTACCTTCCATGATTTTTTTCTGCTTTATATTTCCCATATCTTCCATGATACTCCCCTATTGCTGGTACTTGTTTTATAACTTACGATTGCATCTGTCTGTTTTTCTTCATCTCTTTTTAACTGATATAAATATTCCTCATATTCCTGTTCCTTTAGTTTTTCAAATATCTTCTTTTCCTTCACAGCAGTTATCATCTCTTCTTTTGCTTCCTCTGCATCTTTTCTTGTTTTATTGACAATTTGTTCTTGTGATTTTATTTTTCTGCTTAAATCATTAATATAATTATTATACATAGCTAAATTACCAATATTGGTCTTTATAACAGTTTGATTTTTTTTCGTTTTTCACAATATTCTTATATTTATTAAACTTAGCAAGTTTATCCTCTTCATCAAATAATTTTTTTCTGAGCTATACCATATTGACTTTTCTTATAGTCTTCAAGGGTTTTTTTATAATTAAGAACTTTTTCCAATCTAAAGTTAAAATCTACCATCCACCATTCCCCCTATCAAAAGTTATTGATTTTTTTCATATATTTCATTCATTATAGAAATGGTTTCTTCAAATGGGTAACTCTCTAAAACTTCTTGTTGCAATAATTGGTCTATATCATCCTTCAGCTGAATTGCTGTATCAATTTTTTTTATTTGAACCCATTTTATATGCACCAATATTGATTAAATCTTCAGATTCACTATAAGTAGCCATCACATCTTTTATTGCATTAGCCATATTTAAATGTTCTTTATTAATAATACTTGGCATTACTCTACTCACACTAGCTAGCACATCTATAGCAGGATAATGGTTTTGATTGGCTAATTTCCTCGACAGTATAATATGACCATCTATTATACCTCTTACCATATCGGTAACTGGTTCGTTTAAGTCATCACCATCTACTAAAACAGTATATAAACCTGTTATAGTGCCTCGTGAGGAGGTACCTGCCCTTTCTAATAATTTAGGCATTATTGCAAAAACTGAAGGTGTAAAACCTCTAGTTACAGGGGGGGTTCTCCAATTGCTAATCCAATCTCCCTTTGAGCCATTGCAAATCTAGTAAGAGAGTCCATAAGTAGCATCACATCATTTCCACTATCTCTAAATACTCAGCTATTGCAGTCGTTACCAAGGCTCCTTTAACCCTTATTAAAGCAGGTTGATCAGATGTGACTACCACCACCACAGATTTTTCAATCCTTCTTCTTGTAAATCTTTTTCAATAAATTCCCTAACCTCTCTTCCCCCCCTTTCACCAATCAATCCTATAACATTTATATCTGCAGAACTGTTTCTGGAAACCATACCCATAAGAGTACTTTTACCTACACCACTACCTGCAAATATACCTATCCTCTGTCCCTTACCGCAGGTTAACAATCCGTCTACCGCCTTAATGCCAAAGGAAAGGGGGGGCTCAGTTATTATCTTACGTTCCAATGGATTAGGTGGATAATTAGATACAGGATATGTTTTTCAGTCTTTATAGGTCCTTTCCCGTCTATAGGGTTACCTAGCCCGTCAATAACTCTACCTATTAGTTCCTCTCCTACATTAACCCTTAGGGTTTTACCGCTAGCAACGACTTTACTTCCTGATGCAATCCCTTCCATATCTCCCAAAGGCATGAGAAGTATTTTATCTTCTCTAAAACCTACAACTTCTGCAGTAATAGGTTCCAAACTATTGTGAGGATATATATAACAAAGTTCCCCCAATGGTAGCCATAGGTCCATTAGATTCTATAGTTAATCCAGTAACTTTTGTTATATTTCCAGTGTATTTTATAAATCTTCTCCTATTAACTTCTTTTATATATTTTTTATATCTATTCTATCTTCCATATATATCACTCATTATTCATTATAGTTAATAATAAATCTTTAATTTCTTTAAGTTGATTGTTTATACTTACATCTACATTTCCCTTTGAAGTTTCCAATACACAATCCCCTCTAATCATATCACTATTTATCCGTATATCTATTTCATCTACCAAACTTGCTTTTGCTAATATAATATCTTTAGATCTTTTAACTGCTTCATAATCTTCTTCAGATACTATTATAGTTAACTTTTGTGATATTTCTAAATTATCTATTCCGTTTAATATTAAGGATACTATAAGTTCTTCGTCTTCTTCTACTTTTCATATAGTACCTTTTCATAAACAGATATTACCAGTTGAATCAAATCCTTCTCTACATCCTTTAATAGATAATTTCTCTTGTCAATATATTCCTTTTTAATATCCAAAGCTTGGGATATTAATTTTTTTGAATCTTCTTTGCCTTCTTTGTATCCTTTATAATAACCATCGTCATATCCTTCCTTATAGCCTTTTTTTATGACCAATTTCATATCCTTTTATTTCACTTTCTTTAAATATATCTTGAGCTCTCTTGTGTGTATTATTTAAGACTTCTTCAGATTTTTCATAAGCAGAGTTGATAATCTCTTCAGATGTTTTCATTGCATCTTTAATTATTTCATCGTATTTTTCTCTAGCTTCTTCTAAAAGAGCTTCATATATAGAGGTATCTGTTTCTTCTTCTCTAGATACTAATTGTCTTTCAATAATTCTTGTAGATTTTATAATATTAGACAATGATTTCATCTCCTCCTCTAGGAGTGATTATTTCCCCCCCGTCTTCTTCAAGTTTTCTAATTACATTTACTATATTCTGTTGCGCTTCCTCAATATCTCTTATCCTTACTGGGCCCATAAATTCTATATCTTCTTCTATCATTTCTACAAGTCGTTTACTCATATTTGCAAATACTACTTCCTTAACCTCTTCACTTGCACCTTTTAAAGCAATAGCCCATTGAGAGTTATCAATTTCTCTGATAATTCTTTGAATGCTTCTATTGTCTAAGGCCACTATATCCTCAAACACAAACATTCTCCTTCTTATTTCCTCGCTTAGCTCAGCATCTCTAATATCTAATTCTTCCATGATAAACTTTTCAGTACCTCTATCTACTGAATTTAGTATATCAACAACAGTCTGTACTCCTCCAGTAGTTGTAAAATCTTGAGCCAACATCCCAGAAAATTTAGTTTCTAATACCTTTTCAATTTCTTTTACAACTTCAGGTGATGTTCTATCCATTATTGCTATTCGCCTTGTAACCTCTCCTTGTTTTTCTGGTGGCAAATTGGCTAATATTTGAGCTGCTTGATTAGGATTAAGATAGGATAGTATTAAAGCTATAGTTTGAGGATGCTCATTTTGTATATAATTTAATAATTGATTGGGATCTGCCTTTCTTATAAATTCAAAAGGTCTCACATGTAAGGAGGAAGTTAATCTGCTTATTATATCTATTGCCTTATCTGGTCCAACAGCCCTTTCTAAAATTTCTTTAGCATATTTTATTCCACCTTCTGATATATACTCTTGAGCTAATGCAATTTGGTAAAACTCTTCTAGAACTTCTCTTTTTTTTCTTCTGCTGATACCATTCGGGTATTTGCAATTTGTAATGTTAACTCTTCTATCTCTTCTTCGTTTAAATGCTTGAATATTTCTGCAGATTTCTCTGGACCTAAAGAAATTAATAATATAGCAGCTTTCTCTTTCCCATTAAATTCTCTCTTTACCATATTAAATCACCCTATTCATTTAGCCATGTCCTTAGTAATTGTGCTACTGCTTCTGGCTTATTATCAACAAGTTTGTCTATTTGTGCCTTCATCTTGGATTCTTCCGTTTCAAATTCCAAATCTTGTACTTCAGTCTCAATTAGTGTTTCTTCATCTATTTCTGGTTCAAACTCTTTAATATCCTCTTGGCGTCTTCTATAGACCACATAAGCTGCTACAACTGATGCTAAAATGATAGACAATATAATCGGCAGCCACTTCATGTCCCTTTTCTCTTCTGCTGTTTCTAAATCATCCTTCTAAAGTTTTGAGCCTTAACTTCTACTTGTTTTGTATCTAACCCTGTTGCAGCATAAATTAAATCAGTAATTTCATCTTCTAACCCTGGTGTAAACTCTCCATCAATTAAAGCATTTCTATTGATAAGTACAGCTACAGTAATATCTTCTACTTGACCTGGTGCTTTTCTAATTTCTTTATTAATCTCATTTAATTCATAATTTATAGTATTGCTAATCTTGCTATAGCGTTCATTTCCATCTTCCATCATCTGGTAATCTTCAGGATCCATATTAGGGTCTACTCCAGGTATTCCTCCTTCAGTAGCATCTGCCATATGTTCTTCTATTTGTTCCATACTTCTAATTAAACCTTCATCATTTCCTTCAATTGGAGGTGCAAATTCAACTATACTTGTGTTTTCACTATCAAAATTAATCTTAACACTAGATCTCACATCTACATTACCAGCCCCCCCAAAGACATTTTCTAAAAATTCTCGTAAGCTATCATTTATTCTAAGTTCTAAATTGTGCTTTATAACAAATTGATCTGTCAATAAAAAAATCTTCATCTTCATGTTCTTCACTCAACAATTTGCCTTCACTATCTATTATCTTCACATTTTCTGGATCCATGTTTATTGAACCTGCTACAAGATTTTTTTATAGCAGTTATAGTTTCACCCTTTAACGGTCTATTGTCAGTCCTTTCTATAAATACTGAAGCTGTAGTTTCCATTTTATTCTCTTCTAATATGAAACCAGTTCCTTCTTTCACATCTATGTACACAGTAGCATTTTCAATGCCATCTATTTCCGATATGGTGGATGAAAGTTCGCTTTGTAGTGCATATTTCATTCTTTCCTTCTTATCGTAATCTGTCATGGTCCAGCTACTGTCATTAAAAGCATCTATAAAGCTATAACCTTCTTTAGGTAAACCATAAGAAGCCAATTCAATTTTTATCTTATTCTTCATATCAGCTGGTACTAATATAGTAGTACTACTATCTTTATCTGGAGTTTTCCATTTCACTCCCATTTCATCTAATTTTTTTAGTTATTTGGGCCATATCCTTCAAGGATAGATCTTCGTAAAGTACTTCATATTTAGGTCTAGTAAGTATAATTGTAAGTATTATTATTGTAAGAATTATTGCAGCGGAAATAATGAGTATTTTTTTCGTTTATTTTTATCCATTTCATTCCAATACTCATTCAATTGATTCCGCATATGTTGTATTGTTTCCCCCCCACCTTAACACCTCATTTCTTGCAACATTATTTCCTATATCTGCATTCTCATAATCTCTTTATAAGCTTCAACAATCTTATTTCTTATACTTAGGGTTAACTGAAGAGCGATATTAGCTTTTTCTGTTGCAATAGTTATATCATGAAGATTGTCCACTTCTCCTGTAATAAGGAGATTTTTATATTCCTCTTTTTCCCTTTGCAATTGATTTACCTTGTCCAATGATTCTTCCAATAAATTGCTAAACTTTAAGTCTTCTTTTTTTTGTGCTGTGCTCTTTATCCTCATAGTGAAAAGCTGGTTTGTATGGAGTAATTGTTTTAATCTGCATATAATTACCTCCTACCTATTTCTAAAGCCTTCATCAACATGGTTTTGCTTGTATTCATAGCGGTAATATTGGCCTCATATGCCCTTTGAGCATCAATCATATCCACCATTTCTTTTACCATTTCTACATTAGGTAACATTACATAGCCATCTTCATTAGCACCAGGATGGCCAGGCTCATATACTAATCTAAATGGAGCACTATCTTCAACTACTTCCCTTATCTTTACTCCTCCACCTGTAAATTTATTGCTATACTCATCTAAATAAGAAGAAAAAGATTTATCCTTATTTTCCTCAAATACCACCATTTGTCTTCTATATGGCATTCCCCCCTGTAGCTCTAGTGGTATTTGCATTTGCTATATTTTTGCTTATTATATCCATACGAGTTTTTTTCTGCTGTTAACGCAGAAGCACTAATATTGATTGAATCAAACATACCCATTAATACTTACTCCCTTCATTAATAACATTTTTTATCTTATCAAACTCATCTATAGTTTGGCTTACAAGAGCATTGTACATTATGGTATTTTTTTTGCTAAATTTGCTGATTCAGTATCTATATTTACATTATTTCCATCAAATCTATAGGAGGAATTTTTATCTACTATTATTTCAGGTTTAATGTCATTTATATTTTGGGATATAGGAAAATGTTTAGGGTGAGTTCTAACTAACTTATTTTCTTCTTTTTCCATTGCTTTCTTTAGTTTATCTTCAAAGCTTACAGTTAATCTTTTATAATTTGGTGTGTTAGCATTGGCTATATTATGATTTATAGTTTTATTTCTAAGCCATACCCCCCATCTAAAGTTTTATTTAATATGTCCACATTATTATAAAATTGTTTTAACACTTTATCACCTCTTTATAATAAATATTATTACAATAATCCATAAGTTTCAACATTTATATCCAATATAGTTTGTTTTTAAATTTTTAAATAAATATTAGCCTTTCTTTGCTTATATTCTACATAATACCAGATAATCCTCCATATTTGTAGTAGTATTTTGATGAAAATTGGTAAATCCTTCTTAAGACCTAATAAAAAAATAGTGGGGGGGGAACCCCCACTATTTTTATTCTTTAACCTTTTCTAGCTCCTCCAATAACTTGTCGTTTAAGATCTTTATATGAGTACCTTTCATCCCTAAAGATCTAGATTCGATTACCCCAGCAGATTCAAATTTACGTAGAGCATTAACTATTACCGAACGGGTAATGCCTACTCTATCAGCAACTTTGCTAGCTACTAGTAAACCTTCATCACCATCTAATTCTTCAAATATATGCTCCATGGCTTCTAACTCAGAATAGGATAGGGTATCTATTGCCATTTGAACTACAGCTCTCTTCCTAGCTTCTTCCTCCATTTCTTCACTTTTAGAACGAAGTATCTCCATACCTACAATAGTAGCACTATATTCTGCCAAAACCAAATCATCCTCAGTAAATTCTCTACCAAAACGAGCTAAAACTAAAGTACCTAATCTTACACCACCACTATTTATTGGAATTATAGTAGTAATTTTATCTGGATAATCACACTCTGAGACTTGATCAAATACACATTCAGTAATTTCTTCTACATTTTCTTTTGTTTCCTCTACTTTCAATAATTCATCATTATACTTTTTAGGAAATCTTTTCTCTTTAACTATCTCAGATTGGATTATATCGCAATCAAACCCAGTAGATAATTCATATCCTAATACCCTGCCTTTTCTACTAGCTATATAAACATTTGCATCTAATATTTCACTGAGTATTTTACTTAGTTCTTGAAACGATACAGGCTTTGAACCTGAGCTTTGTAATGTCTTATTTAATCTTCTTGTTTTTTTGTAATAAACTTTCCATCAACTATATCCTCCTTCTATAATATATATTTTGATATATCTCTTTGTTGTATATCTGTCATTAATTTTTTTTATTTACATAAGCCTCATCTATAACTATATCCCTATTATCTAGATTAGAAGCTTCAAATGAAATATCTTCCAATAATTTTTCTAAAACTGTCTGTAATCTCCTTGCACCTATATTTTCAGATTGTTCATTTGTAATATATGCAGCTTTAGCAATAGCTTGATAGCTTCCTCAGTAAATTTTAAATTAACACCCTCTGTACTTAATAGTAGTTGATATTGTTTTATTATAGCATTTTTAGGCTTAGTAAGTATTTCAACAAAGTTTTCTTCAGTTAGATTTTCTAATTCAACTCTAATAGGAAATCTCCCTTGAATTTCAGGAATTAAATCACTTACCTTTGAAACATGAAAAGCACCTGCTGCAATAAACAATATATGATCTGTTTTACAGGGCCATATTTTGTCATGACTGTAGTACCTTCTATAATTGGTAGTATATCACGCTGGACTCCTTCTCTAGAAACATCTAATCCTCCACTATAATCTTTTCCAGCAATCTTGTCAATTTCGTCAATAAAAATGATTCCTGTTTCCTGGGCTTTATCTATTCCTAATCTTGTAACCTCATCCATGTCTATAAGCTTTTGTGCTTCTTGATTGCCTATTATCTTTCTGGCCTCTTTTATGGTAACCTTTTTCTTCTTAGTTTTCTTAGGTAAAAAAATCTCCAAATATATCTTCCATGTTTATATTGTATTCTTCCATACCAAAGCCGCTAAACAATTCTATAGTAGAGTTATAATTATCTTCAACTTCTATCTCTATGACTTCGTTTTCTAGTTCCCCCCTTTAACAATTTTTCCCTTATTTCATTTCGTTTATTCATTATATGTTCTTTTTCCTTTAATGAATTTTCGTCTTCTTCTTCCTTTGTACTGAACAAAGCTTCCAATGGATTAGAACTCTTTCTCTTTGAAGATATAGGAATTAATATATCTAGTATCTTTTCGTCAGCAATTTTTTTTCGCTTTTCCCATAAACTTCTTCGATTTTCTCAACTTTAACCATTCGAATAGATTCTTCTACTAAGTCTCTAACCATCGAATCTACATCTCTTCCAACATATCCAACTTCTGTGAATTTTGTAGCTTCTACTTTTATAAAAGGCGCTTCCACCAGCTTAGACAATCTTCTAGCTATCTCAGTTTTACCTACTCCTGTTGGACCTATCATAAGGATATTTTTCGGTCTTATCTCTTCTTTAAATTCTTCAGATAATAGGTTTCTTCTATATCTATTTCTCAATGCAATAGCTACAGCTTTCTTAGCTTTTTTTTGTCCAATAATATACTTATCTAACTCTTCAACTATTTCCTTTGGTGTAAGCTCAACCATATATTATCCCTCCTAAATTACCTCAATGGTAATATTGTTATTAGTATAAATACATATGGATGAAGCAATTAATATAGATTCCTGGGCTATTTCCTCTGCGTTTAAGTCCGAATGCTTTAGAAGGGCTTTACCAGAAGCATAGGCATAGTTACCTCCAGAACCTATGGCAATTATTCCGTCTTCTGGCTCTATTACTTCTCCATTTCCGGAAATAAGGAGTAAGTTTTCATCGTCTGCTGCAATTAGCATAGCTTCTAAGCGTCTTAAAACTTTATCCCTTCGCCATTCTTTAGCTAACTCTACAGCAGCCCTTTTAAGATTCCCACTATATTGTTCTAATTTTTCCTCTAGGATCTCTGCCAAAGTAAGTGCATCGGCAACTGAACCAGCAAATCCTATTATAACATTATCGTTATATATTTTTCGAACTTTTTTTGCAGTATTTTTCATAATAGTTGCATTACCAAAGGTAATCTGTCCATCTCCAGCTATAGCAACTTTTCCTTCCTTTTTAACTGCTACAATAGTAGTACCCTTTAACAATTCCAACACCTCGATTCACAACTTGGTTAATAGACAATTCTGAATATTTAGCCACACATATAATAGATTACTATATTTTTAACAAAATGTACAGGATATTTTATTCTTTTTCTATCTTTTTATATCCACATTCTTTATTTATACATTGTATAATAGTACCTTTTTTTTGTCTTTTTATTGACCATAATACCATTGCACTGAGGACATTTTTCCTTTATGGGTTCATCCCAAGAAATAAAATTACAATCTGGGTAATTGCTACACCCGTAAAACAATCTCCCCCTTTCTGGATCTTCTTCTTATAATATTGCCACCACATAATGGACAAGGAATATCTAACTCATCTACTATAGCTTTAGTATTTTTACATTCAGGATATCCTGGACAAGCTAAAAATTTTCCATATCGTCCATGTTTTATGACCATATTTCTGCCACATTTTTCACATACTTCATCAGTTACTTCATCTTTAATTTCTATTTCTTCTATTTCTTCTTCAGCTTTTTTTAATACCACTTCAAAATCCTTATAGAAATCATCTACTACTAATTGCCATTTATATTCACCTTCAGCTATTTTATCTAGCTTTTCTTCTAATTCTGCAGTAAACTCTTCATTTACTATATCTTCAAAATACTCTTCTAATAAATCATTTACTAATATTCCCAATTCAGTAGGTATAAAGGATCTATTGTTTAAACTTACATATTCCCTATTTAATATTGTGGATATAGTTGGTGCATAAGTACTAGGTCTTCCTATTCCTAGCTCCTCCATTGTCTTAATCAATGATGCTTCTGTATATCTAGAAGGAGGCTGGGTAAAATGTTGATTAGATTCTATTTTATTTACCTTTAGCTTTTCCCCTTCAACTAAAGTTGGTATTTCCAAATCTTTTTCTTTGTCATCTTTATTATCATATATCTTTAAAAAGCCATCAAATTTTAACTTTGAACCAGAAGCTCTAAACACATTCCCATTTGAAACAATTCTAACGGATATAGTATCATATTTAGCAGGGCTCATCTGAGAAGCAACAAATCTTCTCCAAATTAAATCATATAACTTATATTGTTCTGAAGTTAAGGAGGCCTTTATATCTTCTGGCTTTCTCAATACTGATGTAGGTCTAATGCCTTCATGGGCATCCTGAGCTTCTTTTTGCTCTTATTAGTATAGGTTTTCCCTCCATTACTATAAGCCTTACCATAATTATTAATGACAAAAGATTTTGTTAACTTTACTGCTTCATTTGACACTCTAGTAGAGTCAGTTCTCATATAGGTTATAAGTCCTACTGTACCTTCCCCCCTTAATATCTACTCCTTCATAAAGTTGTTGTGCAATTGCCATAGTTTTTTTTAGTAGAAAATCTCAATCTTTTTGAGCTCTCCTGTTGAAGAGTGCTTGTAGTAAAAGGTGCATAAGGATTTCTTCTCTTACTCCCTTTGTTTATCTCTTCTACAACAAAATTATTTTATCAATACTATTGATTATCTTATCTACTTCTTCTTTATTGGAAATTTCAATTTTTTTTATCTTTTCCATCTTCTACTATTCCATAAAAATTTGCCTCAAAAGGTATTTTATCTTTTTCTACTAAAGCTTTGATACTCCAGTATTCTTGAGGCACAAAAGCTTTTATTTCTTTCTCCCTATCACATATTAATTTTACCGCTACCGATTGGACTCTACCTGCACTTAAACCTCTTCTAATTTTTCGCCAAAGCAAAGGACTTATTTTATATCCTACTAATCTATCCAATATTCTCCTAGCTTGTTGGGCATCTACAAGATTTTGTCAATAGCTCTTGGCCTTTTCATAGCATTTAATACAGCATCCTTTGTTATTTCATTAAATTCTACTCTAACCAATTCATCTTCTGGTATTTTAATATATGAGCTAAATGCCATGAAATAGCTTCTCCTTCTCTGTCTGGGTCGGTAGCTAAAAAAAATCTTATTGGATTTTTTTTGCTTCATCCTTTAATTCTTTTACCACCGGTCCTTTTCCTCTGATTGTAATATACTTAGGTTTATAATTATTTTTTTTATATCAATACCTAAAGTACTTTTAGGCAAATCCCTTACATGTCCTACAGAAGCCTTAACCTTATAATTTTTCCCTAAAAACTTTCCAATAGTTTTTGCTTTTGCAGGTGACTCAACTATGACTAGGTTTTTTTGCAATGTTTACACCTCCAAATAACACTCCCTATGACAAGGTAAATATTCCACCTGTCATTTCTTTAATCATTCCTTTAAGTTCTAATATAGTAAGTACACTATTCACAGTAGAGATATCCACTCCAGTCTTTATTGTTATGGCGTCTCTATGTGTAGGTCCTTCCTGCACTATTTCCATTATCTGTACTTCTAATGGGCTTAAACCCGATAAATCTATTCCTTCCTTCTTTTGAGAATGTATTTTATCTTGTAATTCATAAATCTCCTCAATTATATCATCTATATCCATTACAAGCTTAGCACCATCTTTAATGAGTTTGTTAGTTCCTCTGCTGAATATGCTATTAATATTGCCAGGTAAAGCAAATACTTCTTTCCCTTGCTCTAAAGCATGATGTGCTGTTATCAAGGAACCACTCCTTTCCTTAGCTTCAATAACTAATACTCCTAACGATAATCCACTTATCATTCTATTTCGTTGTGGAAAATTGTGAGCTAGTGGTGGTATACCTAGAAAATATTCGGTTATAATAGCACCCTTTCTTGGAATTTCCTCATATAAACCTTCATTCTGTTTTGGGTATACTATATCTAAACCATTTCCTAAAATCCCTATAGTTCTTCCATTTTCTTCTAAAGCTACTTTATGAGCTATAGCATCTATACCTAAGGCCAGGCCACTAACTATAGTTACATCCAAATCAACTAATTCCTTAACGATTTTTCAGTAGCCCACTTTCCATAGTTTGTAGCTTTTCTAGAACCCACTACAGCAATAGAAAGATCATCTTCTTCACTCCATTCTCCCCCCCGGCTATATATAACTTTTGGATTATCGTATATATGATAAAGCCTCTTAGGGTAATCCACGTCTAGTACAGTAGTTACTCTTATATTTTGTTCTTCAATCATAAAAAAAATAATTTATTTATATAATCATTATTTCGATAGTGTATGATTTTTTCTATTATTTTAGATTTTATACCTTTCAAACTATATAATTGCTCACTAGAAGCCCACCAAATATCTGTTAGCTGGGGGAATTTGTTTCATCAATTTATCAATATTCCTATTTCCAATCCCAAGGCTATTTAACCATATTAAAACTTTTCTATTGGAAATCCCTTTCACATCTACTACCCCCCCCAATACTTATTATTCAAGCTTCTATACCTTATAGCTTCTAATATATGTTTATCTTGAATCATATGGTCTTCATCTAAATCTGCAATTGTTCTTCCTACCTTTAGTATTTTATTATATGTTCTAGCACTAAATCTATATTTTTTTTAAAAGCTTGTTTCATTATAAGTTCAGCTTCCTTAGTTAGCTTACAATATTTTTTTTATATCCTTTGTTCCTAGCTGGGAATTGCTATATATATTTTTTCCCTTATATCTTTCTAGTTGAATTTTCCTTGCATTATTTACTCTAGCTCTTATTTTCTCAGAAGTATCTAATTTTCTATCATCATTTAAATCTTTATACTCTACTGGCAACACCTCAATATGGATATCTATTCTATCTAATAGAGGATTACTGATCTTAGATAAATATCTATCAATATTATTTTGGGTACAACTACACTCATGATATGGATCCCCCCATAATAACCACAGGGACATGGATTCATACTAGCTATCATCATAAAATCAGATGGATAGGTTAAAGTAGCATTGATTCTAGATATAGTCACCACTCCATCTTCCATTGGTTGTCTTAATGCTTCAATGGCTTCCTTTTTAAATTCTGGTAACTCATCTAAAAACAATACTCCATTATGAGCTAAAGAAACCTCTCCTGGTTTAGGTATCCTACCTCCGCCAATTAACGATGTTGCAGATGCAGTATGATGGGGGGGGATCTAAAGGGGGGGCGATTTCTTATCAAAGCGTTGGACTTTAGCATACCAGCAACACTATATATCTTTGTTACTTCAACTGCCTCATCAAAAGTAAGGGTAGGCAATATAGTAGGAAGTCTTCTCGCAGCCATAGTCTTACCTGCTCCTGGTGGCCCTATAATTAAAGTATTATGAGACCCAGCAGCCGCTACTTCTAAGGCACGTTTTAAACTATCCTGCCCTCGTATATCACTAAAATCTAAATTATACCCTTCTATATTATCTTCCACTGTAGTATTTGTCTTATAAGGTGCAATATTTTCATTACCGTTAAGGAAATTTACTACCTGTCTTAAACTTTTAGCAGGTATAATTTCTATGTCTTCCACAACTGCTGACTCATCCCTATTTTCATAAGGAACTATACATTTTTTTTATATTTAATTCACGCATTGATATAACCATTGGTAAGGCACCTTCTATAGGATTTAACTTCCCATCTAAACCAAGTTCCCCCCCTATAAATGCTATATTATTACCATGTATATTATCAATAACACCCATAGCAATTAGGAGCCCTACAGCGATGGATAAATCAAGTTGTGAGCCTTCTTTTCTTAAATTTGCTGGAGCTAGGTTGACAGTAATCCTATTTAATGGAAATACATATCCACTATTCTTTATGGCAGTGCGTACTCTCTCTTTTGATTCTTTAATCGATGTATCAGCTAATCCTACTATGTTGAATACTGGTAATCCCCCCCTAGATAAATCTGTTTCTACCTCTATAATATATCCATTTAATCCCTGCAATACACAGGTATTAACTTTAGAATACATAACAAGGCCCCCCTTTTGTTGAAAAAGTATATTTATTCCCTAGGTAATAGTGAGAATGCTCCTTTTTTTTGCTATTATCTACAAAATGCATTTTCTATATGGTTTATTTTATATTTTTTTTAGTCAAAAACACTTCTATTATATCGTATCTCACTTGATAGTCAAATAATTTCTTTTGTTTCATATACATCCAAGAAGTTTTTATAATCTTATCTTGTTTTTTTTATATTTACGGCTTCATAGGGGGGGTAACCAAAATAAGTACTAGTTCGGGTTTTAACTTCAATAAAAATTAATAAATTAGATTTTATGGCTATAATATCTATCTCTCCCATATTGGTTCTATAATTTCTTTCTAATACATTGTATCCATTAGACTTAAGATATTTTGTTGCCAATTCTTCCCCTATTCTACCTTTTTCTTTATTATCGATTATTAAAACCTCCTTTTTCTTTATCAAGAAGATATACGAATAATATAATTTCTGATACTGCTTCATAAAGTTCCCTAGGTATCTCTTGATGTAATTCCAAATCTATTAGATCTTCAATTAATTTTTCGTCCCTATGTACATGAACTCCTTCTTCTTTCCCTTTTTCTATGATTTTATCTGCAATCTCTCCCTGACCCTTTGCAATTACCTTTGGAGCATTATATTCTTTCTTATAGGATAATGCAACTGCCTTTTTTTTAATTTTATCATTATTCTTATTCATTCTTTTACACCTGCACATCTAAATTATAGACAGGCTTTGGATTTACAATCAAATGATCCAATATATTATTCCCTTTATTAGTTGAATAACTAATATTATCAATCTTATAGCCTGTAGTATCTACCATTTCCTTTAGCAGATTTTCTCTATTTTTAAAAAGAATTATATCCTCTTCTTTTAATTCATTAAATAATATATTAATTTTATCATCAATTATTTTTAAGGAAATATCTACAATTCCTAATTTATTGGTTTGTAATTTAATATAAATGTTAATTGTTTCTTTAGCATTTGCGTTTTTTTCTCTTATCCTTTATTAAGGTAATATAACCCTCTTTTTTTTGATTTCATCAAATATTAAAGGCAAAAAAAATAATATTTAAGTGTTCTCGAAGCTCCTGCAAAAAAATCCAATTTGTTTTGTAATTCCTCCATACCCGTAATAATATTTTTATCCAATTTAACTTTATTATATTTAAATAATTGAACAATTTCTTCTATCGTAATCTTATGTTTTATGATATTCTGTTCTATTATATTAGACTCGCCACTTTTAATAATAGCTTTTTTTGTGATATTTTGTAAACTCTTTTGCCCCCCCAAGAGTCTCAATAACTTTGTAATCTTCAAAGAACATATAAGGGTTTTCAACTAATTCTAAAAAGTAGTTTATGTTTTTTTATACTTGGTTTTATTTCATATTTAACAAAAAAATGCAATAGTTTTAATTAGATTTGAATCTATAGTTTCTTTTCTAACAAATGACTAAATTGCTCTTTTATGTAGTTGGAAACATCTAATTGTTCATTATTTTCATCTGTTATTTGTATTAAAAAAATTTCTAATATCTTCATCTCCTAAAAACCCCCCCATTTTTTTCATGAAAATAGGCTGGTAAAATTACCTCTTCCTGAGTAATGTTTATTATTTGTTCTAATTTATCCAATATTCTAATCCCATTTTCTAAATTGTTTCTATTTATGGAAACATTATATTTTATTAAACTGTCTAAAATTCTATAGAAATGGGATCTTTTGTATATCAAATTCCTTTAATATATTAGTCAGGTATTCATCCTTTTAATCTCTATATCTAGATTATAAGTTCTATCTCCTTCAACAATAGGAGTTATTTCAATTTTATTGGGTAACATAGCCTTTATAGTAAATTTTAAATACTTTTTTTTCGTACTGACTCAGATCTCCTTGTATATTTGCTTTTATAGTACCTAATTCTTTTATATTAAGTATGGCTCTATCACCTATTATTTCTAGAATCTCCCCCCCTTCAATTAAATCTCCTTCTTTCAATAGAATCCCATCTTTATTTCTAAAAATATTATCCATATTAAATAAGCCTTCTATTTTCAAAATATTTTCACCACCTTACTTTCCTAAAATGTTCCCTAGAAAAGATATTCTATGTATAGGTGAGGGCCCTATTAACTTAATGGCTTCCCTGTGTTCTTTTGTACCATATCCTTTATTTTTATATATTTTATAGCCTTGATATTGTTTATCCCATGTTTCACATAGTTTATCCCTATATACTTTTGCAACTATGGAAGCACATGCAATGCCATGACTAATTTCATCTCCTTTAATCAAACTAGTTTGAGGTATATCCAAGGATATCCTTTCAGCATCTATTAATAAATAATCTGGAGTTACACACATGTTTTTCTTATCTTTTAAATTTAATACGGCCTTTTTCATAGCAAGCTTTGTGCTTTCCTTTATATTTATCCTGTCTATAGTTTCTGGCCCTACTTGACCAATACCTACAGCAATTGAGTTTTTAATTATTTCAGAATATAAACTTTCTCGTTTTGTAGCTGTTAATTTTTTTGAATCTTTAACTCCTTCTATTATCATACCCTTGGGCATTATTATAGCACAAGCTACCACATCTCCTGCTAAACAGCCTCTACCCACTTCATCGATACAAGCAATAAAATTATACCCTTTATCCTGTAGCTTTTTTTCAATATTTAGCAATATATCACCTCAAATCCTTTGGTAACTCCAATGTTATTCTTCCTAAAAGTCCTTTTCTAAACTCATCTATAACTATTCGAGAAGCTTTTTCAAAATCAACCTCTCCACCTTTAACAATACATCCTCTTTTTCTACCAATTTCCATTATAATATCATAGTTTGTTTTGGCCTGAGTTACTATATTATAGCGCTTTTCTATATAACTTATTGAAATAGAATTAAGTTTTTCAATAAGTTCTAAGGATAATGTCTCTATGTCCAATAATTCATCTTTTATAGCACCAGTAAAGGCTAAATTTAATCCTATATATCTATCTTCAAATTTGGGCCATAATATTCCAGGAGTATCCAATAATTCCAAATCTCCTTTAATTTTGATCCACTGGTTTCCTTTAGTTACTCCTGGTTTGTTTCCCACTTTAGCCCCTTTTCTCTTAGAAAGGCTATTGATAAGAGTAGATTTTCCTACATTAGGTATACCTAGTATCATTGCCCTTATAGGCCTATTTTTTATGCCTTTTTCTCCAAAACCATCCTTTTATCTTTTGTAAGTTTGTAGGATAAGCTGATTATATCATCTATACCCTTATTATTAAGGCTATCTACACTTATTGCTAAAATTCCTTTAGATTTAAAATATTCTTCCCAGATTAAATTTGCCTTTTCATCAGCTAAACCTGACTTATTTAAAATGATAAGTCTTGGTCTATCACCAATAATATTATCTATTTCTGGATTACGGCTACTATAAGGGATTCTTGCATCTATTACTTCATATACTAAATCGACTAATGATAGATTTTTCTTAATGGATTCTTTTGCCTTTTCATATGACCAGGATACCAATTTATATTCATACAAATCACCTGCTTTTTAAAATAAAATTGGGACTATTCTAGTCCCAATACATTAATGCATTCTTTTTTCCTTTACCTTAGCAGCTTTACCTTGTCTTTTACGTAGATAGTAAAGCTTTGCTCTTCTAGCCCTACCTTTTCTAGTTACCACGATTTTTTTCAATCCTAGGAGAATGTAGAGGAAAAGTTCTCTCCACACCTACACCATAAGATAATCTTCTTACGGTAAAACTTTCTCTAATTCCTCCACCTTGTCTTTTTATAACTGTACCTTCAAATATCTGCACTCTTTCACGAGTTCCTTCCTTAACCTTATAATGAACTTGAACAGTATCACCTACATTAAAATCAGGCAAATCATTTCTTAATTGTTCATCCTCTAAAACCTTAATAACATCCACTGTTCAAACCTCCCTTCTCCCTAGACGTTCTTACCTTATGGTAGAGGACCGTCCGTACTTCTTATACCTTGTGTATTATAGCATATGAAAATACAAAATACAACTAATTTTTATCCTTTAATTTTTGCTTAATATCTTTAAGTATTTCTTTTTCCTCCTTAGTTAATAAACGCTTATCTAAGAGCTCAGGCCTTTTTATATAGGTAGTCTCTATAGCCTTATATCTACGCCACTCCTCAATCTTTTTATGATTCCCAGATAATAGAATATCTGGCACAGATATTTTATTAAAAGTTCTTGGCCTAGTATATTGAGGATACTCAAGTAAACCATCGTAATGGGACTCATTTACAATGGATTCCCTATTTCCTAAAGCTCCAGGTAACAATCTAACAATAGAATCTATAAGGACCATAGCAGGAATCTCTCCACCAGTTAATATATAATCTCCAATAGAAATTTCCATATCTATATAATGTTCCATAATCCTATTGTCTACACCTTCATAATGGCCACATAGAAGGATTAAATGTTCCTTTTCAGCCAATATGTTAGCTAACTCTTGGTTGTAATTTTTCCCTTGGGGCGATAGATATATAACTATGGAGTTATCCTTCTTTACACTAGATATAGCATCATATATAGGCTCAGGTCTCATTACCATTCCAGGGCCTCCTCCATAAGGATAATCATCTACACGTTTGTGTTTATCTTTGGAGAAATCCCTAATATCTATTTTATTAAGGGTAAATATGCCTTTTTCTATAGCTCTGCCTATTATACTCCATTCCTCAAAACTATCAAATAACTCAGGGAATAGAGTAAGCACATCAATTCTCATTCTATCATTCCTTCAATTGGGTCTATTATTATCTTTTTTTATCAACATCTACATGAATAATAAACTCCTTTATTGCTGGAATCAAATATTCTTTATCTATATCATATTCTTTCACAACATATACATCATTACTTGCTGATTGGATAACATCTACAACAGTACCAATTTTTTTTCTCCATGAGTATTATACACAATACATCCTATAATGTCATAGATAAAATAATGTCCTTCAGGTAATTCTATTCTATCTTCTTCATCTACATAGATGAAATCATCTTTAAAAGATATTATCTGATTTATGTCGTTAATTCCCATAAATTTAATTATAACCATTTCTTTATGGTATCTAATTTTTTTCAACCTCAACTTTTAATTTATCTTTACCTAAATAAACTTTTTTTCAGCTGGTCAAATCTATATATGTTGTTTGTTAGTGGATAAACTTTTACTTCACCTTTAACTCCATGGGTATTTATTATTTTCCCTACCTGAGTATAGTTCATATTTCCACCCACCAAAATATAATATAAAGGGAATTAGATTCTAATCCCCCCCTCTATTGAATAATTTCTACTACTACTCTTTTGTTTTCTTTAATAGCAGCTGCTTTTACTACTGTTCTAATAGCCTTTGCAATTCTACCTTGTTTACCAATTACCTTTCCCATGTCTTCTTCAGCAACCTTTAACTCAATTATTACTGATTGTGTACCTTCAATTTCATTTACCTCTACTTCATCAGGATTATCTACAAGTGCTTTTGCTATTATCTCTACTAGTTCACCCATTCTTATTAGCACCTCCTAGAAATTATTCTTCTGTTGACTTATCCTTAAGCTTATCATATATGCCATTTTCTCTAAACAATCTATCAACTGTATCTGTTGGTTTGGCACCATTATTCAACCATTTTGTAGCCTTTTCATCATCTATTTTAATCGTCTTAGGCTCAGTTAAAGGACTGTAATAGCCTATTTCTTCAATAAATCTCCCATCTCTTGGGGAACGAGAATCAGCAACTACAATTCTATAAAAAGGGTTCTTCTTAGCACCCATTCTTCTTAATCTAATTTTAACTGCCATATTTTCACCTCCTGCTGTTTAAAATATCTATCTAGAAAAAGGGGAACCCAAATTTCCCTTTTTTTTCTTCATGGTTTTTTCCATATCATTAAATCGCTTCATCATTTTCTTAGTCTCTTTAAACTGTTTTAAAAGCCTATTTACATCTTGTACATTTGTTCCACTACCCATTGCAATCCTTTTTCTTCTACTACTATCAATAATAACAGGGTTTTCCCTTTCATCAGGGGTCATAGACTGTATAATAGCTTGTATCTTAACTATTTCCTTCTCATCTACATTTAATCCTTTCATAGCTTTGGCATTGACCCCCCCAGGAATCATACCTATCAATTCATCTAAAGGTCCTAAGTTTTTCATCTGATCTAATTGATCTAAAAAAATCATCAAGGGTAAATTGTTGAGAACGAATTTTTTTCTCCAATTCTAATGCCTTTTTCTCATCAATTGAGGCTTGAGCCTTTTCTATTAGGCTTAAAACATCCCCCCCATGCCTAATATCCTAGAGGCCATTCTATCAGGGTGGAAAGGTTCCAACTGGTCTATTTTTTTCACCCATACCAACAAATTTTATGGGTTTACCAGTAACAGCTCTAATAGATAAAGCTGCACCTCCTCTAGCATCCCCCCCATCTAATTTGGTCAAAATTATTCCAGTAATATCTAATATGTCATTGAAACTTTCTGCCACATTAACTGCATCTTGACCAGTCATGGCATCAACTACTAATAAAACCTCCTGAGGATTAACGGCAGCTTGAATATTTTTAAGCTCATCCATAAGTTCTTCATCAATATGAAGTCTGCCTGCAGTATCTATTATAATACAATCATTACTATTTTTCTTCCATATTCCATAGCTGCTTTGGCAATATCCACTGGATTTTTTTATCTCCCATTGAGAAAACAGGCACTCCAACTCGCTCTCCAACTACTTCCAATTGTTTTATAGCTGCAGGCCTATATACATCACAAGCAACTAATAAAGGTTTCTTATTCTGTTTTTTAAGATTATAAGCCAATTTTCCAGATGTTGTAGTTTTACCTGCACCTTGTAATCCACACATAAGAATTACTGTTGGCGGTGTTGGTGATAAATTTAATTTTTCTTCTTTTTCTCCCATTAGATTAGTTAATTCTTCGTTTACAATTTTTACTACCTGTTGCCCAGGAGTTAAACTTTCCATAACTTCTGCACCAACAGCCCTTGTTTTTACTTTGTTTACAAAATCTTTTACCACTTTAAAATTAACATCAGCCTCCAAGAGGGCCAATCTTACCTCTCGCATAGCTATATCCACATCTTTTTCTGAAAGTTTTCCTTTACCTTTCAGTTTACCTAATGCATTTTGTAACTTTTCGGATAAGCTTTCAAATACCATCAATCTACGACCTCCCGGCTATTATCTATTAATCTACTAACTATATCCTGTAATTCTTTTGCCTTCTGTTCTATTTTTTTATTATCTATATCTTTAGATTCCCTTTCTATCTCATCTATTATATTAGCAATTTTTTTATGTCCCTATTGCTAGAATTAAATTTACTTACAAGACCAAGTATATCTTCGTATTCATATAACTTATGCTCTGCTCGCTTAAGAGTATCATATACAGCTTGACGACTTATACCTAATTCTTCACCTATTTCTGTAAGAGATAGATCATGGATATAGTATAATTCCACAATATCATATTGACTTTCACTTAGCAATTTCCCATAAAAATCAAATAATATACCAATCTCTACTAACTTTTAACCATTTTATCACCAATCTAAATAGCACTGTCAAGCTTTTTGCTTGACAGTGCTATTCTATTATAATTTTAAAATTTGTCAATATATAATTGAAAAATAAATCAAATTATTTTATCCGAAAATAGCTTCAACAAAATCATCAGTGCTAAAAGGTTGTAAATCTTCTATTCCTTCTCCTACTCCTACAAGTTTTACTGGTAAACCTAATTCCGATTGTAGAGCAATTACTACTCCACCTTTTGCCGTCCCATCCAATTTAGTTAAAGCCACGCCAGTAATATCACAAACTTCCTTAAATACTTTAGCTTGAGATATAGCATTTTGTCCAGTGGTTGCATCTAATACTAATAAAACTTCTTTTTGAGCCTCAGGGTACTCTCTTTCTACTACACGAAATATTTTATTAAGTTCATTCATCAAATTTTTTATTGTGTAGCCTTCCAGCAGTATCACATATTAATACATCACCTTTACGGGCCTTTGATGCCTGGATTCCATCAAATATAACTGCAGCAGGATCAGCTCCTTCGTTATGGGCTATAATATCAGCTCCAGCCCTATTTCCCCCCCATTCTTCAAGTTGTTCAATAGCAGCTGCCCTAAAAGTATCTCCTGCAGCAATTATAACTTTCTTACCCTTTTTCTTTAAATTATAAGCTAATTTACCTATGGTAGTTGTTTTACCAACCCCATTAACCCCCTACAACCAATATTACAGCAGGAGACGGTTCTAATATCAATTTGTTTTTTTTCTTCAGATTGGATCATTAAATTCCTTATTTCATCCTTTAATAAATCTCTAATTAATTCAGGATCCTTAATTTTTTTTCTTCCTTAACCCTATCCTTTAGTCTATCGGTAATCTTCATGGTAGTTTTTATTCCCACATCTGCAGTTACCAATATTTCCTCTAAATCATCAAACAATTCCTCGTCTATTTTAGTATAGGATTTTAAAACATTATCAATCCTATTAGTCATCTCTTTCCTAGTTTTATCCAATCCATGCATTAATTTTTCAAAAAAAACCTTGTTTAGATTTGTCTTCATTAGCATTTTCTTTTTTTTCCCATCTGTTTTTTTCCTCTAAATAATAATCCTCTTTTAATTTATCTTCTGCTACATCCTGTTTATATAATTTTGCCTTATCCTTATTTTCATTTTCATTTTTTTTATTTCGTTTAAACAAATTTTTGAACATATTTTTCCTCCTAGCTAGCTATTTCATCTAAATCATCTGTTAATTTTACAGAGATAATTTTACTGACCCCTTCTTCTTCCATGGTTACACCATATAATATATCTGCAATTTCCATAGTACTTTTCCTGTGGGTTATAATTATAAACTGAGTATTGTTAGATAAACTCTTAAGATAATTCGTATATCTATTTATATTAGCTTCATCTAATGCTGCATCAATTTCATCTAATATACAAAAAGGAGTTGGTTTAGTTTGTATTATTGCAAATAATAACGCTACTGCTGTCAGCGATTTTTCACCTCCAGAAAGTAATGAAAGGTTTTGTAATTTTTTTTCCTGGTGGTTGAGCTTTTATTTCTACTCCACAAGTAAGAATATTATCCTCATCCTCTAAAATCAAATCGGCTTTTCCTCCATGGAACAGTGTGCTAAAAATTTGATTAAAATTATCCCTTATTTCATTAAAACTAATTAAGAACTGTTCCTCCATTTTCTTATCCATATCTTTAATTACTTTTTTTTAGATTAGCTTTAGCAGCAAGTAAATCATCTTTTTGTTTTGTTAAAAATTCTAATCTATCCCTAGAAGCCTTATATTCTTCAATGGAATTTAAATTTACATTTCCAAGTCCTTTTATATCTTCTTGTAATTTTTTTTACCTCTAAAACAGCTTTATCCATATTGTCTATTTCGATCCATAAATCCAATGCTTCTTGAAAAGAAAGCTCATAATCCTCTTTTAGCCTTAATTTTATATTTTCTAATTGAACCATGTTTTTAGCTTCTTTTACTTCATATTTATTTTTAATTTTTTTCCAATTGATTTAAATCATCATTAACCTTCTTTAGCTGATTTTGATGAATATAGTAATCTTTCATTCCCTCAGACCGTTTATTTTGTAAAAAAAATTTAATTGCTTATCCTTGTCCTCCTCTAGTGCAACTAATTTATCGATATTTTCATTTGTGGAATCCATGAGAATATCCGTATTTTCTATCTCATTTGTTAAATTTTTAAGTTCTATTTTTTTCTTTTCTATTAATACCTTTAAATCTTCTAACTCTTGTTGAATACTACATTTTTTTCTCTTCCTTATTCAGCAATTTATTTTCTAATAAATTTATCTGAATATTTAAATCTGTTACTTCCTTAACTAGCATTTCTTTAATTTCCTTAATGGATTCAAATTGTTCCATAAGGATTTCTATATTACTTTTGATATTTTGATTTTCTATTTCATAAATATTCGATTTACTTTTTAAATCTTCCTTCTCTTGTTCTATATCCTTTAGCTCTTGATTTAATTTAGATATTTCCTCTTTACATTTAAAAATAGAATCATTAGCATTTTTCATTTGGTTAGCAATATTATTCTTTTGATTTTCCAGCTTAACTATTTCAATATTCAAACTTTGTAATAGCTCTTCATATTGAGCTAATTGTTTAATATTTTCTTCTTGCTTAAGTTGAATATCTTTTTTTCTCTTTCAAGTTTTCTTTGAATTTCTGTTAAATCATTTATCTCATTTTTGAGTTTTCCCAGCCTATAACCTCTATTTAAAAGATTACCGCTAGATCTATTCATACTACCACCAGTCATTGATCCCCCAGTGTTTATTATATCTCCTTCCAAAGTAACTATTCTATACCTATAATTAAATCTACTAGCCACAGAAGTAGCATCATCAAGTTTTTCAACAACTATAGTTCTTCCTAGTAAATATTCAACAATATTTTTATATTTAACATTATATTTAACCAATTCCGAGCCTAAACCTATTATCTTTAGGTCCTCTCTATCTTTGAATTAATATTAATAGTACTACCTCTTATAGTAGTCAAGGGCAAAAAAAGTTACTCTACCTAAGTTGTTTTTTTCTCAAATATTCTATAATAAATTTTGCATCCTCTTCATCCCATGTAACTACGTTTTGTAAACTTCCACCTAATGCCACGTCTACAGCTTTCTCGTATCTTTCTTCTACACTTATTAAATCCGCCACAAGTCCTACCAATTTTCCATTTAGTATTTCATCTTTTTTTATATGCTATCATCAAATTTTTTTTACACTTTTAAAATATCCTTCATAATCCTCTTGCATGTTTTTTAATAAATTGTAATTTGATATCTTCCCTTGTAATTCTACTTTATTGTTATTTAATTTCCTATATATATTATCTAGTTGATTTTTGTAATTATCATCCTTAAGTCTATAGTTTGTTATGGACTTATTATAGGATACTATTAGATCATTTTTTTAATTTCCAATTGTTCTATTTTCTCTAACGATTGCTTATATTCTTTTATTGCTATTTCCAAAGTGCTAATTTCTTTTTCTAATTGATATATCCTTTTATATATATTTTCCTCAAAGCTTTCCAAATTATTTATCTTACCTTTGATTTCCATTATTCCATTATAAAAAGTAATTAGTTTATTTTTTTTCTTTCTCTATTTCTATTTCCTCTAATTGCATTTGGTCATTTGTTTTATTAAGTTCTGCATTCTTTTGTTCAAAACTAAACTTCAAGGTCTCAAGTAACTTTTTATCATCTAAAATTTCCATATCAAAATCCTTGCTTTTCCTTATCAATTCTTTCATATGCATTTTTAAATCAATTATATCCTTATTTATCCTATCTACATCTTTAATATAAAATTTACGTTTTTCTTCAAGTATCTTTATGTTATTTTTGTTTTCATTCAATCGATTTAAAAGTTCTATTTTTTTTCCCTTTGCACTTTATCTATATTTAAATCTATTTCATCTATTCTAGTTTCATTAAGTTAAACTTAGATTCGATTTCATCTTTTTCTTTTTCTTTTTCCCCCCCATATCTTCAGCAAAATTTTCTATCTCTCTTTGGATTAGTTTTAATTCCTCATCAATCCTTTTAATATCCCTAATATATATATTAACTTCTAAATTTTTAAGTCTATGGGATAGTTGTAGAAAAACATTGGCTTTTTCCGATTGCTCTTTAAGATGCTCTGTTTGTTTTTCTAATTCAATTATAATATCCTTTATCCTAATTAAATTTTCTTGGGTTTTTTTCAAGCTTTTTTTCAGCCTCTTCTTTTTTTAGATTTATACTTAACTATTCCAGCTGCTTCTTCAAATATATTCCTTCTATCCTCTGGCCTACTACTAAGTATCTCATCAACTTTCCCTTGTCCAACTATGGAATAACCGTCCTTACCTATTCCTGTATCCATAAGAATTTCCCTAATATCCTTTAGTCTACAGGAATTTTTATTTAAATAATACTCAGATTCCCCAGAACGAAACATTCTTCTAGTAATAGCTACTTCTTGATAATCGATAGGTATAATACCATCCTTATTATCAAATATTATATTAACTTCAGCATATCCCAATGCTTTCCTCTTATCTGTACCAGAGAATATAATATCCTCCATTTTGTTACCCCCCCTTAGTTTTTACACTTTGTTCTCCTAAGGCCCATCTAATAGCATCAGAAATATTGCTCTTTCCACTACCATTAGGTCCTACAATAGCTGTAATACCTTCTTCAAAATCTATTTCAATTTTATCAGCAAAGGACTTAAAGCCTCGTATTTCAACTTTTTTTTAAGTGCAAATTAAACACCTCTTAATTTATATTATAGATTTAGATTTTAAATACTTCTCAATAGCTTTTTTTTCTATTCATCCTATAGTAAAAATTCCCTATATTTATAATAATATCTTCTAGGGGAATATTCCTTTCGTAAATCTTAATATCTTTGAATCCATACTTCTGGATAAAATACTTTTTGTTATAAGAACTTTGCCCTGCTATATTAGATATATTATGGTTATTAGATTCAATCTTCATTATATTTCCTCTCAATAATCCTTCCTCACAATTTATCAGTAAATCATCCAAAATAATCCTATATATATTAGATTCTACTAATTGTCTAAAAGAAGGATGAAAAGGTCCATCTATTACATCTCTTCCTAATGTTATATTATCTGTAGGTTGTAATCCTACACGTATTACATGGATATTATTATATTCAAAAAGCATTAATAAATCTGTGGTCATATCTACAGCCTGATCAAGGGACAAAGGTTTATAATGTTGCTCTCTATATAATTTTCTAGATAAGTATCTTTTATTACCAATGTAGGATAAATCCTTACACAATAAGGATTTATTTTTACAAATTCTTTGGCAGTATATATGGACTTTTCCCTACTGTCTCCAATAAGACCAATCATCATTTGTAATCCTAAATTAAATTCGTAATTTTTAATCAACTGTACTGCTCTATATACATCTTGACTATTGTGCCCTCTACCACTTTTATTTAACACATCATCCACCAAAGATTGAACTCCTAATTCTATAGTATCCACCTTGTATTCCTTAAGCAAATCTAATACATCCCTATCAATATAATCTGGTCTTGTAGACAATCGAATCCCATGAATCATCTTTTGTTTTATATTTTAATGGTACAGATAACAATTCTATTTGAACCTTTTATCTATACCTGTAAAACTTCCACCATAAAAGCAACTTCTACATGTTTATCGCCACTTGGAAAAGTAGCCATATGTTCTTCTATTATCCTGTGTACATCATCAGAATTTACATCAGTAGATAACCCAGTTATTCTTTTTTTTGATTGCAAAAAACACAATCATGAGGACAGCCTAAATGAGGAACAAATATAGGTATTATAAAATAGTTATTGCTCATTTTCTTCACCTATTCTAATAAGGGCTTGTTTCGCTGCCATCTGTTCTGCTTCTTTTTTTATTTCTACCCATACCACTGCCGATGATTTTGTTTTCTACAATCACATTCATGTAGAATTTTTTTTATTATGATCTGGACCTACTTCTTTTTCCACATTATATTCAATTTTAGGCTTTCCCTTTTTCTGTAATACTTCTTGCAATTCTGTTTTATAATCTATAAACAAGTTTCCCTTGGATATAGCATATATTACCTCTTCTTCAAACATTCCCAAAAGATAGTTTCGTGTACTATTTAAACCTCCATCTATAAAAATAGCCCCCCCAGCTAATGCTTCAAAAGCATCTGCCAATATGGAATCCCTGTTCCGCCCACCAGTTGCCTCTTCTCCTTTTCCAAGAAGTATATAATCACCTAGATTTATTTTTCTTGCAGCAAAAGCCAGGGAGGATTCACACACTATAGCAGCTCTTTTCTTGGTCATCTCTCCCTCTGGGAACTCCTTAAACCGATTATATAAGTATTCAGATACTACTAAACCAATTATAGCATCTCCTAAAAATTCTAACCTTTCATTGTTCTCATTGGCTCTCATCTTATTTTCATTGGAATAGGAACTATGGGTTAGTGAGATATTTAATAGCTCTATGTCTTTAAAAAAAATTAATTTATTTTTTTTCTGAATCTCCTCTAATTTTTCCTTCCGCCTATACGATATTCTCACAATATTACCTCCAAATATATTGACAGTAAAGTATTAAATCATGAAAGATTTAATACTTTATCATCATAAATCAATATGCTTATCTATATAATTAACAGCATCTCCTACTGTATTTATGTTCTCCAACTGGTCATCTTCTACCTCTAAATCAAATTCATCTTCTAATGCCATTACCAATTCTACTAAATCTATAGAATCTGCACCTAAATCCTTTCTAAAAGACGTATCCATAGTAATATCCTTTTCATCAATATTAAATTGGTTTGATATTATCATCTTTATCTTTTCACATATCATTAAAAACACCTCCAAATAATTTATTATTCTAATATATTTATTTCATTTTCTATTATTTTTATTACATCTTTGTCAATAAAAGTTTTCGCCTGCCTAATAGCATTTTTTATTGCAAAGGAATCAGAACTTCCATGAGCTTTAACTACCGGTTTCTTCAATCCCAACAATGGTGCTCCTCCATATTCTCTATAATCAAATCTATCTTTAAAGGATTTTAATTGGGGGGTTTTAGCATCAAAGCTCCTATTTTTGATTTAAAAGATTTACTAAATTCTTCTTTAAGTGTAGAAAATAAAGTAATAGCCATTCCTTCTGTTAATTTTAATATAACATTTCCAACAAATCCATCACATACTATAACATCCACTACACCTTCAGGGATATCCCTTACCTCCACATTTCCATAAAATCAATATTAGTCTCTTTCAGTAGATCATAAGCTTCCCTAACTAAAATGTTCCCTTTTCCTTCTTCCACACCTATATTTGCTAATCCTACTTTTGGAGAACTTGTACCTAATACTTTTTCGCTATATATGGAACCCATTACTGCAAATTGTTCTAAATATTCAGGTTTACAATCTACATTTGCACCTATATCTAGCATCAAAGAAAACCCTTTTCGGGTAGGATAAACTGTAGCTAAGGCTGCTCTTTCTATTCCTCTTATCCTTTTTACAATAAATAATCCCCCCCTGCTAACAATGCACCAGTGTTACCTGTAGATACAAAGCCATCTCCATATCCTTCAGCTAATGCTTTTAATCCCATCACCATAGATGAGTTCTTTTTTTCTCCTAATAGCTAAAGCAGGATCATCTTCGTTTGTTATTTCATCTTCGGAATTTAATATATCAATACTCCCCCCCTTTGAAAAAGTGTATCTTGACAATTCTTCTTTTATTTTATCTTCTCTTCCAACTATAGTTATATTTATATCTACTTCATTTACTGCATCAACACACCCTTTAATAATTTCTTCTGGGCCTTTGTCTCCTCCAATACTATCTACAATAATATTCATGATCATCCTCCTAAAGTTTAATAGAGCTATTGATATTAAATATATTATAGAATATGTAAAAATGCAATATTTATATAAAAAAAAGATAGCGATATTATATCACTATCTTTTATCTAATTATTCCACATCTATAACTTCTCTGTTTTTATAATAGCCACAAGATGGACAAACCCTATGGGGGGGTAGCTTTGGTTCATGACATTGTGGACACTCAGAGATAGTTGCTTTATTTAATCTATAAGCAGAAGCTCTCCTCTTATCCCTTCTAGCTTTCGAAGTTTTTCGTTTTGGAACTGCCATATAAAAACACCTCCTTATTCCTTAGGAACAAATTCTCTTAACTTTTCTAATCGTGGATCGATCTCTTCTAAAACACAGTTGCATTTTTCCTCGTTTAGGTTAGTACCACATTTTGGACATAAACCCTTACATGTATCACTGCAAAGAGGTTTCATAGGTAGTGATAAAATAACCATATCTCTTATATCTTCAGTTATATCCAATTCTTCACCATCATAATAAATCACTTCATCTTCCTCATCTAATATTTCATCACTATTTCTAATCAGCCTCCCTGATAAACAGTATCTTCCTCTCTAATAAAAGGGCTCAAGCATCTACCACAAACTTCTTTGTATTCGTAATGAATTTTTACTTGGAGAATTTTATCCCCCCTTGTGCTCTATATATATCCCCCCTTCGTATTTTATAGGCTTTATGAATTTAATCTTTCGGCCATTAATATCTAAAGCATCCTTTTTTTAATTCTCCTTCAATATGAATACTTAAAACATCTTCTTCATGAAAATCTGATAAATCGATATTCATCTTATTCACCTCTTAAACTGACACACTTAATTATATAAAGGAGGCCAATATTTGTCAAGAATTTTTATTTATTTACAATCTCTAATGTATCCCTAGCTATCATCAATTCTTCATTAGTTGGTATAACTAATATGGCAGTAGATGTTAAATCCTTATTTATTATAGCTTCCTTACCTCTAACTTTATTCAATTCTTTATCTATCCTAATATCAATGCATTCTAAACCTTCACAAATTTTTTTCTCTAATAGAAATAGAATTTTCTCCTATACCTGCTGTAAATACAAGAGCATCAACATGACACATAATAGCAGCATAAGCCCCCCCTATATATTTTTTTACCCTATTACAAAATACATCTATTGCTAATTGGGCTCTTTTATTTCCTTTAGATGCAGCTTCTTCTAAATCTCTAAAATCACTGCTAATGCCAGAAATTCCCAAAACTCCAGATTTTTTTATTAAGTAACTCATTTACCTCATCAAATGTTAAACCTTCTTTTTCCATAATAAATGGAATTATAGCTGGATCTACATCTCCTGATCTAGTTCCCATGGCTAGCCCTTCTAAAGGTGTAAAACCCATGCTAGTATCTATAGATTTTCCAGCCTGTACTGCACAAACACTAGCACCGTTTCCTAAGTGGCAAGTTACTATATTTAACTTTTCTATATCCTTGTCTAGCATTTCAGCTGCTCTCAAAGATACATACTTATGAGAAGTCCCATGAAAACCATATTTTCTAATACCATATTTTCATATAATTCATAGGGCAATGGATATATATAGTTTGACATAGGTATGGTTTGATGGAATGCAGTATCAAACACCCCTACCATTGGCGTATCTGGCATAAGAGCCTTACAAGCTCTATACCCATTATATTTGGCGGATTATGAAGAGGAGCTAAGTCTATACTATCATTTAAAGCTTTCATTACTTCATCGTCTATGAGTACAGAATTTGCAAATTTTTCTCCTCCATGAACTACCCTATGACCTACTGCACCAATTTCATCCATGGATTTTATAGCACCATAGTTTGGATTAATTAATGCATTAAGCACTAATTCTAAAGCTTTTCTATGATCTTCCATAGGTTCTTCAATAACAACTTCTTCTTTGCCAGTAGTTCTGTGTTTTACCCTAGAACCTTCTATACCTATTCTTTCTACTAATCCTTTAGCAAGGACTTCCTCATTGTCCATGTTTATCAATTGATATTTTAAAGAAGAACTACCACAGTTAATTACTAGTATGTTCATAATTTATTCCTCCTATTTATTTAATATTAACTATAGATAATATTATTATATAGTTGTTAAAAAATCAACAATATAATACTTTTCAGATAATATGTTATAATATTAGAAAACCAAATGGAGGTGTTATGATGAAAGTTGTAGGTTTAATAACCGAATACAATCCTTTTCACCTAGGTCACAAATACCATTTAGAAACTGCGAAACATCTAGCTAATGCAGATTATTCCATAGCCCTCATGAGTGGCTCTTTCGTACAAAGAGGTGAACCATCTCTAGTTGACAAATGGACTAAAGCCAAAATGGCTGTTGATAGTGGAGTAGATTTGGTCATAGAACTACCCTTCATATTCTCAGTCCAATCTGCAGAATTGTTCGCCTATGGGGGGGTGTTTCTCTACTAGATCAACTTAATATAGTTGATTATTTAGTATTTGGTACTGAATTAGATGAGCTAGAGCCTTTAGCTGAAATCGCTCACCTTCTATATGTTGAACCTCCTTTTTATAAAAAAAAGATTAAGAGAAAATTTAAATATGGGATATTCTTTTCCTTTATCTCGCAGTAACGCCATAGAGGATTATTTAACCATGAAAGGTTTAAATATATCAAATAAAACAGATGTAAAGAATATCCTAAAAAAAATCTAATAATATACTAGCCATCGAGTACTTAAAAGCATTAGAATCACTCGATAGCAAAATTAAACCCATAGCAGTAAAAGAGTTGGTAATCAATATAATGATACTACCCTCAACAATAATATTGCCAGTGCTACCGCAATACGAAAAGCCTTAAATAATCATCCTGTGGAGTATATAAAAAAAATTATGTTCCAATAGAAACCTATAGCCACTTAGTAAATTATATCAATAAATATAAATATTTCAATACATTGAATAATTATAACCAGATAGTCCATTATTTATTATGCACTAAAGATAGAAAACAATTGACTGAAATAATGGATATGGAACCAGGGTTAGAAAACCGAATAGTATATAAAGCTAATAAGTATAAGGACATAGATAAATTAGTTGAATCTATAAGTACAAAGAGATATCCAAGAACAAGAATTCAAAGGATTCTTGTCCATATTATGATGGATTTAACTCACTCAACATTTGAAGTACTCAAACCTTATCATCCTGCATACATACGAGTGTTAGGCTCTAATAAAAAAAGGGTTTATATTGTTAAATAAAATTAAAGAAAAATCAGAGTTACCAATAATTACCAAGTTCGCTGACTACAAAAAAAATATAATAATCCCCCATTTAGAAAAAAATATTATATTTTGATAAAAAGCTACTGATCTATTCTTTATTGGACCTAAAAACCTTAAACCTT
>JMBX01000025.1_pt1 | contig 37655 bp, 53 predicted proteins | sample 616521 | NCBI WGS metagenome assembly JMBX01 (sample SAMN02727906, study PRJNA239997) | anaerobic digester metagenome | biome: anaerobic digester; isolation source: mesophilic anaerobic digester inoculated with municipal waste water sludge... | place: Germany: Bielefeld University, CeBiTec ...
TAAATAGAAGTAACTTTGACTTTTCTAAATAATGAATAGGATGAAATCTCTTTACACCTTTCTTATTTTCGCATTTTGTCTTTCTACTTATATAACAGCTCAAACAGATAAGTCCAATTCTTCGTATCTATTTGAGGATTTTCAGGATGCTATCATCTTTTATAAAGATGGAAGGCAGTTCGCAGTTCCTTTAAACTTCAATCTGGCAAACGGCCGATATGTTTTTATAGATAAAACCGACCAGCGGGAAAAAGAATTTTCCGATCCGAGCATGGTTGTAGCCATGCATGTAGGCAAAAGAATATTTCTTATGTCAGAGGGCAAAGCAACCGAAGTTATTCAGGCAGACCCTAAATTTCATGTATCTTATACCCCCCCTGAAGAAAAAGCGCCCGCCAAAGTCACATATGGTGGAACAACGGAGACAGCATCGGTGGACAGCTATACCGGATTGACAGGAAAAGGGATCATTAGCGGGGGGGTTCGGGAGAATAATCGGGTTGTAGCCGACATCAGCAGAACCTACGAAGTACAATTGGGAAAAAGGAACAGAAACTTCTATAATAAAAGGAGTTTTTTTTGAAGATTTTCCCGAAAGACAAAAAGGCAAATCTCGAATCTTATATTGAAGAAAACGAAACAGATTTCGACTCAGTTGAACAGGTGTTTCAACTTTATCAATACGCTATAAAACAATGAGCTTTTCAGCCGCATCCCCCTGAAATAAAAGAGAACCATATTCTGCTTCTATTTAGTAGAAAATTAAACATTTTCCCTAAGAGGGAGGGGGGGCTCCTCCACCTCTTTTTCAGATAAATGCAACATGAAATGACAAGACGGGTTAAGCCACACGCTTTGATAATACAGATACAACAGATAGAAGAAAACTCTTTCAACGATTTAATCTCCGAACTCGACAGTATATCAAAAAAAAGAAGCATTAGAAGTGAATAAATAGTGTATTTAACTCCTTGAAACATGTTATCTAACATAAGAGAAAAATTTTTTTATTTTAATTTAATACAATAATTTTGTCAGCATGCAACAGCACAGAGCAGCATAGCTGCCAGTGCAGCGCTGAAATTTCACTTATAACTTTAAAGGCAATCTTCGGCATTTTTCCCATATCAAACTGTTTAACAGCAATCTAAAGGATGTTTGGGGGGGAAGGCAATAGAATTATTAAATCAAAAACCGTCTTCTGCACTTTTAACTTTTTCGTTATGCTGGATGAGCAGAAGGCGAATTTATTTCGATTATGTTGTCATGAGAAAAAGTGGAACGAAGTTTAAAAGTTGGAACAGAGCTCAAAAAGTGGAACAGAGTTAGAAAAAGTCTAACTTTGTGAAAAAAATAGTTTAAATAGTATGAAAAATTACCCGAAAATTGGTATACGTCCCGTAATTGACGGACGACAGGGAGGTGTAAGGGAAAGTCTCGAGGAAAAGACAATGAATCTTGCCAAAGCGGTTGCGATACTGATAGGTGACAACCTGAAAAACGGAGACGGAAGCCCCCGTCGAATGTGTTATTGCAGATACTACCATCGGACGTGTGGGCGAAAGCGCTGCATGCGCTGCAAAATTTGAACGCGAAGGTGTAGGCTCCACTATTACTGTAACCTCATGTTGGTGCTACGGCTCCGAAACCATGGATATGAACCCCCTACTATCCCAAAGCAGTCTGGGGGGATTTAACGGTACGGAACGCCCTGGAGCTGTTTATCTGGCAGCCATACTGGCAGCTCACGCTCAAAAGGGTTACCGGCTTATGGCATATATGGGCGAAACGTACAGGATGCATCCGACAATTCTATACCTGAAGACGTGGCCGGAAAATTCTTCGCTTTGCCCGGGCCGCACAAGCGGCTGCTACAATACGCGGACGTTCTTATCTTTCTATAGGAAGTGTCTCAATGGGTATAGCAGGCTCCATCGTTAATCCAGATTTCTTCCAGAATTATCTTGGTATGCGCTGCGAATCTGTTGATTCTACAGAAATATTGCGGCGCATCAAAGAGGGTATATACGACCGTGAAGAGTTTGCAATTGCAATGGACTGGACGGAAAAATACTGCAAACCTAATGAGGCTGACGATTTCAATTCTGAGGTTAAACGTAAATCACGGACCGCGATGGACGAGGATTGGGAGTTCGTGGTGAAAATGACTCTTATCATACGTGACCTGATGACCGGAAATAAAAAAACTTGAAGCAATGGGCTTCAAAGAAGAGGCGATTGGGCATAATGCTATCGCAGCCGGATTTCAGGGACAACGACAATGGACAGACTTCCTTCCGAACGGCGATTTTCGGAGGCTGTGCTGAACAGCTCTTTCGACTGGAACGGGATGCGAGAAGCCTTTGTGGTAGCAACCGAAAACGATGCTCTTAATGGTGTGGCAATGCTTTTTGGACATCTGCTCACCAACACTGCACAGATCTTTTCAGATGTGCGGACATACTGGAGCCCTGAGTCCGTGGAACGAGTCACCGGGAAGACTCTATCCGGAAAGGCTTCGAACGGAATCATCCATCTTATAAACTCTGGATCAACCACTCTCGATGGTACCGGCAAACAGCGGAAAAACGGAGCCCCCCCTGCCATGAAGCCTTTCTGGGAAATATCGGAACAGGAGATGGAAGAATGCCTTGCTGCAACCACTTGGTATCCGGCTAACCTCGACTATTTCCGGGGGGGAGGAGGGTACTCCTCAAATTTTCTATCGGAAGGCGGCATGCCAGTCACGATGAGCCGGCTAAACCTGGTAAAAGGGCTGGGTCCTGTGTTGCAGATTGCTGAAGGATGGACGGTTGAACTGGAAGCCGAAATGCACAAGATACTAAACGAACGCACCGACAAAACATGGCCAACCACATGGTTCGTACCCCGATTAACAGACAAACCGGCATTCAGGGATGTTTATTCGGTGATGAACAACTGGGGTGCCAACCACGGTGCAATCAGCTACGGGCATATCGGTAAGGATTTGATCACGCTCGCATCAAGCTCCGCATCCCGGTCAGTCTGCACAACGTAGATGATAGCGATATCTTCCGCCCGGCAGCATGGAATGCTTTCGGAATGGACAAGGAGGGTGCCGACTACCGCGCCTGTGCGAACTTCGGTCCGATTTACAAATAATCAGGTAAGGCAAACATATGAATGCAAAGGTAGTAGATAAAAAAAATCTGATTCCGTTTATCCTCATCACCAGCCTTTTTGCTTTGTGGGGGGGTTTTGCAAACGACATCACCAATCCAATGGTAGCCGCGTTCCGGACTATCATGGAGATTCCTAATTCTGAAGCTGCGCTGATACAGTTGGCCTTCTATGGCGGATATGGAACCATGGCAATCCCAGCAGCGCTTTTGTCAGGAAGTACAGCTACAAAAAAAGGTATTTTGCTGGGGGGGCTGGCACTCTACGCCACCGGTGCGTTCCTGTTTATCCCGGCCGCACGGTTCGAGGCATTCTCATTCTTTCTAATTTCACTATATATCCTGACATTCGGCCTGGCTTTCCTGGAAACGACCGCTAATCCATATATTATTTCTATGGGTGACGAAGCGACATCGACCCGGAGATTGAACTTAGCTCAGTCTTTCAATCCTATGGGCTCGCTACTTGGTATGTTTGTGGCATCTAACTACGTGCTCACCTCTCTTTACTCCGAAAGGAGAGATGCTGCAGGCAACCTGTTGTTCTCCACTTTAAGCGAAGCAGAGAAAGCCGCCATACGAACACATGACCTGGCCATCATACGTAACCCTTATGTCATAATAGGAGGTGTTGTGCTGATCATGTTTGTTATAATTGCAATGGCGAGGATGCCGATAACACAGACGGCAGAACGGACAAACATCCGATCGTCTGACTCCGCAAAAGGCTCTTTAAAAACCGGAACTACCGTGAAGGAGTAATTGCTCAGTTCTTCTATGTGGCTGCCCAAATAATGTGCTGGACATTTATTATACAGTATGCAGAGAATATTGGCATTCCAAAAGCAGTGGGACAACGCTACAATATTTTGGCGATGATCCTGTTTCTGTTGAGCCGTTTTATCAGTACATACCTGATGAAATACCTGAAGCCATCGCGCATGCTTACACTATTTGCTACCGGGGCTATCGCAACAACACTGGGTGTTATTTTTGTAGGGGGGGTACAACCGGTTTGTACTGCCTGGTGGCAACCTCCGCTTTTATGTCACTCATGTTCCCCACTATATACGGTATAGCACTGAAAGGATTGGGCGATGACTCCACACTGGGTGCAGCAGGGCTGGTAATGGCCATTGTTGGCGGAGCATTAATGCCTCCCTTGCAGGGAGCTATAATAGATTTGGGGGGGAGTGTAGCAGGGCTACCGGCAGTTAATATTTCGTTTACACTTCCATTAGTGTGCTTTTTTTATGATTCTGGTGTACGGATTGAGGACAAATAGGCGCAGGTATTTTTATTGATAGCTCTCTTAAAGGGATCCTTTACTACCTGTAAGGCAAAAATTGTTTTATTTGCAGATGGATGCTAATTCAATGATTGATAATAACTAGATAACGTTTATCTTGAACATTAAAATAAAAATAAACACATGAAACTTTTTTACCTCCTTTCTCTCATTTTATTTTTGATGTTGGGTTGCAATAAATCACCTTCATCTATCTCTTTCAGCTCATTTGGCATCGAGCCTGAAACCAAAGAGAATGCGTCAATAGCTGCGAAAAGATGATCGAACATCTGAAGGTGCGACAGGATACCGGGCATATTTTGGTTACATTTCCTAAAGGGCGCTACGATTTTTTTTCCTGACAGCGCTTTCACTCGAGAATACTACATTTCCAATCACGACCAGGACAACCCTAAAAAAAAGCAGGCATCGTGCTGGAAGGATTGAAAAATATAACCATTGACGGACAGGGTTCAGAACTCATTTTTCATGGAAGGATGATCCCTTTGCTTTGGTGAAAAGTGAAACATAACTTTAAAAAACTTTTCTGTAGATTTTGAAATACCGGCTCTTCGCCAACTTAATATTTTGAAAGTAAACAGAGATTCCGATATTGTGATTGCTGAAATTTATCCAGGCGGGAATCATCGTATTCAAGGTAACAAGCTGTTTGCATGCGGTGAAGGATACGAAAATCCTCTTTACACTGCAATGCCGTTCCGGGCCGACAGACGGCTTGCATACAGACGTCAGGATGTGAGCTTCAATCCTGAAGCCATCATTGAGAAAACTCCGGACACACTTATAATTTCAGGATGGGGGGGACAAACATCATTAACATCACCCGGAGAACGCTTTGCATTACGTTCATACCATCGCCCTACACCAGGTATTTTTGTCAGTGAATGCACTAATACCACTTTGAAGAATATAACAGTACACTATTCCGAAGGAATGGGACTGCTTGCTCAAATGAGTGAAAACATTACGCTGGATGGTTTCTCAGTTTGCCTCAGAGGAGATAATGACCCGAGATATTTCACCACACAGGCCGATGCAACTCACTTTTCTGCCTGCAAAGGGGGGGTGATCATTTCCAAAAACGGCCTGTATGAAGGGATGGCAGATGATGCAATCAATGTTCACGGGACCTATCTGCAAATAACCAAACGAATAAACGACAGTACCCTACAAGCATGTTATATGCATCCGCAGGCCTGGGGGGGTTTCAAATGGGGGGGAGAACCAGGCGATTCGGTACAATTTGTGGAATCGAATAAAATGGAGCTTGCAGGAGAACATCGTAACTCAATCAAATTGATAAGAGCGATTGACAAACCGACCGAATTTGGTGCTAAAGAATTTGAAATTATTTTCACTGGCAATCTGCCACTTGAAATCTCGGGAGAGGGCAGTTACGGTGTAGAAAACCTGTCCTGGACACCTGAAGTAATCTTTTCAAACAATACCATCAGAAACAATCGGGCACGAGGTGCACTATTCAGCACACCCAAAAGGGTGGTATGTGAAAATAATCTGTTCGACCATACACACGGCACAGCAATCCTGCTTTGTGGAGATTGCAACGGATGGTTTGAAACAGGTGCATGCAGGGAGGTGATCATAAGGAATAACCGCTTTGTTAATGCTCTTACAGCCTATTACCAGTTCACTAACGCCGTTATCTCAATTTACCCCCGAAATTCCCAACCTGAAAGAACAGCAAAAGTTTTTCCATTCAGGAATTGTAATAGAAAACAATATTTTTGAAACTTTCGATCGTCCCATTGTCTACGCTAAATCAACCGACGGGCTTGCCTTCCGGAATAACACCATACGAAAAAAAACTCAGATTTTGAGCCGTTTCACTGGAACGAATATCCATTTTTCTTTGAGCGGGTTAACAATGTTGTGATTAAAAATAACCAGTTTGAAGATGGAACAGATCTTGTAAAAGATATCAGAACCGAATTATCTTCACCTGATGCAGTGTTATTAATCAACAACAACTAATCGCCAGGTAGATGAAATATAGTTTTTAGCGCTTGCGCTCGCGTCAGTTCAGCTGTTTCCTGCAACAAAACACAAAATACCGGTGAGCTGGCTTTGCGTTACAATTCCCCCCTGCTGAAAGCTGGGAGAGAACTCTTCCACTGGGCAACGGGCGCATCGGAATGATGCCGGATGGAGATATTTATAATGAGCACATTGTATTGAACGATATCACTATGTGGTCGGGTAGCGAAGACCCTGAAGCTTTCAATACAAACGCCATAAACTATTTGCCAGAAATAAGGGCCCTGTTGCTCGAAGGCAAAACAGGGAGGCTCAGGACCTTATGTATAAAGAGTTCCGTTGTGGTGGAAAAGGTTCTGCCTACGGAAACGGAAAAGATGCGCCCTACGGATGTTTCCAAATGTTAGGGAATCTGTATATCAACTATTTATATCCACAAAAAGATAGTGTAATCGACTATGAGCACAAACTATCATTGAACAATGCGGTTATTTCCACAAAGTTCATCATGGGCAGCACGACATTTAAACGCGAATATTTTGCATCGCACGCTCACGATGTACTTGTAATAAGGTTATCGGCAGATAAAAAGAATTCAATTTCTTTCAAAGCTGCTTTGAGCCGCCCCCCGAACGGGCTAAGGTACACACAAAGAGAATACGCTTTTCATGGAAGGACAGCTAAACGATGGACATAACGGTAATAAAGGCGTACGGTATCATACCCGGCTGGAAATAGTGAACAAGGGGGGTGAACTGACATCAAATGACAGTTTGCTTTCTTTAACAAATGCCGATGAAGCGGTGATACTTGTATCAACCTCGACCAATATGCTGGATAAGAATTTCCTCACAACGGTTGACAACCTGCTTGCAGAAGCAAAAAAAAGTTCTTTTAAGAAACTTAAGCAGGATCACATTGCTGCATACAGAGATAAATTCAACCGGGTGGAGTTAAACCTGGGTGACCAGGACAACACAACTCCCACCAACGAAAGGCTTGTTTCTTTTCAATTGAACGATGACCCGGCATTTGCTGCACTCTATTTCAATACGGACGCTATCTGATGATTAGCGGAACCAATGAAAAAAAGTTTGCCGCTCAACCTGCAGGGGGGGTTATGGACCAACCAGCTGCAGACTCCCTGGAACGGCGACTACCACCTAAATATCAATGTACAGATGAACTACTGGCCGGCAGAGGTATGTAACTTGCCGGAACTGCACAAGCCGCTGATCAACTTCACAAGATCGCTTGTCCCGTCGGGAAGAAACTGCTGCTACATTTACGGTTCGGACGGATGGGTATCACATATGATGAGCAATCCGTGGAATTTTACAGCGCCGGGCGAACATGCTTCGTGGGGAGCAACCAACACCGGTGGTGCATGGCTGTGTGCCCACCTCTGGGAGCATTATGCATTTTCAATGGATAAAGAGTATCTGCATTCTATCTATCCGGTACTGTCTGGTGCAGCAGAGTTTTTCCTGAACAGTATGATCAAAGAGCCTAAAAACAGCTGGTTGGTAACAGCCCCCCCTTCCTCTTCACCTGAAAATGCATTTTATCTACCCGGGAACAGGGATGCTCTATTTGTTTGCATGGGACCTACGATGGATGTTCAGCTTGTGAAGGAATTGTTTACCAACACACTCTCTGCAGCAGATATACTTGGCATTGAAGATAATATCACAAAAAGGATATGTAAAGCAATGACTCAACTGCCTCCTTTACAGATAAGCGGGGAAGGTTATCTGCAGGAGTGGCTTGAAGATTACGAGGAACAAGATCCGCAGCACCGGCATGTATCTCACCTTTACGGACTTCATCCTTCTAACCAGATTTCACCCATCACCACACCTGAGCTGGCCGAAGCTGCACGCAAGTCACTCAACCGGCGCGGTGACGGCGGAACCGGATGGTCACGGGCATGGAAAGTAAACTTCTGGGCACGCCTGAATGATGGCAACAGGGCTTATAAACTTCTAAAAAGCTTGCTAGAACCGGCATGCGGAAATGAAGTAAGAATGAGCAGTGGCGGAGGGACCTATCCCAACCTCTTATGTGCACATCCACCATTCAGATAGACGGCAACTTTGGTGGCACATCTGGCATAGCAGAGATGCTTATCCAGAGTCAGAATGGTTACATCCACCTACTGCCGGCTCTGCCATGCAACTGGGCTTCGGGCAGTTTTAAGGGGGGGCTCCGTGTACGCGGCGGCGCTGAAGTAAGCGCAGAGTGGAAAGGTAATAAAGTCTCCTCTCTAACCCTGACAGCCAAAACAGCCGGCATCATCAGGTTAAAAATACCCGAATATGCCTCAACAGTAAAACAAAACGGAAAAAAAAGATAAATACCGAAGACGGATTTGTCTCGATAAAAATGGAGAAAGGAGAAAGAATTAATTTGGAATTGGCGAATGAATAGGCCCCCCATTCAAGTGAATAGAGCAGGAAAGGCTCCGCTGTTAGCTCCGAACCGCTTGCCCTTACTGTTCGGTCAAATCGTAAACAATCAGTCAAATAACTGCTGTTTACACCCGGCAGCAGGAATAGAGTCACAACTGGCCATAAGGAAGCAGGGCCAAAGCATCCGATATTTTATCAACTACCTCCCTGATTGGTTTCTCTACCATCCCCCCCTTCATAAAAGGATTAAGTTCGGCCTTTACAGTTATCCGAAGCCTGGTATCCTTCTCAGCTTTTGCTGCCAGTTGTATCCATAAAAATATATCGAATGGCAGTTTCTCTGATTTGAACTTCACCAGCTTGTTAGCCTCCCGTTCCACTACAATGAAGGTTACCTTTCCAATAGGATCAACACGAAAGGAAACGCTGTCTTGATCGAAGGTGAAATCGCTGATTTTATTTTCAGGTATCCGTTCTTTCACCAGCTCCAGCTTGCGAAGATCTGAGAGAACCCTGAAAACTTCCTCATCACTGTAGGGTATGATTTTTATATCACTGACAAATTCGGTCATCTCTTTGATTTTTTTAAAGGATTGTCCCCAGTTTTCAGGATCTCTACGCCAGTCCTGCAAAGTGTTCAACTCCGATTCATCAATGTAGTCGGTTGCCATAGCCTCATCAAGTATTGCTTCGTAATTTGAAAGTGTGGTAAGCTCTACCCGTGCTTCGTGCATACTTTGCATTGCCTGGGGGGGAAGCCGTAGGTAAACACTGCCAGCATGCCAAGTACATCGGAACCATCGCGACGTATTGCCTCCACTGCCTTAAGGCTGCTCCCTCCGGTAGAGACCAGATCCTCAATAACTATAACCTTCTGCTTCGGTTTTAGATCACCTTCTATCAAATTTTCCAGGCCGTGATCCTTAGGTGTTGAACGAATATACACAAAGGGCAAATCAAGCAGGTCGGCGACCAGCACACCCGGAGCGATAGCACCTGTAGCTACACCTGCAATAGCATCCGCTTGCGGATATTTTTCCATGATAATTCGCGCGAACTCAATTTTTATAAAATTGCGTATGGATGGATACGACATCAATTTGCGATTATCGCAATATATGGGAGATTTCCAGCCCGAAGCCCATGTGAACGGATTGGATGGCTGCAGCTTAATAGCTTTTACCTTGAGAAGTTTTTCGGCTGTAAGTTTCTGTACTGTGTTCATACAATTAATTTTATTCTTTTAGTTGTATCTGGCCCTTGATAATTAATATACCACCGGAATTGGGTATTTATCCGCAATAACCTAGTCTAAACAAGTTTGGCCTCTGATCATTTAGCTAAATGGAAATAACCACTCCCTTCACGCATTTAATTATTGTTTTAATCATGCCAGCTTCATATTTCTTGATGACCATTATGCAGACTAACTACAAAAGTAAGCTTTTTAAAGATGATTTGAATGTTATTTTAAATAAAAATACAATTAAAAAAACCTCTCCCAGTGTAGCTATACTAATTTTCAGATTTTTGCATTGATGTAATGCCACTCCGCAAGCTTCCAAAGTTGAACCGGTAGTAATCACGTCGTCAACCAGAAGGAGGTGTTTTTGTTCAAATTCCGCGGGATCGTTAACACTGAAAATATCCCTGACATTCTCCCAGCGTTGCGTCTTGGTGCGTTTGGTCTGCGTGGGTTATATATTATCCTGACCAGGTTCCCAGACGATACAGGAAGAGAAGTTGCTTCCGATAATCCTTTCGAAATGAGATAAGCCTGGTTGTAGCCACGTTTTTTTTCTCTTTCTTAGGATGCAGCGGAACAGGTACTATCATATCCACAGGTTTAAGAAAATCACTTTCCACAAGATCTTTACCGAACATTCTGCCAAGCAGGAGGCCGATCTCTTTACCGTGATAATATTTAAGATGATATATCAGGGGGGGGCAAGCATACCCCCTTTTGCATAAACACAATAGGAAGCAATCCGCTCAAAAGGAATCCTGCCCGCCATAAGCTTTTCTGCAGCATTGCCAGAATGTCTGAAATTATTTGTTTTGGGAAGCCTATACAAACATTTCAGGCATGCACCCACCTCAGAGCTTAGTAACTCCTCGCCACAGATTACACACACATTCGGAAAAAAAAGGTTTGAGAATTCTTTTACTATCAACCGGAATTTTCCTCTTAGACTTCTCATATCCACCTGATTATCTATAACAAATATTTATCGGATCGCCAATCCCGATTGTCCGGCTAATTGTCACGGAGTCAGACGCCTGTTTAATCGGGAATATTATCGAGGTTCATTCTTTTCATACATCGCAAAATCTCACTTATTGGAAAGCCCCCTTCCAAGTGCATAACGAATAAGCTTACCATTTCTCTCGTATTCAGAACCAGCAGTTATTGTTTTTATCTTTTTTTCAAGCAACGGCTGCAACGGCTCGTTCAAATCGCTGGAGGAAAATTCCGAAAACACCTCATCAATCAGCTCTTTAGGAACATGCTTTTGTCGCAGCGAGGCTTCAATTTTTATTCTTCCCCATTTATTAAAATGAAGCTTATCATTTATAAAGCTCCGGATAAACCTTTTATCATCAATAAATTTCCCGGCTATCAGCATTTCTATGATTTTTTTCCACAGCCTGTTCAGATAAGTTCATTCCCGAAAGTTTCTTTCGTACATCGAACCTACAGCACTCTTTTGTGAACAGGTACGTGCCATTCGTGCAAATGCCTGCTCCTCTGTAATTATTTTCTGTCTTCATTCATTTTGTCATGGCTTCTCAGCACGAATCATTCGCCAATTGCCGGAAATATCTTTTCGTAACTCCACAGAAACAAATCCCCCCCTGTCAAGGAGCATACTTTGTATCTCTGCACCTTTATCCCTGTTTATTTCAAAATAGAGTTTACCCCCCCTATTGCTTAACGCCTCAAACGCTATATCAGCAATCCGTTCATAGAACAACAGCGGTTTATTATCAGGAACAAACAGCGCTTTATGGGGGTTCAAAGCTAAGCACACTCCTTTCCATCTCCTCTTTTTCAGACTCCATCACATAAGGCGGATTACTCACGATCACATTGTAAAAAATATCTGTATTGAATGGCTGAAATATGTCCCTGTGGGCAAAATGTACAACTGCATCATTAATCCGGGCGTTTTCAACAGCAACTAAAAGCGCATTGTCAGATATATCCCAGGCATATACTTCAGCCGGAGCCATTTTTTTTGCCAGGGCAACTGCAATGCATCCACTGCCCGTTCCTATATCCAAAACCTTACCTGTCTCATATTTATTTCATACAATACCCACTCCACAAGCTCTTCAGTCTCGGGACGGGGGGGAATAAGCACGTCGGGAGTCACGATGAACGACAATCCGTAAAACTCAGTCCTCCCCCCCAATATATACTGCACAGGCTCTCCGTTTTTAAGCCTGGATATAATATCATTGACTTTTCTTGTTCGGGAAAAGGATAAATTATTAATTTTGTCACTTACAGAACCAAAAGGGATATTATATATCTCTTCTATAAGAAGGCGGGCAAGCGCAATAATTTCCTGATTGGAATACAATCCATTCAATTCACGCCGTAGATGGTCAACGAAATGCCTCATTTTTTTGAATAATCTGTATAACAAATATGCCCAAATAATTAAATCAGAGTCGTTGTAAAACGGCCGTTGTCTGATTCAACAAAGATAGCTAAAATGGAGATAAATCCTATATTTATGGACCGGTGCCTGCAACTTGCCCTAAAAGGAGAAGGCTTTACAAAGCCGAATCCGCTGGTAGGAGCCGTTATTGTACATTGCAACAAAATAATTGGGGAAGGATATCACCGGCAATATGGGGGCCCTCACGCCGAAGTAAACGCCATTGCCTCAGTGAAAGATGTTTCACTCCTGCGGGATTCAACCCTTTATGTATCTTGGAACCATGCTCACACCACGGCAAAACACCTCCATGCGCACAAATGATAGTCTCTAATAAGATACCAAGAGTGGTGCTGGCCATTAAAGATCCTAATCCGGCGGTGTCTGGCAAGGGAATTGAAATAATGAGCAATAACGGCATTGATGTAACAGTGGGAATAATGGGTGAGGAAGCATGCGAGTTGAATAAAATGTTCTTCGTGAACCAACTCTTCAAAAGGCCGTTTGTGATGCTGAAATGGGCACAAAGCAAAGACGGTTTCATTGATGTTATACGGGACTCAATAGATGACATGGCACCTGCGAAAATATCAAATAGCTTTACAAACACAGTTGTTCATAAATTTCGAACTCATGCACAGGGAATTATTGTTGGCACCAAAACGGCTCTCTTGGATAACCCTCAACTGACTGCCAGAAAGTGGTTTGGCCCCCCCCACCCCCCCTCCAGAATCGTTATTGACAGGGAGAACAAGATACCAGCGAACTCGGCCCTCTTTGACGGTTCAGCTCCTGCTATTGTTTTTACCGCATCGGCGCCAGCTATTGATAAAGATAACAAGCAGGTGAAATATATTGAAATTGATTTTACCAAAGATACCAACAGGCAAATTTTAAGTAGCCTGTACAATGAAAAGATATACTCATTGCTCGTTGAAGGCGGCACAAGCCTGCTAAACTCATTCATAGAGAAAAGCCTATGGGATGAAGCTTATGTAGAGATTTCTGACAAAAGCTTTTTTCGGGTGTAAAAGCACCGGAAATAAAGGGTAAAACAATCAGTGTTGAAAAGTATCTAAATTCGTTGCAATTCCATTTAAAGAGTGAAATAACTCGAAATTTTCTTTAAATATTCATTTTGGTATGGTTTAAGCGAAAAATCTTCCTACTTTTGCATATCATAAACGTGGTATACAATATATTTGAAACTAATGATATCTAAATATTTCCTTTGGGCATCGGTGATTGTCATGAACCTTTTGTTTCTATCCTCTTGCCTTAATTCATCCGACAACAATGTGGAATATTCGCCTGATGCACAGATTTATGCTTTCTCTCTGTCGTCCAAGGCAGACACTTCCAGGTTGTTACCAGCAACTACATTCACTATTGACCAGGTTAACGGGATGATCTTCAACAAGGAGCCTTTACCATTTCAATTTAATGTGGACAGCGTGGTCATGAATATTACGGGAGCAAATGGCTATAGCCTTTCAGCCTCGTTATGTTGCTTCTTGTGCCAGACTCTTCATACGCTTGGGTACAGTCCGACTCGGTTGCTCTATCACGGTTACTCAAGATAACCACAACGGCACCAGATGGATCAACTCAAAATATACCACTTCCGACTAAATGTTTATCAACAGGATCCATATTTGATCACATGGGAAAACAAAACGGATAATTATATACCATCGCAGGCAGATGAGCAAAAAAACTGTTGTTTTCAACAACCGGTTCATCACCTATTACAAATCGGGAACGGAAATAGACGCTATGACGTCAGTTGTGGCCGATGGAGTTAACTGGAGCAAGGCTAACCTGACAGGATTACCCAATAGCGTAAGGTTTTCATCTCTTGTGGTATCAGGGGGGGACCTTGCCTTCGTGCTAGATGAGGCAACAAAAAAAAGTCTATAAATCTACCGATGGAATCATCTGGAGTCAGATTGCCACAAATTACGACGTGGAGGCTATTTACGAAGTACTCCCATCTGCATCAGGTGGAGATATCTTGATTACGGTAAACAATAACGGTTCTCTGATGTTTGCCAAATCGAAAGATTTCTCTGAAATCAAACTTCTGAACAGCGTTCCGGGTAATATTCCCATTAAGGACTATTCAGCGCGAAAGTGAAAATGACCTCTCTTTCGGGGGTAAATACATCATTCTGTCAGGAGGATACAGTGCGGACAACAACAGCAACAACGACATCTTTATACTTCAGGAAAAAGATGGTATCATCACTCATATCACTGCAAGAAAACCTGCATCTGTATCACTGAAAGGAAGCAGGTTGTTTTTCTATGACAATAAACCCTATATGATTACAGCATCGTCAGAAAAAAAACATGCTTATCTATTCGGACAATTTTGGCCTCGACTGGAAAAAAACGGCGGATAATCAGGCTTTTCCTGCAGAATTCAGCTACAGAACTAATGCATCCGTTATTGTAGATGCAAATAACTATATATGGATATTCGGCGGAATATCTTCAACCCAGGATCAAATTGTTGATGTGTGGAGAGGAAGGCTTAATAAATTTGCACTGAATTGATAAACATTTGTTGTAAGAGGATAATTTATGAACCTGTTCTTCGTTAATAAGGGTAGAGTAACCCAATCAGTAACGAAAGAATGAAAATTCAAGAAAAATCAAATTTTATCCCTTTTTGGGTGTTCACCCTTCTATTTATCACATTCTCTGCATACATGTTTCCCCCAGGATTATAAATATGAGATTGGCGGAGCAGCGGGGGGGACATCGTTTTATATGGGTGATGCCAATAGATCAAAACTTTATCTCAACCCGGGCATAGCAAGCGGTATCCTGTTCAGATATAACATCAACTTTTATTGGGCAATAAAGGCGAACCTTATTGCAGGAACAGTTTCAGGCAACAGCGAAGACTCGGGAAACAGGTTTCCTTTTGACCAAAAGGCATCTTTTCACCGTACATTCGCGGAGATAGGGGGGGCTCAGGTGGAGTTCAATTTCTTCCCCTACAGTGATAAGTTTGCTTACAGAGGCACTAAACGATATACCCCCTATCTGTTTGCCGGCACCGGAGTGACGTATGCCACGGGTAAAAGTGAGTTCCTGAATGCGAACTTGCCTTTTGGGGGGCAGGTTTTAAATGTAAATTAAAAAAACAGACTGCATATCGGTTTTGAGTTTTCTTTTCGTAAACTGTTTGGCGACGATTTCGATGTTACCGGAACAGATGAGGAATGGAGCTTAAAGAATCCATACGGAATTGAAAGCAGTATCCTAAAAAACCGGGATTGGTATTCATTAACTATGATTTACCTGACATGGGAATTCGGAATGCGCAATGATCCGTGTCATGGTAATTAACTATATAGCCGTTAATAGAGATGTCGTTATTTGACAAACTAGATAAAAACCGCATTCCCGTCCACATAGCTATTATTATGGACGGTAACGGACGATGGGCAAAAGCCAGAGGCCTTGATAGAGGCGAAGGGCATAAAGAAGGTGTAAAAGCTATAAAAAAATAGTTGAAGCCTCAGCCAAAGCATCTGTTCAATATCTTACACTTTATGCTTTTTCTACTGAGAACTGGAATCGTCCCAGTGAAGAGGTTAGTGGGCTGATGGATTTAATGGTATATGCCATCTCCAGGGAAACTGACGAGTTAAAAAGAATGGAGTCAAGATTCTGTGTATAGGCGACATGAATAGATTGCCTGAGTACGCCAGGACAGCTTTAGAAGGATGTATCCGCGATACGGAGGGTGGCACACGTATTACCATGGTGATTGCATTAAGTTATTCATCGAAATGGGAGCTGACAAATGCCGCCAGAAAAATCGCCGGCGACGTTGCCAAAGGTGTCTTACAGGAAAAGATATTGATGAAGAAACCATTGGCAGTTATCTATCCACACGCGATTTCCCTGATCCCGACCTACTGGTACGAACAGGCGGAGAACAACGAATAAGTAATTTTCTTCTTTGGCAATGTGCTTATGCGGAATTTTATTTTACGGAAACGTTCTGGCCCGATTTCGGAGAAGAAGAATTGTACGAAGCTATCCTTGATTATCAGGGGGGCGAGAAAGAAGATACGGTAAAATCAGTGAACAGATTGAGATCTAACAATAATAGTTCCATACAGAACAAAAGAGAGTCGTTGCAAAGAAATTTATCACAATGTCGAAGAAAATATTCAATTTACTTCTGTTATTTATAATATTGTCACAGTCGGCGTCGCTTGCGCAGGCCATTGATACTGTACGCTCTTCCGTACCACGTGAACTCACTGTGAACTACACCGCGCCACCCAAGAAATATTATATTGCCGATATTAACGTAACGGGTGTTGAGGGAACAATGTATGAAGATCAGAAATTCGTCCTCGTTGGTTTTTCGGGGGGGCTATCAAGAGGTCAAAAGATACAGATCCCCGGAGAAGATATCACAAATGCCCTAAAAAGATTCTGGAAGCAGGGCCTTTTCTCCGATGTAAAGATCTTGCAGACAAAAATTGAGGGAGACAGCGTCTGGTTGGAGATCCGCCTTACGGACCGTCCGAGGGTAACCGACATCCATTACTCAGGAATGAAGAAAAGTGAACAGGAGGAAATTGAAAAAAAAGTAGGTTTTGTTAAAGGTAATCAGATAACCCACCCAGATAGCCAGAGCCGAGACAATAATTAAAAGTTTCTTTTCTGAAAAAGGATTCGGCGATGCTGAAGTAAGGGTAATGCAGCGCCCCCCCGATGCCACTCAAAAAAAACCAGGTGATACTTGAAATTGCAGTGGATAAAAAGGAAAAAAAATCAAGGTCAACAGTATCCGCATAGAAGGTAATAAAGCCCTTTCTGATAATCAGTTGAAACGCGCGATGAAAAAAAACCAATGAGAAAGGAAAAATCAGAAATATTTTCCGCGCAAAGAAATTTGTGGAAGATCTCTATGCAGAGGATAAGAAAAACCTTCTTAATAAGTATCATGAGAAGGGATATCGGGACGCTGAAATTATTCGCGATACAGTATATAAACATAACGAAAAACGGTCAACATAGATATTCTGGTAGAAGAAGGGCCACTTTACCATATACGTTCAATCAACTGGGTAGGTAATACTCAATATCCATCTTCACAACTGACTCAATTATTGAATATGTCTTCCGGCGACGTTTATAATCAGAAAAAAAACTGCAGGAAAGGCTTATAAGCGACGAAGATGCAGCAGTGAATCTTTACCAGAACAACGGTTACCTTTTCTCGAATATTGACCCTGTTGAGATTAATATCGAAAATGATTCTGTTGATCTGGAACTTCGTGTTGTTGAAGGGCCAAAAGCGACTATAAAGAGAGTTATTATCCAGGGAAACGATCGCTTGTACGAAGATGTGATCCGCCGCGAATTGAGGACAAAACCGGGTGCCGTATTCAGCAAAGAGGACCTTTACGTTCAGTACGTGAGATAGCCCAAACCGGCCACTTCGATCCTGAAGCTCTTTCTGCCGACATTTCAGGAGGAATAAACCCCAATCCGGATGATGGGACCGTGGATATTACCTATCCGCTGACATCGAAAGGAAACGACCAGATTGAATTCTCTGCCGGATGGGGGGGTGTTACCGGACTGGTAGGTAAACTTAGTTTGCGTCTTAACAACTTTTCTTTGCAAAACCTGCTGAACCCGTCGATGCGCAGGGGGGTATCATCCCCAGGGAGAAGGGCAAACGCTGGTATTAAGCGCACAGACAAATGGCCGCTATTATCAATCCTATCAATTTCAATTCGTGGAACCCTGGTTTGGAGGGAAAAGGCCGAATCATTTTTCAATAAACGCCTACTTTTCAAGATATACAGGGCTAAACGAAAGTTATTACAGCCAAAACACCTATTATAACCCATACATGTACGGATACGGAGGTTATCCATATTACGGGGGGGGTACGGAGGTTATGGTGGAGGCTATGGAGGCTATGGAGGCTATGGTTACCAGGATATGATGGAGTATGCATACGACCCCAACCAGATATTTAATATGTTCGGATTATCAGTAGGGTACGGGAAACGACTTGAATGGCCGGACGATTATTTCCAGATTATGGCTGAACTGGGATACCAACGGTATGATCTTAAAAACTGGTCATATAACCAGTTTCCTTTCCAGACAGGAGCGAGCAACAGTATCACTCTTGGTCTTACTTTATCTCGCATATCAACGGATAACCCCATCTATACGAGAACGGGATCACAGTTTACACTCAGCGTCAACGCCACACCTCCTTTCTCTTTATGGGATGGAAACGACTATGCCAAAATGGCTTATAACAACCCTGAAAATATAAATGGAACGAATATCACAAGTGGAAGTTAAAAATACGCACTTTCACACCCCCCCTTACCCCCCCGTTAACGGTTACAAGGACTCCTGTGATAGCAACAAGAGTTGAATTCGGCATATTGGGACACTATAATAAACACAAACAGACTCCTTTTGAAACATTCGATGTGGGTGGTGACGGGATGAGCGGCTACACAAGTTCTTTCGCTACTGAAAATGTGGCTTTGAGGGGGGGATATGAGAACAACTCAATCGCTACACAAGCAAGGGCTTATACACGCCTGGGTGTGGAATTGCGTTATCCGTTTATCCTTGAACCTAACTCAACTATTTATGGAGTTACATTCATAGAAGCGGGGGGGAATGCATGGTGGAATGCAAAAGATCTTAACCCGTTCGATCTGAAACGATCTGCTGGAGCAGGAGTACGTATATTCCTCCCAATGATCGGTTTAATGGGGGGGATAGACTGGGCATACGGATTTGACACTGTTTACGGACGTGGGAACAGAGAGAAAGGCGGAAGCCAGTTCCACTTCATTATCGGACAAGAATTCTGATTAAGTTACAGAAAATAGTTTTAAACGACAATTTGGAATACATGTCATTTACAAATTATTGTTATCTAATAGTTTTCAGCCGTTATTAACATAATTTACTTATACATCTGTAAACGTTTCTCTTTATAAACCGTCTTTATTATCAGAATACAATAACATATTGAAAAATAAAGGAATCGTATGAAAAAAATGCTATTTTTTTGCCTGTTTATTTATGGCGCTTTCTCTAGGGAACAGCTATGCCCAGAAATATGCACTTATTGATATGGAATATATCCTGAAAAAAATTCCTTCATATGAAAACGCTAACAAACAGCTTGAAGCTTTATCACAAGAGTGGCAGAAAGAAGTTGATACAGAAGTTGAAAGCGTTAATGCCATGTATAAAAAAAATATCAGGCCGACCTGGTGTTTCTTGCCGGGAATGAAAAGACAAAACGCGAAAATGAAATTGTGGCCAAAGAAAATGCTATTCAGGAGCTGCGTAACCAATACTTTGGCCCTCAGGGAGAACTGTATAAACAGAGGGAAGAACTTATTAAGCCTATACAGGATAGTATATATGAAGCGGTTAAAGATATTTCATTAGAATCAGGCTACTCCATTGTTGTAGACAGGGCATCTGCCTCATCAATTATTTTGCATCACCCAGTATAGATATTAGTGATCAAGTGCTCTCTAAATTAGGCTATTGAAAAAAAATATCTTATCTTTGTACCCGGTTTCCACAGAGTTTTAAATTTATAAAATAGATATAGAAATCATGTTTAAAAAAAATTATTGATTATTATTATTGCACTGGCTCCTTTAGCTGCTGTTGCACAAGATGTTAAATCGCATATCTCAATGCACAGGAGATTTTCTCTGCTATGCCCGAACTACCTGGAATAGAAACCAAACTGACCACCAAACAGGAAGAAATCAATAAAACGGACAGGCATTAGTGGATGAATTCAATAAAAAAAAGCAGAGGAATTTGATAAGACCCCCCCTGCTGGTTCAGAAGCCATACAGCAAGACAGGCAAAAACAGCTTACCCAGATTCAGGAAAGATACCAGGTATATCTTCAAAACAGCCAACAGGAGATGGGTCAATTACAGCAGCAGCTACTCGAGCCTGTGAACAAAAAGATTGCAGATGCCATCAAGTCAGTAGGTGACGAAAACAATTACACTTATATCTTTGACATATCTACCATGCAATCACCTATTGTGTATGTGAACTCTACAACAGCTGTAAACATCACACAGCAAGTGAAAACAAAATTGGGTCTCAAATAATTCATCAGCTCTGAATTAAAGGATACATAAAACCTGAAACAATTATTTTGAGAGGTTATATATTCCAACCAGTTTCCCAATAGATTAATATTAAAACGGGGGGGGTGAATCCACAAACTGATTCCACCCCCGTTTAGTATAAGTTCACGTCACTATGTTCAAGTTACACGGCTTACATCCCCCCTTTATAACCAGCAGCGGTGTATCTGAATGAAACAACATCCTTCTGGCGATACCCGGGTTAAACATCCTGGCGAAAATATTCCTGCGTGAGCTCGACAGGGAGATCATATCTATTTTGTTATCCTCCACAAACTTATCGAGAGTAACTTCCAACCCCCCCTCGCTCTGGTCTATCAGTTTATACTCTGTCTGCAGTTGCGGATAGATTTCCGAAAAACGTTTCTGAATACCCGAAAGTTTTATCTCATTCCATATATCCTCCTTTTTGGCAATATGTGCAAGATAAACCTTCACAGGATAAAGTTTAAGAAACTTCATCATTATATCGAACGCCTTGAATTCGCGTTCACGGAAATTAGTTAGAAAAACTATAGTCTTCATTTCTGTGAGAGCTCTTGCCTTTGCCCCCCCATCAGGAACAGCGAAAATGGGTGTTGTGCAACCATCCATAACTTCAGCAGTAACACTCCCTATAAGATCCAGCTCCTTGGCATTCTTTCCTCTCGTGCCCATTACAATGGCCGCAGGACGCATCTTTTTTTTGAATATGATATTATCTCCTCTTCCGGAAGCCCCCCCTCAATCAACATCGTTTTATAAGGTACGTCGGGTAATTTACCGGAAGCTACTTCATCGGCTATCTTTTTACCAAGATCTTCATCTCCTCTTCTGTTTTGTTTTTCACATCGTGATAAAGATCTTTGTCGGTTGCCTGCAGTGTGAAAGAGTCTCCAAAGGGGACAGATGCCGGGTAGAAGGGTGTAAAAAAAGCATGCAGCAGCTTTACAGTGCAATCCATATCGCTTGCCAGACGGAAACCAAATTCACAGGCGCTAAGGGAATAATCGGAAAAGTCGACGGGAATAAGTATCTCGCGGTTAGTTTCTTCTAGTTCCTCAGCAACTTCGTGTGAAACAAAGTCCACATCTTCAATAATACGGAGTGCCCTGGGAAGATCGCTTTCATTAATTCTTACACGCACATTTCCCGGAATTACCGGTTCTATCATCTTAATGCCATGAATAACTGCCGGAATACCTTCAGACTCTAAAATTGATTTTAATATACAAGCTTTCTCGTAAGTATGAATGGCTACCGTTACCAGTTTTTCATCATGTGTGTTGCTTTTTTTACTCTCTTTTGCCATACTATTACATTATATGGCATCCATTGAATATAGACAACGGACGCTTGGTTTGTTTTAAAGAGAAAAGCCCAATTACCCTACCCCCTCCGGATTACATATATTGGGCTTATAATTAATTCACTCTGTCTCTTCAATATTTACCGGACTCGGTTCCGGGTAATCCTTAAGCCCTAATATTTTCAATGCTTTGTCAAAAATAGTGGTATCGTCGAGAACAACAATACCACCATTCGGACCGGGTTCAATGTGTATTCCTACACTATTGCCTTCCTTGTAATTGTATCCACCAAAATAGTTCCTTACGGTTTCGGGTTTCATGTCCAATTCCGATGCTATCTGGTGGATACTACCATCGGGGGGAGCTTGTCTTTCAATTCTCTTAACTCATTAAAAGTGATTGTTCTTGCCATGGCTTTTTTTTATTTATTTTGATAATACACTCAGGATCTATTTCGTGCCCTAAACTTACTTAAAAAAAACAGATATTCCAAACTATTTCAATAAAATATTTGCGAAATAATACTCCTTTTTTTATAACACAGCTCAATGAGGTAAAGTTGACAAAAAAAGGACTAAAAATAATCAAGAGAATAATATAGATAGTAATAAATAGTGACAGTATAATACCATGTTTCCTACTAAAGACGACAGTTCGCTCAAATATTGGGGGGGAAAAAAAATAAATTTATTTCGTGACCAGTTAAATAATTTATATAAAAGAATTGCTATAATAACACCCACAATCATACCGGCCAGAATGTCTGTAATAAAATGTACACCAAGGTAAATACGGGTATAGCTGTATAACACAGCCCATGCAACCGTAGCAATGGAAACACCACGATATTTTAAAACAAGTGAGATAAAAACGGCTAAGCCTGAACTTGTTGTAGCATGCCCTGAAATAAAACCGTACATACCACCTCTGTAATTGTTAACAATATCGACCAAATTTCTGAAATCGATGTGATGAGTCGGCCTGCGACGCTCAAACAGAGGTTTGAACAACGATGAAGATATCTGATCGCAAAGGACTAGAACAATGATAAAGAAAATTGATACCAGCAGTGCATTATTCCATTTTGTTTTATAGAAAAAGAGCAGGAATATAAACAAAAAAAGTGGTATCCATACAAACCTTCCACTTATTGTCCACATCACATTGTCGAGAAAAACCGAATCACTGCCATTTAAGGCAAAAAAAACAGCTCTCGTTCTATCGGCAGCATACTTTCAACAATTCTTCTCATACAATAAACATGATTTAATTAGGAGTAAAAACCTTCAAGAATCCTAAATGCATGCACTAAGATTCAAAATATTTTCTCAGATAATTTCAACTTTCTGCTTCGGAGTCCAGCCCACACTTCCGTTCGCTATCTCTATCTCATACCAGTTTCCATCGCTGTTCCTTATCTTTACCTTTGTACCTTCATGCAGCTCAAAAGCACATTGCTGTTCTCATCAGGAGAAGCGTTAACACTGGCAGCACCAACTGTCACGATAGCATAATTCCTTTGAATTTGCTCTCTTTTCTGGTTAAATGCGAATATATTTGCAATAATCATAAATACAAAAAAACACTATTCCGCTGTAAAAAGCAGTTTTTTCTTATCCACAATAAGCGAACAAACAGAAAAAGTGTTAAACATACCAGAAATAGGAGAAAAAAACACAATACCTGCAGTACCCCCAAATATCGGAGCTTAACATATTGCGGATGCCATTAATCCAGTTGGTAAGAAACAGGCTGCCAACCTCTTCAATACGGTCTTCGGTGCGACTACCGGCAAAACGCAGATTATGCCTTATATCACTGTCACCGGGATCAAGCATTAGCGCTCTCTCATAATTCAAATAGCTTTCCAAGCCTGTTGTCCCTGAAATAGGCGTTGCCCAGGTTATAGTATATCTGGGCAGACTCCCTGTCCTCTGCTATTCCTTCTGCCACAATCCCTTCATAAATCTCTATGCTTTTTTTTAAAATCGTTGTTCCTGTATGCCTGAGAAGCAGAATCGAGAGAATTTTCCAAAGTATTTTCGTGAAACACAGGTGTATCAGCCTGAGGAGTAGCTTTTAGAATTGTATCTGAAGTATCTTGCGCACCCAAAACTGTGATACTGCAGATGTCAAACAACAGAAAAACAAATGTATATAATATTGATTTCATTTCCATATTAATAAGTTAATCACCTCCGAAAAGCCTTTTCATTGCATGCGTTCCAAAATAGATATTAATGTTCGATGCATTAATAATTATATTTTCTATAACCAGAATTTCGTCGCAGACACATAAGTTCAATGTTCAAAGTATAAATATATATATATATCAACTATCCGGAATAAAAACGTGTAAATATTATCAACTATCAAAGATCCGGGATAGGTAAACCCATTATAATAATATGTTACAATTCGCCACACTTAAAAAGTATCACTCTTAATCCCCCCCGCTACTTGTCCTGTTTGTTTTTCTTAAGCCTGTTTTCCATTTCTCCGATAGCTGCCAATGTATCGTTGTAGAGCTGCCCCCCCATCTCAGCGTTACTTTCTGCAGGGGCATAACGCGCAAATTCACAGGTGTCGAGAATATGCATAAACTTACCTACAAGTATATCACTGATTCCATACTTCGACAGCTCATCCTCAATATTATTTTAGTGAGCCTTGCTAATGGAATTGATAGCTTATCGCTGAAATATCCCCCCCATAGGGCGCGGAGTACTTCGTCGTAGAAACTCTCCTTGTCATTTGCCTTTAGATATTTTCCAGCAGCATTTAGCCTCTTTACAGCTACCTTATTAGCCTTTTTGGTTCGCATCAATGCAACATTCGCGTTTTCACGAGCCTTTTTTTCTGTTAATTAAGTAATAGAGAATTAGCAACAGCATTGGAACCACATACCATAGCCAGTAAATGAGTGACCCCCCCGCAAAAAAAGTTGCTTCTTGATTTGAATGAAGGTTCTCCAGTTTTCAGAAAACGGATATCCTGTTCTGCTATCACATCCTGCCGGTTAACAAAACTGCCGGCGGTGACACTGCTCGGATCTCCTTTTCCTACAATCAGTTTATATTCGGGGCTAGTCAGTGTCTTATAAGAATTACTATTCAGGTCGAAATAGGTAAATTCCACAGATGGAATTGCATAAGTACCCTCGTAGCGCGGAATGGCCATATACTCAATTTTTCTTATACCGGTCAATCCGTTTGTAGTGACGTTGAAAGAGTTGTCAACAACCGGGTCATACAGCTCAAAGTTACCGGGAAACACAACTTCAGGATTTCGTATCAGCTTAAGGTTCCCGGTTCCCGAAATTTCAAGCCTCAAAGTGATTGCTTCGTTTGCCTTTGTTTCGGAAGTGCTTATAGATGGCTTTAGCGTAAATGTACCCACGGCGTTTGAATAGCTTTCCGGCTTATTGCCAGGAAGAGGCTTCACATTTATTACCAAAGGATTGGTCTCCAAATTCTTCTTTACATCTACCATCACCTCCTGAGAACCGAAAAGGTGGAGACTCTCCTGCCAGACGGAACGGAAAAAAACCATCTCAAGGTTGCCTCTCGGTATGGTTATCTGTCCCGATCTCTGTGGAAAAAGCAATGTCTTGCGCAAATCAGCTGTATAGTAATTCCTTCCGTTATAGCGCTCCATCTGCAATTGTTGATTCACGGGAAGTGCTATATCCTCAACCATGAACCCCCCCTCAAACTCAGGAAACTGAATCTTTCCTATATTTACAATATTAAGTGTTGTATATAACCTGAATGTCACTGTAAACCCCCCCTCCTGTTCATACAGACTGTTTTGGAAACAATAGCTCTTATGAATGCGTCAGTGGCTGAAACAGCCACTTGACCTGAACCGGCTGAAGGGCTCTCCCCCCTCTCTGCCCTCCGCCGGGTTCTTGGCTCCGGGCTGAAGCTTCATCGGGAGGGAGAACTTTTATTTGAAGAGAATTTGATTGGTAATTACTTCCATCAATAGTTATTGAAGCAGGCGGTATGTTGAATGTTCCCGCTTTCTTGGCCATGAGGATATAAGTATATGTAACGGAACTTTCTGAGGTTGTTTTACCGTTGACTGTCCGCTGGCTATAGCTGGTAGATGTGCTCGGGCCGAAAAGAAGGTCGAAATCGGACAGATCAGGCAGCCTCAGATTGCGCCCCCCCTCTTTATTCATTACATAGCTCAGCCTGAATTGCTCGCCTTCAACAACCGTTGCCGGTGCTGAAGCTTTAAAAGTAACCTGTGCAAAGAGCTGTGTTGCGCTATTTGCAAATAATACAACCAGTAGAATAATAAAAGTGCGTATGCTATGCATATATTTCATTGTCTTTTCCGTCCTTACCAATTTTTATTGCGCCTCCTGTTACTTTCTGCCTTTTCCTCTTTTGCCGGGCTTTTATCTGTTGTACTTTCTCCTGTGTCTGCTGCTCATCCTGCTCGATTGCCTGTAGAAGTTGACGGGCATTGTCGCGCGACATCTGCTCAGGTTCATCCGGCTGCTCGGCACGTTGCTCCTTATCCTGCTGGTTCTGTCGGGCTGATCCTGTTGTTCCTGCTGTTGTTCCTGCTGCTGTTCCTGCTGCTGTTCCTGTTCACCCTCACCCTTGTCAGGCTGTTTATTCTCTTGTTCATCCTGAATCATCTTCTGAACAACTGCAAGATTATATCGTGCTCCCCCCCGTCCAGCGGATTAAGCCGCAATGCCATCTTATAGGCTTCCATCGATTTTGCAACTCTTTCTTCTGCAACATTGCATTTCCTATATTGTGCCATGCTGCAGATGCTTCCATTGGATTCTCCTGTTGCAGAGAGATAAAGCGGTTATATTGCTCGATAGATCTTTCCCACTCTTTTTGTTTATATAACGTATTCCCAAGGTTAAAGTTTGCCTCCCCCCCGGAAGATGGGTTTTCCTCTACTGCCTTTTCATAAAAGTCTGATGCAGCAGAAAATTTTTGTTGATTATACTCCTTATTCCCTTTACGTATATTTTTCCGTACCTCCTTTTGTGCCGATACGGTTACAGGAACCGTAACGGCCATAATAATTAGTATCAAATATTTATAAACGAATCTGTTCATCCGATTAATTTTCAGTTTTCCCTAATCTGTTTCAGAAAGTGCAATATTCTATCGGCTGCAGTTTTGTGTTTTACTCTTTAAACAGCTTGACCTTTCTGAACAACCTGTTTTTCTTATCATAAACAAGAATCTCAGCAAAAAGAATCAGCAGCAAAAACCATGCTAAAAAAAAGTGAATTTTCATCATATTCAGAGTATGTAAGACTTGACGCTTTCCCCCCGTTTTCAGTTCATTAAGCTGAGCTTCAAGCGCACGGATAGCTGTATTTGAATTATCGGCTCTCACATACAATCCCTTACCGCTTTTGCTATCTCCATGCACATCTGTTCGTTAAGCCTGGAAACAACCACGTTACCTTCGGAATCGGCCATATAATTACTGCCATACTCGCCCGATGGTACCGGAGAGCCTTCAGGAGAACCAATTCCCACTACATTGATCATCATCCCGCTCTTTGCCGCTTCGGCTGCAATCTCAGTAGCATTACCTTCGTGGTCTTCACCATCGGTAATTATAATCATAGCTTTGCTCATCTCCTTATCGCTTGAAAAAGAACTCATTCCCAGGCTTATTGCCTGCCCAATTGCTGTACCTTGAATGGGTACAAGACTTGGGTCGATAGTGTTGAGAAAAATTTTTGCAGATTGCGTATCAGATGTCAGTGGCATCTGCACATAAGCTTCACCTGCAAATACTATCAATGATACCCTATCGTTCCTGCGCACATCAATCAACCTCGACAATATCTGCTTAGCCCTCGCCAGTCTGTTGGGTGAGACATCTTCAGCTAGCATGGAGTTTGACACATCTATCGCTATTACCAGCTCAATCCCTTCCTTCTCTACCGTTTCAACTTTTGTCCCGAATTGCGGACGTGCAATCATGAATACACCGGTGCAAAGCGCCGTAAAAATAAGCCAGAACTTCAGATAGGAACGTTTCAACGACATTTCCGGCATCATCTTCTTAAGTGTTGAGAGTGTCCCCCCCATTTTCTGTACATCCTTTCGTTTTCTGATGTTCAGGTAAACGTATACCGCCAACAACAGGGGGGGTATGGCGAGAAACAACCATAAATATTCCGGATTTGCGAATCTAAACATTTCTATTGCATTTCACTTTATAACTTCAATCTATTCAGGGCACACTTCTCAACAATGTTCTGCGAAGCAACAGCTCAAGTAAAATAAGTCCCATTGCTACCAGCGCAAAGGGTAAAACAGTTCCTGCCGGCGTGTTACATTCTGCACGCTGATAAGGTATTTTTCCATTTCATCTATCTCGTCATACACCTGGCGGAGGCCTTCGGTATCCTGTGCCCGGAAGTATTGCCCTCCTGTCATTGCCGCAATTTCGGTGAGTGTTTTCGTCGATGTCTACCGGCATGTTTTGCATCCTTATTCCGTATGGAGTATTCACCGGCGTTGGCGCCATTCCTTTGGTCCCCCCCACGCCCACAGTATAGACCCTAATTCCGTATGAACGAGCCATATCAGCAGCTGTGAGAGGAGCAATCTGGCCTCTGTTGTTTGTTCCGTCAGTAAGAAGGATAACCACCTTCGAGCGCGATTCACTGTTTTCAATCTGTTCACTGATGTAGCAAGTCCGAGGCCTATAGCAGTTCCGTCTTCTATCAGCCCGAACTCAATTTCGTTCAGCAGGTTAAGTAAAACCTTATGATCGGTTGTGAGCGGACATTGCGTAAAGCTCTCCCCCCCTGCAAAAATAACCAACCCGATATTGTCATTTTTACGGTCAGTAATAAATTCCGATGCTACCTTTTTGGCTGCCTGAAGCCTGTCGGGCAGGAGATCCTGAGCAAGCATGGAACCAGATACATCTAGCGCCATCACAATATCAATTCCCTGAGTCTCAGTCTCCTCCCAGCTGTTTACCGATTGAGGCCTTGCAATTACAATAATAATCAGCGCTAAGGAAATAAGCCTCAATACAAAAGGAAGATGCCGCATATAAACCCTTAAATCGGGCTTAAACCCTTTAAATGCGTTTAGTGATGCCAGCTTGAACGAAGCCTGTGCCTTCGATAAACGGATCACATACCATGCTGTTAACGGTATAAGCAACAGTAATAAATAGAGATATTCAGGATGCAGAAATTCCATTTTTAAACACTCTTTTCTATATCAACTTCGGGTAACTCATTTTCTCTGACTCTTCCATATCCTCTTTTTGACAGCTTTATCAGGCTCTCTTGTCTGATTCACATAGAAGTATGCATTCACAAGGCTCAGGCTATTCTCATCGGGATAGGGAATATACTTGGCAAATTTCACAAGATCGGCCGTTGAAAGAATCTGCTTCAGGTTCTCATAAACTGAATCGACATCCCAAATTTTCCTTACTTCGTTCAAAATCTCCCCGATGTCATCTCCATGGCATTAATATCGTCCCGTTCATGTATATAGGAGCGAAGAATATCAGTCAACTTACTGTAAAACTCCTTCTCACGCCCCCCCTGCTGCCATATCTTCTCGGCCTTAAGCCTGTCCAGCTCTTTAAGTGCACGTATATGCGCAGGTAACACTTCAGGGGGGGATTAAAGAAATATCCTTTTTCCTTTTTCTTGAAAACGAGATAGATAATAACACCTATCAATGCAATGATCAGCATTATACCCAGCACAATCCACAGCAGCCACAGATAGTCTGTCAACACGAATGGAGCTTTTCGAACCGGTTTTATATCTCTCAGCTGAAGTTGTTCAAAGTCGATAGAGTCTGTTTCACCCTTGTTGATCAATTCCAGATAAGCCAATGTGGAATCAGACAACACTGGAGAATCCACCTTCAGCCCAAATGAATTGGAGAAGATGGTGTCAGTGCCATCGTAAACAGGCATGCTTGGAACGTGGTACAGTGTGGAGTCGAACGACGTAACAACATATTTAAAATTGAGAGTCATCACATTATTCTCTATGGTGGTATCCGGAGGGAGCATGGCGATAACCTCGATACCGGGTATAATCTCCTTTTCGTACACAGGAAAATGTATTGTCCTATCTTTCGGAGTCATAACCTTAAGGTTGATCAATGCCTGTTCGCCAATAATAATCTCGGTAGGCTGAACAGTCGCCTGCACCGATGTCCTCTGTGCATTTGCCGGAAAAACTGTCAACAACATAAAAGCCGCCATGGAAGACATGTACAACAAGACAATATTTGACCTAAACTTTTTCAATTTCATTTTCTTTGCTGGAATAGTTGCAGGAGCAATTTCACATAATCGCATCCGGTTGAAATAGAGACACTGTCAATACCGCTTTGGCGGAAAGCATTATTCATTTCGGCCTGCATCCTGTTCCACCAGTTACTGTATTCATTCCGTACTTTTTGGAAGATGTGTTAATCCACAGCTCTTCTCCCGTTTCCGCATCTCTCACTTTCATCAGGCCAATGGGATAGAGCCCGGTGCTTAACTTGTCGTATACCTGGATAGCCACCATATCGTGCTTACGGTTGGCTATTTGCATCGCTTTACTGTAACCGTTAGAATCGATAAAGTCTGATATCAGAAAAGCGGTACAACGCTTCTTTATAGCGTTTGTCATATACTGAATTGCCATGTTCAGGTCTGTACCGCTGTTTTCAGGGTTAAATCCCAGAATTTCACGAATAATGAACAGGATATGCTTTCTTCCCTTTTTAGGTGGGATAAACTTCTCCACTTTGTCGGTAAAAAAAACAACCCCCCCTATCTTGTCATTATTCTGAATAGCTGAAAAAGCAAGCGTTGCCGCTATCTCAGCCACCATATCACGTTTCAGCACCGATTGCGAACCAAAGCCCAAACTATCTGACACATCTATCATAAGCATCACGGTGAGCTCACGTTCCTCTTCGAATATTTTAACGAAAGGACGGTTATAACGTGCCGTAACGTTCCAGTCTATATCGCGAAGGTCGTCGCCGTACTGATACTCTCTTACCTCTGAGAAAGCCATACCCCCCCGTCCCTTGAAAGCAGAATGATACTCACCGGCGAAAATATTCCGCGAGAGCCACGTGCCTTTATCTCAATTTGTCGTACTTTCTTTAATAGTTCAGTAGTTTCCATTTACAGCCAGGCCCTTTCTAAAGAAGGAATTGTATTAATTAAGAGATGCATTTAACCAACAGTGCCGTTTAAGGTACCTCAACCTTATTCAGGATTTCGCTAATGATCTCTTCAGAAGTCAGGTTGTTGGCCTCCGCTTCGTAGGTGAGGCCTATACGATGGCGAAGCACATCGTGACACACTGCACGTATATCTTCGGGTATAACGTAGCCGCGCCTCTTGATAAACGCAAAGGCACGAGATGCAAGAGCCAGGTTGATTGATGCGCGCGGCGATGCCCCCCAAAACCTATCATCTCCTTCAGTCCGGTCATTCCGAACTGATCGGGGGGGAAACGGGTTGCAAACACAATATCAACAATGTATTTACCTATCTTCTCATCAATATATACATCACGCACCACTTTGCGGGCTTCCAGGATTGCTTCGGTAGATATAACACCCTTGTCACCAACAACCGGTTCAAAAATATTTTGTTGAATTATCTGCTTCTCTTCCTCTTTTGACGGATATGATATTACAACCTTCAGCATAAAACGGTCCACCTGCGCTTCCGGAAGCGGGTAGGTACCCTCCTGTTCGATAGGGTTTTGGGTTGCCATCACGAGGAAGGGGGGCTAGGTAAGCTATAGGTCTTCTCACCTATTGTTACTTGGCGTTCCTGCATCGCCTCCAGCAGAGCGCTCTGCACCTTTGCAGGTGCTCGGTTGATTTCGTCTGCAAGTACAAAATTGGCAAAACAGGTCCATGTTTAACCAGAAACTCCTCGTTACGTTGGCTGTAAACCATTGTTCCAATAACATCGGCAGGCAAAAGGTCGGGGGGGTGAACTGAATACGGCTGTAGTCAGCATCAATCAGCTGAGCAAGTGTTTTGATAGCCAGCGTTTTCGCCAGTCCGGGCACCCCTTCCAACAGGATATGCCCATCGGACAACAGCCCGATAAGCAGGGATTCCACGAGGTGTTTCTGCCCAACTATCACTTTGTTCATTCCGGCAACAAGTGTCTGAACGAAAGCACTTTTTTTGCTCGATTTTTTTTCGTTTAATTCTTTAATATCAACAACTTGGCTCATATTATCTGATTGTTAAAATATAGTTCTGTATATGAGATACAAAAATAGAAATGTTAAATCGGTTTTCAGAGGAAACGCCGTTAAAAATGTTTAAGCACTGATCCGCAATTTGTTTGTACTTCACAAGGTTTAACTTGTAAATTCCATACCAAAAACATCAGAAAATGCAATTTTCATCCTACCAGAAGCCTCCCCCCCGAAATCAACCTCTTTGCCAATCTCCTTTTGCATGGATGTTACGCCCCTGTCGGTAAAACCGCATGGGTTGATATAACTGAAATAGGTGAGGTCTGTATTGATATTAAGTGCCAGGCCGTGCATTGTCACATATCTGCTTGCGCGTACTCCAATAGCGCAGATCTTGCGTGCCTTTTCCGGTATGCCAGCATCAATCCACACACCCATTGCCTTATTATCTTTCTCACCCTCTATACCGTAGGTTTAAGCACTTCAATCACCACATCCTCAAGCATGGAGATATAGCTCTTCACTCCTGTGCCAAACTCCTCAAGGTCGATAATAGGATAGGCTACCAGTTGACCGGGGGGCCGTGATAAGTGATATCACCTCCCCGGTCGATAGCGTGCAGATCTATATTTTTACTTTCACACAGATGCCTAGTTATAAGTAGATTATGTTTATCACCTCTTTTTCCAAGTGTATAGACATGCTCATGTTCACAAAAAAGAAGGTACTGATCCTTCTTCTCATTCTTGTTAAGCTTCTCACTAATGACCTGTTCGAACAGCTTTTCCTGATAATCCCACGCACTCTTGTAACGGATGCGGCCGAGATCTTCAAAAATAACTTTCTTTTTCATCTCTATTTTTATTCATAGCTTTCAGTTGCAAAACTGTCCATTATTTCACTACGATTTATTTGACTGCCTAAAATTATATATGCCTTTCAGCGCGATAAGATGAACGTACCAGCGGGCCGCTTTCCACGAATTGAAACCCTTTCTCCAATCCGATAGCCTTGTATCTTTGAAACTGTTCTAACGACACGTACTCCTTCACTGCCAGATGTTTTCGAGTGGGCTGCAGATACTGCCCGATGGTAAACACCCTACATCCCACATTAATCAGGTCGTCCATAGTTTCAATAACTTCCTCCTCTGATTCTCCCAGCCCCCACCATTATACCCCGACTTGGCTTTCACCTTACCGTTGTTGGCAATGATCTCTATTGTCTTTAGGCTGATATCGTATTTGGCACGACTGCGTATTTTGGGTGTCAGGCGCCTCACGGTCTCCATATTGTGTGACACAATGTTGGGGGGGCCAGAAGCAATCACTCTGTCTATAAGCTCCCTGTTCCCATTGAAATCGGGAATCAGCGTCTCTATTGTAATATGGGGGGGTTTCTCTCTTTTACACGCTTCACGGTGGCAGCCCACAGTTCGGCACCACCATCATCCAGATCATCCCTGTCCACACTGGTGATAACACAATGCCTAAGTTTCATCTTCTCAATGGTATCTGCAAGCCGGTCGGGCTCATCCCAGTCCACCCCCCCGAGCGGTGTACCTGTTTTTGTTGCACAAAACTTGCACGATCGTGTACATATATCACCCAGAATCATAAATGTGGCAGTTCCTCTACCCCCCCAACACTCAGACAGATTGGGACATTTACCGCTAACACATATGGTGTTGAGTCTTTTCCTTGCGATAATCTCTTTTACATCAAGATATTGTTTGCCCTGCGGGAGCGATATTTTAAGCCATTCGGGCTTCCTTTCAATCAATTCAGGTTTATTTTCCATAATAATTTTTTTACAAATTAAACGTTTGCAACAGCAGCGGATAAAAAAATATATTACCTACCGGAGCATAACGAAAAGTGATTTTATGAATGTCAAACAGTGCAAAAATACTATTTTATTCGGGTATTTACTAAATAATCGCTTTATCATTTCTTTTTATTCCTAACTATTTTTAAAAGGCTACCATACCGTTTGTAACCGCAAAAACTTTATCTTTGTCACCAAAACGCAACGAGAGCGAAACAAATTGGATTTCCAGCTATTACATACCGACCCGAAATCATGCGCCAGAGCGGGATTAATAACCACATCGCACGGAGTAATTGAGACACCCGTATTTATGCCTGTGGGAACTGCAGGCAGCGTGAAAGCAGTTCATATAAGCGAACTGGAAAATGATATAGGCGCTCAGATTATCCTTGGCAATACATATCATCTATACCTCCGCCCGGGCCTTAACATTCTCAAACAAGCCGGCGGACTGCACAGATTCATCAGCTGGAACAAACCAATGCTTACAGACAGTGGCGGGTTTCAGGTATTTTCACTGGCAGAAAACCGGAAACTTATGGAGGAAGGAGCCGCTTTTCAGTCCCACATCGATGGCTCAAGGCACTTTTTTTTACGCCCGAAAAGGCAGTTGATATCCAGCGTATCATAGGTGCTGATATCATGATGGCTTTCGATGAGTGTACACCTGGTGATGCCGATTATGGCTACGCGAAAAAGTCACTTGACCTTACAGAACGGTGGCTCGACCGCTGTATTGAACGTTTCCATGAGACCGAATGTCCGTACGGGCACAGCCAGGCTCTTTTCCCCATCGTGCAGGGATGTGTATATCCCGATCTTCGCCGCCGTGCAGCAGAGAATGTGGCAGCCAAAGGTGCGGATGGTAACGCTATCGGCGGCTTGGCCGTGGGCGAACCAACTGAAAAAAATGTATGAGATGGTGGAGCTGGTAAACGAGATTCTGCCAAAAGACAAACCACGTTACCTGATGGGAGTAGGTAAACCTGAAAACATACTCGAAGCCATTGAAAGGGGGGGTGTTGATATGTTCGATTGTATTATGCCCACCCGTAACGGCCGCAACGGGCAGATCTTCACAAAACAGGGAGTAATGAACATGCGCAATGAAAAATGGAAAATGATTTCTCCCCCTATTGAAGAGGATGGGGGGGCATCGTTCGTTGACAGATTATACAGCAAAGCTTATCTTAGACATCTTATAAACGTAAACGAAATACTCGGATTGCAGATAGCTTCTGTCCACAACCTGGCGTTCTACGTCTGGCTGGTAAAGGAAGCCAGAAAGCATATCATCGAAGGCAATTTTACTGAATGGAAACGAACGATAATAGAAAATGTTACAAGACGCCTATGAAAAGAGGTAAAATATCATTACTTCAAAATAACTTGATTAAGACTGAAAATTATCTAACTTAATGAGACTTAATAGTTTTAACCATATAAAGTTGAAGCGCCTGGACAGGTACATCATTAAAAAGTTCCTGGGCACCTATATTTTCATGATCGCGCTGATAATATCCATAGCTGTGGTTTTCGACATCAATGAGAAGATAGACAAATTCATGACTAACAATGCTTCGCTGCATAGCATAATCTTTGATTATTACCTCAACTTCATTCCTTACTACACCAACCTTTTCAGCCCCCCTTTTCGTTTTCCTGGCAGTAATTTTTTTTCACCTCCAAAATGGCCAATAACTCCGAGATCATCGCCATTCTATCCAACGGAATCAGCTTTAAACGGCTAATGAAACCATATATGATTTCGGCATTCGTGATTGCAGTATTCGCCTTTATCTTCGGAAGCTACCTGATCCCTCCGGCCAATGCTACCCGTATTGAGTTTGAGAATACATATATTGATCCTCGGAAAAAGAAAGTAGGAGACCGGGATATTCAGTTTAAAGTGGGAGAAGGGACCATTGTTTATTTCGGGAACTTCGATCTGGGCAGTAAAACAGGGTACAGTTTTTCCATTGATCATTTCGATAACCTGCACCTGTCATCGCGGCTAACTGCACAATCAATACGTTACGACTCTGCCTATCACTGGACCATAAGCGATTATCAGATAAGGAGTTTCAACGGGTTGAAAGAGACAATTACGCACGGTTCATCTATTGACACTACTCTGCAGATTGTACCCAACGATTTCATTATAGCAAAAACCGATCATCAGATGATGTCATCACCCCCCCAGCTCCGCAGGTATATACATAGCCAGAAAGAACGGGGGGGGATGGGCAATATACAGTCATTCCAGATAGAATATCACTCACGCATAGCTTCAGTCTTTTCTGCCTTTATTCTTACAATTATCGGGGGGGTATCCCTGTCGGCGAGGAAAGTAAAAGGGGGGGCATGGGGGGGCTTAATATTGGGATCGGGCTGGTACTGAGTATGGCGTATATCCTTTCATGACTGTAAGTTCCACTTTTGCGGTAAAGGGGGGGGATGAGCCCTTTCATCGCAACATGGATACCCAACGTTATTTCACCGGTATAGCCCTCTATCTCTATAAACGGTCGCCTAACTAAATTTCAAAAAGTTAGAAACCGATGCATGGTTACTGTTAAGAAATGGCTCTTTGGCGTGCCTAACTAAATTTCAAAAAGCAAAAAAAAGAAGCCTGATTGGCCCGGGGGGGTAACATTCCACAGGAACAGACTTAGGCTTAGAAATTTATTGACCGAAGCATGCTCAAATCGATAATCTTTGAATTAATAAATAGATCTTTCAGAGGGTGCAACATGGAAATCAATCAAATTATACAGATATGAATAAATATGTACTAATCTTTCTGTTGATGGCTGCATCAAACTGTATATATGCACAAGCCAAATACCCGCCAATTGTAATCGAGACCAATTACGGCAGAATGAAAGCGATACTGTATGACGATACACCAAGGCATAGTGAACACTACCTGAAACTAATCAGACAGGGTTATTTTAACGGGACACTGTTTCACAGAGTCATAAAAGATTTCATGATCCAGGGAGGGGCACAGGATTCGAAGAATGCTCCTGCCGGAGCACAAATCGGCGGCGGACGTACCGATATGGATATTATGCCCGAGTTCAGGGACAATCATTTTCATAAAAAGGAGCTCTGGCTGCTCCGAGAAGGGGGAGATAACGTAAACCCGCAAAAAAAATCGGATGCTTCACAGTTTTATATCGTTCACGGAAAAGTTTATACCGAAGGCCGGTTGGATACTATGGAGATGGCTGTGAATGTCCCTATAAAGAACAAGCTCATCCGCAGCCATTACTCACCGCACAAAGAGAAGTTAGCCAATCTGAAGGAGAGTGACCCAAGAGGGTTTAACGCTCTTCTCGACTCGGTTCTTTCAGTGGTTGACTCACTCTACGAAGCGGCTCCGGGAAAATTCTTCTTTCCGGAAGGGCTGAAAGATGCATATAGTACTATTGGCGGCGCACATCACCTAGATGGAGAGTATACCGTTTTCGGGGAGATAACAGAGGGATTGGAGGTGATTGACAAGATTGCCGCCCTGCCAGTCGACAGCAACAGCCGGCCCACTGACGATGCAAAGATTGTGAGGG